>MDTB01170428.1_pt1 | contig 11912 bp, 13 predicted proteins | sample 811161 | NCBI WGS metagenome assembly MDTB01 (sample SAMN05326650, study PRJNA326480) | marine metagenome | isolation source: seawater | place: Mediterranean Sea | collected 2009 | reverse complement strand
CTTGATCCAAAATGATAACCAGAATTAATTGGTGGTTCGGCTCTAAAAATATTTTTAAAATTTAAATTTTCATAGTTGAAATTAGCTGATGCTACTGAGGTACTCGATTTGCCATTTCCTCTATTTTCTGAATAGGAAATAAAGATTATTTCGTTATAATATAGAACTTCAAGTAATCCTCCCTGTCCATCCTCTAATACATCTAAATTATGTTTTATTTTTTTTATCTTTTTGTTTTCTAAGTTTGCTAATAAAATTTGGCCTGATTTCTCAGTTATTAAAATTTCACTTTCATTTTTAAAAGTAATACTCCATGGACTGTTTAAACCTGAAATTAATTGATTTAATCTAAAATCTTCAGATTTGAGATTTAAAGTCTGGACTATAATTAAAATTAGAATAAAAATGATTTTTTTCATTTTACTAAAATAAAAAGCTTGTTTTTATTTGCAAACTTTATTGCCTTTTCTTTATCTAAAAAGATATTGCTTTTATGCTTTAAAACTATCCCCTTAAGGCCAGCTATTTTACATTGTTTTAACGTATCTAGGCCAACGGTTGGTAGGTCTATTCTATTATCTTGTTTTTTTTTGGGGAACTTAACTAATACACCATTATTTTTATTTTTTTGTTTTTCTATATTTTTAAGTAAACTTTTTGTGCCTTTTCTTTTTTCTAGTATAGCCGAATTATTTCTACCTACAGCTGCCTGGATGTGGCTGTAAGGTTTTGTCTTATTAAGAAGTTTTATTGCATTTTTAATATCTCTCCTATCAGCAGCATCTGCTTTGTATCTTGAATAATTTCCTCTCGATAAATTAAGCTCTGGTGTAAAAAAAGTTGAACTTATTGTTTTTATTCCCTCTTTTTTAAAGATGTCAATTATCTCTTTTAATATTGCTGCGTCTCCAATTTTTGCTTTCTTTATAATTCTTGAAATATAGTAAACACCCTTTAGATCCAATTTAAGTTTTGAGAAATTTGGTTTATCCACTTTTCCGGCAAATAATATTTTTTTACAATTATTTTTTTTTAGAATCGATATTATTTTTCCAAACTGACCTATTGAAACTTTGTGTGAACTTTTATCTTTTTTAAAAAAATTTTTTTTTGTTAGATCTATTATTGTGTAACTTTTTTTATTCTTAATTTTTTTAAAGATATATTTTGAAAAATTAGTTTCTCCAAAAATTAAACCAATCATAATTTTATTTCTGGAAAGAGCAAATTGGTCGTTTTTTATCTTTTTCTATAAATTTAATTACCTCAGTAACTAACTCGTTATCTTTATACTCTCCATTAATTCTGCTTAAATTCTCATGCATATTTTCTGATGAAAAAATTTCTTTATAGGCTTTGTCTAAATCCATTATTTTTTTATTTTCATATTTTTTCCTTCTAAGACCAATTAAATTAATTCCTTGTAGGTAGTTTCTGTTACCAATTGATAAACCAAAAGGAGTAACATCTTTCAAAACACCTGTCATTCCTCCTATCATTGCAAGTCTACCTATTCTTGTAAATTGTTGTACAGCTGAGTTGCCACCAATAACAACGTTGTCTTCAATAGTTACATGACCTCCTAAAGGTACATTGTTGGCAATAATTACATTGTCTCCAATTTTACAATCATGTGCTATGTGCGAAGAAATCATAAATAAACAATTATTGCCTATAATAGTTTTAAATCCACCTCCTTCAGTACCAGGATTAATAGTAACGTATTCTCTTATAAGATTATTTTCTCCTATAGATAAACTATTTTTTTCGTTTTTAAATTTAAGATCTTGTGGTTGAGTTCCTAAGCTTGCGAATGGAAAAATTTTAGTTCCCTTTCCTATTTTTGTATAACCTTCAATATGAACATTAGAAATAAGCTCTACATTATCTGCTAGTTCAACATTAGGGCCAACATAACAAAAAGGACCAATTTTAACGGTATTTGAAATTTTTGCTTGTTTGTCTATTACACTGGAATTGTTAATCATTCTTTTCTATCCACAATAGTAGCTGACCATTCAGCATCGGCCATTCTTTTTTCATCTACTTTAGCAGTTCCTTTATATTTCCAAACTCTACCATGTGATCTTATTGCTTCTATTTCTAGGTGAAGTTCGCAATCAGGTATTACTGGATTTCTAAATCTCGCCTTATCGACACCCATTAGATAAACTAATTTGTTATCGTACTCTTTCGGATCAATCCCGCATGCGGTCAATGCTGCAGCTGCTTGCCCAAAAGCTTCAACTATTAACACCCCTGGCATAACCGGCTGGCCGGGAAAATGACCTTGAACATAAAAACCATTTTTTTTAACGTACATTATTGCAGTAGCTGATTTTAAGTGAACAATTTTAGTTAATTTATCAATTAAAAGCATAGGTTCTCTATGTGGTAACAGTTTTTCAATTGTTTTTTTGTCAATTTCTTTTGGACTCATGATCTATTTTTTTTTAAAAATTCTCTTATGGGTAGAGCTGGATATCCCATCACTACTTGGTTGTCTTTAATATTTTTTACGACACCACTACCCCCTCCAATTTGAACATTATTACCTATTTCTAAATGACCAGAAACTCCAGCTTGTCCTCCTATTTTTACATAATTTCCTATTTTTGAACTACCAGCAAACCCGACTTGTCCCGCTATCATACAATTTAAACCTATTTGAACATTATGCGCAATATGAACTTGGTTATCTAAATAAGTGTTTTCACCTATTATAGTATCATCAACAGATCCTCTATCGATTGTACATCCTGAGGCAATTTCAACATTATCATTAATTATTACTTTGCCTATGTGTGGAAATTTAAAATTTTTTCCTTTAACAGGGATAAAGCCAAATCCTTTTTGACCGATCTTACAATTATCTTGTATAACAACATTATCCCCTATCACAGATTTTCTTATTATTGATCCATACCCAATAACGCAATTTTTTCCTATTTTAACATTACTTTCAATAATTGAATTTGCACCTATTTTAGAATTTTTACCAATTTTAACAGATCTACCAATTAAAACATTATTACCAAAAATAACATTCTTAAATGATTTCCTCTTTGGAGAAGCTAAAGATACATCATTGTAGTCAATATCAGAATCTGGATATAATTTTTTAAGTGCTATAGCTAATTCATATAAAACATTTTCAACAATAATTCTTTCAGTAGATGATGGTAAAAATTTTTCTAATTTTTTACTAGTTATACATGCAAATGCTTTTGTTTTTTGGGCAAAATTCTTATAACCGAAAGAATCTAAAAAGGTTATGTCGTTTTTTGAAGCTTTATTTAATGGCTTTATATCAAAATATTTTATATTTTTTTTTAAATTTAATTTAGGAAATAGTTGATTTAAGCTTATATTTTTTTTTTTAAAAAAAATATTTTTTTCCATTTGTTAATTTAGATTTATAGATTTCAATTTTTTATTTAAAAGCTCAACAATTGCTTTTGTTATTTCTAAATTTTCGTCAGCCAATAATATACTTTTTCTATCTACTACCATTCTTATTTTATTTTGTTTCATGTATTCTTTTAGAATTGGATTTAGATTTTTTAACAATTCGTTCCTCGCTTTAGTTCGCTCTTTTGAAACATTTTCCAAAAGAGCGTTTCTTTCCTTTTGCAAAGATGAAACTTTATTTCTTAAATCAGTAACTTTTTTTTTATAGTCCTCAGGAGAAAGTAATTTTTTTTGTTGAATAATCTTTTTTTCTTCTTCTTGAATTTTTTTTTCTTTAGCTTTTAAATTTTCTAAGCCTTTGCTTAATTTATTTTGTAAAAACTTTTGAGCATTTTTTCCTGCATTACTTTCATTCAAAACATATTTAAAATCTACAATAAAAGGAATTTCTGCCTTTAAATAATTTGAGCTTAAAAGAATAAAAATTGTTATAAATAATTTTTTCATTTTTTTTTAAAAAGTGGTTCCTAAATTGAAAGTAAATCTTTGTGTCTGATCTGTATCAGCTTTTGATAAGTTTTGGGCAAGAACAAAATTCATAGGTCCGATAGGTGACATCCAATTAGCAATAAACCCTGTGGAAGATCTTAACTTATTGCTATCATCTAAAGAGCTATCATAGTCTACTCCCCAAACATTTCCGAAATCTAAAAAGAAACCAACATCAGCATTTGTGCTATCAGGTAGTATATTTGGTAGATTAGTTTCTAAATTCAACGCAGCAGCATAATTTCCACCAATGTAATCTTTATTATCTACAGGACCAATTTTACTTCTTTTAAATCCTCTTAGTCTTTTTGAGCTTAAATTTTGTCTTTTGCTTAATCTAACGTCATCATCCCCTAAACCATTTATTGCTGAAATAAAAAATTTACCAACTCCAATTACATCCTCATTTAATGCTTTATAACGACTGGTTGTTAAAGTATTAGATATATAAGATTTGTCAGCATAAATTGGTATACTTTGCCCAAAGGTAAAAACTGATCCACTTGTAGGATTAAAAACTCTATCTCTAGAGTCAAAGGATATACCATAATTAGTTGAAATATCGTTGTATGTACCTTTTTGTTTTTGCAATGCTGTTGAGGCTGATGAAGTAGTCCGCAAATCATCATGACTAGCATTTAAACCTATTCTCAAAAATATATCTTTGTATTGTTCAAAAGAAGTTCCAATCCCAGCGGAAGTAATAGAGTTTTCGTAACCTTGATCAGGTTTATCGTTAGTTTGAGATGAAATTGAATAATTCAATGAATTTCCTAAAAAATCATAATTAGGATCTATATAATTTAAAGATCCAGTAAAAGATTCACTATCAACTTCAAGATCGAAAGAGATGGCTTTACCAGAACCTAGCCAATTATTTTCTTTTATTCCAACCGCAAATGACCCACCAGTAGTCCCTATACCTGCTCCAGCAGAAATCTCACCTGTTGCACGTTCCTCTACTGCAATATCTATTTTTTTAAGATCATCATTTGTTCCCTCAGAAACATCAAATTTAACGCTTTTAAAAATGTTTCTAGCTTTAATTTTAGAAATTGATTTATCTAAATTTAATTTAGAATAAGGATCTCCCTCGTCAATGATTAATTCTCCTCTAATTACATCTTCATTAGTAACATAATTCCCTAAAATATTTATACGCTCAACTAATTTTTTTTCACCTTCAAAGATATTAAAAATAACATTTATATTACCATCAGATATTTCCTCCTGAACATTATGTTCTACAAATTGTAAATTATTTTTATCAATAATTTCATCTATATTATCAAGAAGTTTTTTAATTTTAAATGGTGAGTAATATTCACCTATATATTTTTCATAGTCTTTGTTTAATGAAAAAAATAAATTTTTATCAAAGACTTTATCTACATTGGTGGATATTTTTTTTATTCTATATCTTTGACCTTCATCAATAATATATGTTAAATTTACATATCCTGTATCTTCAATTTTTGCTAACTTCGAAGTAACTTTAGCATCATAAAATCCACTAGATTTATAAAAGTTTGTTATCAAGCGAGTATCTAAATCTAATATACTATTACTAAAATTTGTATTTTTTGTAAGGACTCTCCAAAATTTATGCTCTTCACTTGCAGTTATATCTCTTAATTTTCTATTGCTTATTTTTTTATTTCCAATAAAGTTTATTGATGATATCTTTGTTTTCTTTCCTCGGTCAATTTCTATTAATACATCAATTGCTTCACTAGAAATTTCTTTAGTTTTAATTTCTATTTCTGCAGAGTTAAATCCAGCTGTAGAGTATAAGTATTTTAAATTTTCAATATCTTTAGCAAGATTAGATTTTATAAAAGAATTTTTTTCTTTAGTTTTAATTACGCTTTCAATTTGCTTTTTCCATTTATTGCTTTTTTCACCAATTATAATTAATTGGTTCACAAATGGATATTCTGTAACTTTTATCTGTAATTCATTATTTATTATAGAAACTTTAACATTTTCAAAAAACTCTGTAGAATACAAATTATTTAAAATCTTATTTAAATCATTTTCATTATAATTTTTGTTAATTTCTATATCGCCATAAATTTTTATTGTTTCTGAAGAAATTCTTTTATTTCCCTCAACCGTAAAACTTTTTACTACTTCTGCCTTAACGCTAGAAAGTGCATAAAATAAAAAAAAGGTTATAACTAAAATTTTATACATATTTACTTTATCTTTAATTTCTTCGTTATTAATGATCTAGCCCAATTGTCTATTTGATAAATTTGACTTATAGTTTTAGCGTTTCTTATAGCATATTTTTTGAAATTTCTATCTTCCAATATACCCAAAATGAATTTAGTTATGCTCAAAAAATCTAGCTTTTTCATCAAAAATTGACTTACTAAAATTTCATTTACTGCATTTAATATAATAGGTGCCGATGGATATTTTCCTAATATATTTTTCAATCTTACAGCTGGAAATATTCTTTTATTAATATTTTTAAAAATAAGATTTTCCGTTCCAAAAGATTTTTTTTTTTCTTTATAAAATTGATTGATTTCTATTTGGCCGTCAAAAATTGCATTAGCTAATGGAATTATCATTGATGTATCATGGTACATTAAAATTTTTAATCCATTTTTAAGAACTAATATAGCATGTACTAAAGAATTAGGATGAATTACAATATCTATTTTATCAAATGGTAAATTAAAAATTTTTTGAGCTTCAATTACCTCAAAAATTTTGTTCATTAATGTAGCAGAATCGATTGATATTTTTTTTCCCATTTTCCATTTAGGATGATTTAAAGCTTCATTTAATTTGACTTTTTTAAGCTGACTAGGTTGCAAATTCAAAAAAGGTCCTCCAGAAGCGGTTATATAAATTTTTTTTATTAAGTCTAATTTCTGATTTTCGATTAATTTAAAAATAGAATAATGCTCTGAGTCGATTGGGATTAATTGAGTTCCATTTTGTTTAGCTTTTTTTTTAATAAGACTCCAGCCGCAAATTACAGCTTCTTTATTTGCTATCAAAACTTTGTCACTTAGTTTAATTAATTTTAAAACAGGGGCAAGTCCAGCTATACCCGGAATAGCAGAAACTGTAACTCCATTTCCCGATTTTAATTTTATTTTGTCATAGTTATTTAAAATTTTTACTTTTGAGTTTTTAAATTTTTCTTTTATTTTTTGATAAACAAATTTATTATTAACAATAAAATATTTCGGTTTGTATTTTATAATTTGGTTACTTATTAATTTAAAATTTTCATTTGCTGAAAAAATAAAAGGTTTGAAGTATTTTTTTTTTTTATCAATGATCTTTAAGGTGTTCAATCCAACTGAACCTGTTGATCCTAAAATTGATATATTTTTTTTCATTTAACCTATTAACTTTAATAATATAAATCCTATTGGCAAACCAAATAAGATGCCATCTAATCTATCTAGAATTCCACCGTGTCCTGGTAAAATACTTCCAGTATCTTTAATCCTTGCTTTTCTTTTTAAATATGAAAATAGTAAATCACCAATTTGACAAGCAATAGATGTTCCGATTCCGATAATTAAAAATGAATACGAAAAGTTTATTTTTAAATATATTATAAAGAAATAAATTACTAAACTTGATGAAATTAAAGATCCTATTGCTCCTGCATAAGTTTTATTCGGACTAATTTTTGTCAATTTCGGTCCTTTTAAAAATTTTCCAAAAACAAACCCTCCAATATCAGACGCTGCACAGGTAAATATTAAAAAGTAGAGAATTATTTTTAATTGAATAAAATTTGAAAAATAAAAAAATAAAATGCAGAATATCAGAAGATAAAAAATAAAAATTAAATTAATTAAAAATTTTATAAAACTTTTAAAAAAAATTTTATTAGTTATATTTAAAAATTCGATTACCGATAAGACGCTAAATACTATTAAAATATAAGTTGAGAACAAATCAAATGAAACCATTAATATTAAAATAAATAATAATATAAATGATGTAAAAATTCTTTTACTTATTAATTTATTCACTTATGCCTCCAAAATTTCTTTTGATCGTTTTAAATTCATTCACTATTTTTAATAAATCAGATGAATTAAAGTCAGGCCATAACTTTTTAAGAAAAAAAATCTCTGTATAAGCTAATTGCCACAATAAAAAATTGCTTAGTCTTCTTTTTCCTCCTGTTCTAATCAAAATATCTGGAAATGGTACATTTTTTGTATAAAGATTATTTTCAAAATTTCTAATTGTAATTTTTTTTTTTATTTTCTTAAATGTATTTAAAATTTCATTTTTTGCCCCATAATTTACAGCTAAATTAACAATAATTTTTTTATTATTTTTAGTTAGCATCATTGATTTTTTAAAGGCAATTTTAATATCTGAGTTAAGTTGATCTAATTCACCAATAATGTTTAATTTTATTCCTTGTTTTTTTATGTTTTCTATTTCTTTTGAAAAATAAATTTTTATGAGACTCAACAAAAAATTGACTTCTTTTTTTGGTCTTTTCCAATTTTCTGTAGAAAAAACGTAAAATGTTAAAACCGGAATTTTTAGTTTAATTGAAGATTTTACAATTTTTTTTACTGTTTCGACACCTTTTATATGGCCGTAATTTCTACCTTTAAGTTTTTTTTTTTCCCCATCTGCCATTACCATCCATGATAAAGGCTACATGGTTTAAAGTATTCATATCTGAATTATCTCTTTTTCCTTTTCAGACAAAATTTTTTCTATATTTTCTATATTAATATCAGTTAGTTTTTGAATTTTTTTTTCAAAATTTTTGCTATCATCTTCAGAAATTATTTTTTCTTTAAGTTCGTATTTTAATTTCTCATTTGCTTCTCTCCTAATGTTTCTTACAGCAATCTTACTTTTTTCACCCATATTTTTTAAAATTTTAATTAAATCTTTTCTTCTTTCTTCTGTTAAATCTGGAATTCTTAATCTGATTATCTGACCTTCTGTTTGAGGATTAATTCCAAGTTCAGATTTTTGTATTGCACCTTCAATTAAACTTGCATTGCTTTTATCCCAAACTTGAATTGATATCAGCCTCGCCTCTGGCGCACTTATTGTGGCTAATTGATTAATTGGCATTAACTGACCATAAACGTCAACTTTTATGGTATCAAGCATGTTAATGTTTGCTCTACCTGTTCTAAGAGTTGAAATATCTTTTTTTAATGATTGGATACTTTTTTCCATTTTTAATGAATAATTTTTTTCTTCAAACAGATTGGTCACTATTAAACCCCTTCACCAACTTTATATCTTGTAAAACCTACAATTTTTAGTTCTTTATCTATTGAGTTTTCTTTTAGAATATCTGCTACTTTTTTTTAGGATCCATTATCCAAATTTGATTTAAGAGTGAGTTATCATTTAAAAATTTTAATATTTTACCTTTTGAAATTTTTTCAGCCATTTCTGCAGGTTTGCCTGAATTAGTAATTTCCGCCTTTATTATTTCTAATTCCTTATCAACTATGGTTTTATTTATCCCATCTTTATCTAATGCTAAGGGGTTTGATGCAGCAATGTGCATAGCAATTTTATTGCCAATTGTATCGTTTTTTCCTGGCACAATTCCATCTAACTTAACCAATGAAATAATTTTACCAACTCCTTTCTCTAGAGCTGAGTGAACATAAAAAAAATTTAGTCCTTCATTATTATCATAATAATTGGCTCTTCTGATTGTGATTTTCTCCCCTATTTTTGCGATTAAATTTACTAAATTGTCTTTGACTGAAATTCCGTTTTTCATGTTTGTTTCATTTAATTTTTTTAGGTCACATTTTACTTGAAGGTTTATTTCAGAAAGTTCTTTACAAAAATTTATAAAGTCTTGATTTTTTGCAACAAAATCTGTTTCACTGTTGACTTCAATTAATGCAATTTCTCCTGATTTCTCTTTTACTAATGCTAAACCTTCGGAGGCAGTTCTGCTCATTTTTTTTGAGGCTTTGGCTATTCCTTTTTTTCTCAAAAATTCAATAGAACTTTCTATATCCCCTTCTGTTTCATCTAGAGCAATTTTGCAATCTTTAAAACCAACACCTGTTAACTCTCTTAACTTTTTAATGTTGTCTAACAAATCTTTTTTTGACATTGATTTTTTATTTTGAATTATTTTATTTCTTTAATTTTGTCAGAAATTTTTGGCCCGGATTTATCATTTGGCACTTTTACCGATTTTTCAGCATCTTTAATTGTATTTTTTAAAAGTTCACAATATAAATTTATAGATCTTCTTGCATCATCGTTGCCTGGTATTGGATAATCTATTCCTGTTGGATCTGAATTTGTGTCTAAAACAGCTATGATAGGTATACCTAATTTTTTTGCTTCTGCTACAGCGAGTGACTCGATATTAGTATCTATTACAAATATTAAATCAGGTGTTTTTTTCATTTCCGAAATCCCACCCAAAGATCTTTGAAGTTTTTCTTTTTCTTTGCTAAATTTAAGTATCTCTTTTTTTGTAAATCCAAGATTTTCTTTTGATAGCTGATCTTCTAATTTTTTAAGTCTTTTAATAGAATTTTGTATTGTGTTCCAATTAGTTAGCATTCCTCCTAGCCATCTATAGTTTACAAAATATTGCCCAGTTTCCTTTGCAAGTTCTCTTATTTGCTCAGATGCTTGTTTTTTTTGTCGATACCACTAAAAGTTTTCCGCCGCTCGCTATGATCTTGTGAACTTGTATTAACGCACTTTTAATAAAATCTACTGTTTGTGTTAAATCAATAATATGGATAGAATTTTTTTCTCCAAAAATATACTTCTTCATTTTTGGGTTCCACCTCAGGGTTTTATGACCAAGGTGTACGCCAGCTTCTAGTAATTGTTTTATGTCTACTTTTGGTACGTTCATATAATTTCCCGGTTAATCCACCACAGTAATTCCAAATATCTGGACCGGTAGGGCAATGCCCTTATAACTGTGTGCGAAATAAGCATCACATATATACAATCAAGATAAAAAATCAACTATCTAAACTGTAATTTTTTCTACGTAATTCTTAGCTTTTAAGGCTTTTAAGTGATTAAGGTCGAACTTTCTATTCGTCTTTAGACTGTAGTGTGCTTTTTTAGTTTTATTTTTTATAATTAAGTTAATTGTTGTTTCTCCCTTAGCCGATAGTAAGTCTTTTATTTCATTAATATTATAGTTTGTTTTAAGTTCAATAGTAACTTTTGTATATGGCTTATTTATCAAATCATCAAGATTTAGTATTTTTCTTACATTCACTCTTTTCTTTGTATTGTTATTGCTGCTAATATCTTTTTGAAGAGTTAGAACAAATGTTTCTGACTCTTTTAATATTTCTCTGTTAGAAACTAAAATTTCTGCAAATAAAAATAGTTCAAATTCAGAATTTTGATCACTAAATTTTACAATAGCATAAGGTGTTCCTTTTGCACTTTTTTTCTCCTGTATTGACATTATAGTCCCTGCAATCAACCCTTCTTTTGTATTATCATTGTAAAAATCGCTATAAGTTTTAATATTTAATTGATTAAGAACATCATCATAATCATTCAGCGGATGATCAGTTAAATAAAAACCTATTGACTTAAATTCTTCTGCTAGTAGATCTTTTTTCTTCCAAGGAATATAAGGTTCAAAATCAAAACTTTCTTTTTTATTTTCTTCATTGATAAAAAGATTTGTTTGACGACTTTCTTTGTCTTCATTTATGATTTTAATATTTTGAATAATTTTTGGAATAGAGACCATAATTTTATTTCTATCTTTTTCAAATACATCAAATACTCCAGCTTTTACTAGGCCTTCTAATTGTAATTTATTAATATCTTTTGAACTTACTCTATTCATAAAATCATAAAAAGATTTAAATTTCCCGTTTTTTTCTCTCTCATTTACTATATTTGATATAGCTTCATAACCAACATTTTTAATTGCTCCTAAACCATAAAAGATTTTTCCATCT
>MDTB01148242.1_pt1 | contig 11912 bp, 12 predicted proteins | sample 811161 | NCBI WGS metagenome assembly MDTB01 (sample SAMN05326650, study PRJNA326480) | marine metagenome | isolation source: seawater | place: Mediterranean Sea | collected 2009 | reverse complement strand
TAGCTTTGATTATTTTTTTTAATTAAGCAAAAATAATTAACCGGAGTCTTGGGGTCAATTTATAGAGGAATACTGGGATTAACAGAAGGTTGTTTAAATTTCATACTCAATCCCCATTCAGGTTGTCTATTCACAGATTTTAGGAAAGTATTAAAGCCATTTATAAAATCCCAGAAAGCACCCTCGGCAACACTGTAGGAACCAGGGCGCCGAATTAACCACCTATAGTTGCAATCTTCGAGACTATTTGCACCTGTAACGGCCATTGCTGCCAAGTTATCCGGTAGGTCCATGGTCATGTGCAAGACATAAGTATGGTCCAGTGGTTTTTCTAGTAATTTTATTGAAATATCATTCTTTTCGGGATAGAATCGTATGACGTACTCCCAATTTCCATCCGTAGGTCCTGTTATCCCTGTTACCCTAATTCCAACAGAAATACCCTCGTGAACATTTCTTGCCGTAACTTTATTTGTGCAAGCGTATTCACAATAGTCTTTCATAGATTTTAAGAAGGCTGGCTGGTCAAAGGTATATTTTGACTCCCACTCTTCTATCTCTTTCACAAGCCTAATATTTTGAGGGTCTTTTCTATAAATATCATAATGTTTCAATAGGTCACCCTTGGATTTGAAAGCAGGTTCATAACTCTCTGGGTCTTCTGTAAACGAATAAGTGTCACCTGAGTTCATTAACAAAATCTCTGCTGAATTGGGTTGGTGATCCATATATTGTTTGAATTCAATTGGTAATGCTCCGCACAACTCGGCAAAATCACGTTGTCTTAACCACGTCATGTCACTTGCTGAGGGAATCCCAATAGGCGCATTAATAAGTTTTAAAGTTTCATCTGCTCGAGAGAAGCAATCTCTCACACGCTCTTTAACACCTGTAATTTTTTCTTCTCGAGTTAAATCAAACGCTCCTGGAAATGGCCCTAATCCCATAAAAAATATAGCAGCCAAGTCAATTTTAAAATTCTTTCCTATCCATGCAAGGTCATTTTCAGGTAAAAAACAATCATTTTGATTAAACATTGTATGTTTGCCATCGGTTACAATTAATGCACTATCACATCCATAATCTATACTTAATAAAGTTATTTCGAGTCCGCCTGCTAATTTACAGGTTTCACGATGCCCTAACTCTATTATTGTTTCAAAACCGATTTTTTCAAGTTCAGGGCGAAAATCAAAAAGTGGAATATCAAATTTACGAATGATAACAGGAATTGATTTATCAAATAAATTTAATGTACTTGGGCAAAAATGGTCTGGGTGATGATGTGAGACATAGATATAATCTTGGTTAAGGTATTCATCAAAAGGAATGTTATTTTGAGGAAACAACCACAATAAATTTCCATAAATTGGATCATGACGCCACGGATCTGTAATTAAACGGATCCCGGACGTCGACTCCATGCAAACGCTGGCATGGCTATAATACTTTATTTTCATTGTCTTTATTCCTGAAATTAATATATTTTGATAGACTGCAATGTAAAAAATAATATAAGCCATTTATTTTTTAAATAGGCCAATTCTTTAAACGATTAACACTCATTAGAATGTAGTTTAAATCATATTATGAATCAGACCGAGTGGATTATGCAGTTGATGAATTGGGATTTGCTTTTTATATGCCAAATTACAGTAAAATTACTGCTTTTGACCTATTCTAGTCAGAGTATTTTATAGTTTTTTTTATATATAACTATCGTGTGCTGCTATCAGAGATCACTTTATTAACAGTCTCTAATATTGAGTGTAACGTCCAGAAATTTTGGGGAACTAAGTAGTGTTCTTCGAAGTTAATACTAAAATGTTTTTCTAATCCACTCAAAAGTTCAATCATACCAAATGAATCAATTATACCAGTTTCAAACAAATCAGTTTCTGCCGAGATAGTTGTTACGTCCAAATTTGAGACAACTTTGAGAACATTTTTGATGCTTTCAATAGATGGAGTGGCGTTATCTTGTGGCACTTATAAACTCTTCTTTATTTGAAATAAGAACATATGGATCTGCCTGAAGGCAACGATCTAATACTTCGAACTTAGTTTGAGCACCAATTACCGAAAGTGTAATTTTATTTTCATTGGAAATTTTCATTCCAGCCTTGCAATAAAGTGGCAGTATTGGCGTAAAATCATTCCTTGGGGTAGGATTTTGGGTTCGAACAAAAAGTATTTCTTGCCACGGATAGAGTTTGTTTTCATGATACACGTGCCCTGTAAACAATTTTTCAAATCGATAGTGTATATTATTTCGATGATGCCATTCAGCAAAATGTGAGAAGCTACAATGGGTTGGGTGCAGACCAATCGTTAAAATTTTAGTATTATTCTCAAGCATCCAAGAATATAAACTTTCATCACCCCAAGTATTTTTGGGTGATAATGATACAAGGTGATCTTTTTCGGGGCCAATTACAGAAAAAGAGAAAAAAGCTGATTTTGTTCTTCTCACTTCGGGGTAAGAGCGAAAGGTTTCAGCTATGATACCGGTTGTTGCTTTCTCTACATCAAGGTTAATATAATGATTTTCCCCAAAACCTTGAGTAAAAGTAGGCATCATTATTGTGGTTTTTGGGAACCTTCGCACCATTTCTTTGCTCAATACGGTTGCAATATCAATTGGATCAACAAGCAGAGCTCGTGATAATTGCCAGCTTGAACTAAATATGGCTATGCTTCTTGGCTCTGTGGAAAATAGACTGAAGATCTCATTCATAAAGTTTGAAATATTTTGGTTCTTCAAGCTGGTTTCTCACGGAAGTGTGGCAATTTTAACCGGTTAAGCTCTTTTTGGACAAAGCCATTTTCTATACCCTCCGCAAGAATTTTTTTTAATACATAGAGGGCTTCTTGAATTCGCTCTTCTGATTCTGTTCCAATAGACATGCGGAGAAACTTATCTGTATTCTGGCCATAGGCCGAGCCGGGTACTAGCGCGATGCCATTATTTAGAAGAATATAGAGAGCTAATTCTTCAACATCAAAGTCAGTATTTCTTATATCAATAAAAAAATAAAAGGTTGCATTCCCGGGAAGATACTTAAATCCGAGTTCATCTAACTTATTTGCAATTAGTGCACGTTTTTTTACTAAGGCTCTAACCTGTGGTAGGGTATATGACAATATCTCATCAAAAAATTCGTTGAGATATAAAAGTAGAATAGTTGGAGCGCAAGTTATTAAATGCTGATTTAATTTTAGTAAATCATTTATAAACGTGCTGTTTGCTATCGCGTAACCAACGCGCCAACCTGATAAACCCATATTTTTTGATAGTGAATTTACTGCTACTACACCAATAAGATTCGGTATAATTTTTGCAATCGCCGGAAAACTATTTTCGGGTATAAAATCGCTATAAGCTTCATCAACCAGCAAATATATACCCCTACTTTGGCACTGCTCATAAATTGAGAGCAATTCTGTCTCTGTGTATACTCGACCTGCTGGGTTATTTGGATTATTTAGTATTAGCAAACGCACATCGTCGGATAGGTATTTAAAAACTTTATTAATTGCTATATCGAAAGGGATGAATTCTACATTTGCATCACATAGTTTAGCCTGTTCTTGGTAACTTAACCAAGCTGGTTCATGTACTGCAATAGAATCCCCAGGATTAAGTATCGACTGCATAACCATGAAGGTTATTGCTTTTGATCCTGCTGAGATCAGTACTTCGGAATCGCCACTTATTTTTGTGCCATAATTAGAGTTGTAGTAATTCGCAATCTTGTCTCTTAGTTCAGGTAGGCCCTGACTATCAGAATAATGATATCCGCGTTCAAAGTTGATTTTATCAAATGAAAATCGAGGTATTTCAAAGAATGCCTCGCCAAGAGATAGTGCAATTATATCTCGGTTTTTTCGACGAAGATCGTAAACAAGTTGATTGATATAGACCGAAAGTGCTTGAGGTATATTTTTAATACGCTTACTTCGCTGGTATACTATTGGATCATTTGGGTTTTTGGTTAACAAGGTTCTGTTCTCATGAAATTTGGTTTGAAAGTGCTGATTTTATAACCTTGCCGCTTGCGGTTCGAGGAAATTCATCTCGGATAAAAATTTGGTCAGGCCATTTATGGCGCGAGAGTCTATCCTGAATCCAGGCGTGAACGCTATTGGCTATGTTTGATGTATCTATATTTTCTTTAGTTAACAGATATAGTTCATAACTTTCACCATAAAAGGAATGATGGATTGGGATAGCGGCAACTTCTGAAATTGCCGGATGTTCGGATACTAAATCTTCAATTTCACTTAATAAAATCAAATATCCACCTTTTTTTATAATATCTCTTGTACGACCAGTGATCACAAGCTGCTGGTCGTCTGAGAAGTACCCGAGATCCATAGTTCTAAAATCTTGATCAGAATTGTTTATTGCATCTGTGTTACCATTCGGTGTTAGATAGCCCCGCATTAAAAATGGAGAATTAACTAAAATTTCCTGAACAGCCTTTTCATCGTCCGCTTCCTCAATAGTGGCGAGTTTTAGCTTAATATAGGGCAGCACTTCGCCAACACTCCCCTGGCAACGATATTTAATATTTTCTGGTGTTTCGGAAGTTATAAATGTGGTTTCGCTGAGTGCATAGTTTTCAAGCATTTCAATGTCAAAAAAATCACGAAAAGTTTCTTTTTCCTGAAGCGTAATAGGCGCTGTTCCAACGAAACATTTCCTGATTCCATGATTGTACTGTTGCTTCTGTGTTATCTTAGAGAGTTTTAAAAGTCCACGAACTATCGTAGGCACCATCCAAAGTGTATCAATATTGTATCGTTTAACATTTGCCCAGAATGTCAGAAACGTTTTGCCGCTGAACGGTTCAGTAATAACAAAGCTACCTGCTGCTGAAAGTGGAATAAGTGCCAAATTAAAGAGTCCACCAAGATAGGACATGGGTAAATAATTCCAGAATCGCGGCTGACTTTTATTCAAACCATGAAAAAGGCTAAACTCATATCCTGACGACCACAGTTTATCCCCGTCAATTAAAATCGCTTTTGCCGTTCCGGTGGACCCACTTGTTGTGATTATGAGTTGCCCGCCACCTACTTTTTTCGTTGATGAAGATTCCTGCAGCCAATTTAAATTACTACTTACATCAATCCAGTTTACTTTTACTTTATCTGAGAGAGTCTCACCTATCTGGGGTGTAACTGGATCAGCGATTATAACCAACTTAGCGTGTGTCATCTCAAATGCTACTGTTGCTTCGCTAATTGTGGCTGTACAAGGTAGTGGAGCAAATCGAAGCCCCCCTTTTAAACATGCTAAAAATAGCAAAATTGTCTCGGTAGCATTTGGTAACAAAGCCAATAGAGTATCGCCTTTTAGCAAGCCTTCAGCATTAAGATAATAAAGGGTTCGGTCAATATTCTTGTTCAGTTCTGCATACGAATATTCATTACCATTATTGTCAATCATTGCAATTTCGTTTTTATTTTGCAGAACTATCAACTCAAAGCCATCTACAAATGATTGCATTACGGGATCTGACATATAGTACCATTATCAAGATAAAGCTTATCATCAATTAAAAGTGAAGGCTGTCGCATAACAAAATCAAGATGGAAGTCTACTTCATTTTTACCTCCTACCGTATGATTTGCGCCAAATCCAAAGTGAATACAGCCGAGAGAGCCCTCATCGGTTAACATATTGCCAGTTAGTTTAGCACGGGGATTGAGCCCTATTCCACATTCTGCTAAAACCCGTCTTTGCGACCCAATTGGGCCCATCATTTTATCAAGTGTTTTTAGTTGATTTTTATTGGAAGAACTTATTTCAGTAATTTTACCTTCTATTATTTTAAGATTTACACATTCGTTGACGAGACCTATTTCTGGGCAAGTGATAGATCCATCAATTATAGCTTGACCATTTGAAGCCTCTTCGATGGGTGAAATGTTTGCCTCAATGTCAGGAGGCGAACCAAGGTCACCAGCTTTTTGAACAAAACCCGGACAATAATTTCCAATACGGTTGGTAATATCTAGAACCACATCAGTTCCAGATGAACTATTAATTCTTACAGTCTTTCCATGCGTAAAAGCGTCCGCAAAAAAACGCGTGGTTTTAGCTTGTGCGTGGAAATCAACACTCATCGCTGGATTACGCAGTAATCCAATATCAATTTGGGGGAGGCTTAAAAAGCGAGTGTGCTTAGAGGCATTTATGCGCGCATGACTGTGAGCTAGTGAATGCTGGCACATGCTTAGGGTTAAATCTGATTTCTGTATTTCTTTAGCAACTTTGGTTGATGGTTCAGATCCATGTCGATCTAGTCCGCGGATTTCTAATAACTTTGCATCCACTTTCAGAGTGCTAGCCTCTTTTACAACGGCCTCAGCCAAGTCTCTGCTCTTTGGGTCGCATAGAATAAGAACCCTCTCCTCGGATTGCAATGACCCGCAATGGGTTAGGAGATATTGAATATGTGTTATGTCCTTTGGTGTTATTTTGTCGAAATTTGAAATTTTACTCATTCATTGAAATCCTTATAACAGCCTCAATTACGTTTGAGACATTCTTATCAGTCATTCCGGGATATATTGGTATTGAGAGGCATTCTCGGTAATAATTTTCGGTTTCTGGAAAATTTCTTAGTTTTAATCCTAGTTTCTTTTTATAATATGGCTGACGATAAATAGGAATGTAATGAACCTGTGTGCCAATACTTTGATTACGAAATTTTTCAATAACCTCAGTTCGTGAGAGGTTTAATGCTTTTAAGTCAAATTCTAGTATATACAAATGATGACCGGAGTGTTCGCAGAATTCAGAGTCTAATTGTGGTCGTGAAATATTTTTTAAATTCGAAAACGCAGCATCATATTTTTTTGCAATATTTCGGCGCCGAGATATGAATTGATCTAATTTTTTCAGTTGCGATAAACCTAGTGCAGCTTGAATGTCTGTCATTCGATAATTGAGCCCGAGAAACTGTTGTTCATAATACCAAGGGCAGGCTTTTCCATTTTCATACGCTGCTTTCTGATCTGACATTAACTCAGTATCACGCTCAATGCCATGAGTTCTTAATACTTTGAGTTGATGTGCAAAATTAGTATTATTGGTAACAATTGCACCGCCCTCAGCTGTTGTAATTGGTTTAACCGGATGGAATGAAAAAATACTCATATCTGCGTAAGCTCCGCAACCAACGGGTCGTCCACAGGAATAAGTTGCTCCAAATGAATGGGCAGCATCCTCAATAATAACTCTATCATTACCAACGGTTTCTCTGATCGCCTTAGAGTCTGCAGCCAGACCTGCAAAATGAACGGGCATAATAATTTTAGTATTTGGACGATTTTTTAGAGCAGCCTGTACACCTTTAGCAGAAACACCAAGGGTGTGCTCGTCAATATCACACAACCCAATACTTGATCCGCAGTAGGCCAAAGCATTTGGTGTGGCCACAAAAGTCATCGCTGATGTCAAGCCATGGGTTTCTGGTCCTGCTCCTGCTGCCAAACATGCCAAGTGAAGAGCCGCGGTTCCACTAGTAACAGCTACTGCATAGCTAGCCCCAACTTTCTCGGCTATGGCATTTTCAAATTGCTCGACTAGAGGACCTTGAGTGATGAGGTCACTTCTAAGGGCTGCGATTACGGCTTCGATGTCATCTTCATCAATTAAATGTCTTCCATAATTTAGCAATTTAATGTTAGTCAAATGATGGCTTCACGGAGCTGGTCTGCACTAAACCACTCTGGATTATTGTCACTTGTATACGAAAAGTCCTCTGTTACCGACCTACCCTTTTCGTTATTATAGATTTTTAAATTTTTATCATTCCAATTATAATAAGAAGGCTGTATTACGTAGAAATCCGAATATTCGAGAGTATTACGAGCCTCATCACTTGGTATCATTATCTCGTGTAACTTTTCCCCTGGGCGAATACCAATAATTTCTTGTTTGCATTCGGGTGCAACAGCCGTTGCTAAATCAGTTATTTTCATAGAGGGAATCTTTGGTATAAAAATTTCACCACCTTTCATTAAGTTCAGACATTTATCAACAAATGCCGCACCCTCTTCAAGGGTAAGCCAGAAACGGGTCATCCGTGGATCAGTAATTGGTAATTTCCCGGTCTTTTTAGTTTTTTTAAAAAATGGAATTACACTACCTCTTGAACCAACTACATTTCCATATCGAATTACAGAGAAAACTGGACCATCAATACTTGAGAGATTGTTTGCAGCGACAAATAATTTATCCGAGCAAAGTTTTGTTGCACCGTATAAATTCATTGGATTAACAGCCTTATCCGTGGATAAGGCAACAACCCTAAGAACACCTGCATCTATACAAGCATTAATAATATTTTCTGCACCCATAACATTAGTTTTAATGCATTCAATTGGATTATACTCTGCCGCAGGCACTTGTTTTAGAGCTGCAGCATGAACCACAATTTCAATACCATTTAATGCTCTTCTTAATCGGTCTTCATCACGAACGTCACCTATAAAATAACGAAGGTTTGTTGAATTGATTTCTTGAGACATTTCATACTGTTTAAGCTCATCTCGTGAGTATACTACTATGCGCCTAGCATTATAGTTTGTTAATAATCTTTTTACAAATTTCTGCCCAAAAGAGCCGGTTCCACCTGTTATGAGAATTGATTTATTATCAAAATTAAAATTTTCCAAAATTTGTTTCTTTTCAACCATCTTTAAAACCTATTCTAATTTTTCTCGAACAAGGAAGTAAGAGAAGTTTCTATATTAGGCATCTCATGTCCTAAAAATTCTTGTACTTTCTGCGTATTAAGTGACATATCCGTCGGCCGGGGGGCTCTGAGGCCAGCTTTTGCAATAGACGTTTTATTCAGAGTATTGCAAGTATATCCAGCCATCTGGGCTAATAACTTTGCAAAATGATATTTTGAAAGACGCTCATTTCCTGCGACGTGGTATACCCCGCGACCATTCTTTTTAATAATATCTGTTATTATAGGACAGAGATATTTCAGAGCTATTGGGGAAAAGTATACATCTGAAAATATATTAAGATTTATATTATTAGTTATGGCATTAAGCAACCAATCTGAAAACGATGGATGCCAGGGACGCCCCATGCCAAAGAAATTTGTCCGTATGACTAACGTTGGAATACTGCTGTTAAGCACAATTTTTTCGCCTTCAAGTTTTGTCTTAGCATAAACATTGATCGGACATGTAGGTGTATCTTCTTTAACATATTTCTGCTTGCCATCCCACAGGTGGTCAGTCGATATATATATAATCCCAGAACCTATTTCTTTTGCCGCATCAACCAAAGCCTGAGTTGCTAGAACATGCAAGGTTGCAGCTAGCTCTGGTTCTTTCTCACAGTCATCAACGCTTGTTATTCCAGCGGCATGTACAATCCAATCAGGATTTTCAGCTCGAATTGTTTCTTTAATCTTAGAAGTTTTCTTTAAATCTATAATAATTTCAGTTATACCGAGAATTCCAATTCGGTGCTTATAATTTAATCCAGTTACTAATCGTTTATTTTTTAGTAAGTGCTGACAAAAAGCATATCCAAATATGCCGCTTGCCCCCGTTACAAGCCATCGATTGCCAAAATAATTTAATGTATTATTTTTATTTGTCATGCCTAGTGTTAGAATTTAGTTGATTTATAATATGAGGAAGCTGCGCAAAAGAGTTAATTTTTGCGACGATATTTCCAATAGTTTTTTTATTGTTACAATATCCATACGTTACCATAATTATTGGTATACCTGCAGCATCAGCGGCTGCTACATCAGTTTCACTATCACCAACCATGATTGATTTGTTTTTATTTGCACCCATTGCCTTAAGCGTTTCAATTATATGTCTGCCATCGGGTTTCATATGCGCTACATTATCACCACCTTTTAAGACAGAAAAAAAATGTTTTAAATTTAATTTAGAGGTTACGGTATTTACTAAACGATACGCTTTGTTAGAACATATACCCATGTTAATGCCTTGATTAAAAAAAAGTTGGAGTGTGTCCAATACGCCATCATATATCACTGTATCTTGGATTGGGTTTTCGTTATAGATTTTTATATATGAGTTAACAGCATCCTTTAATTTGTCATTATGAATTGGGAGGCCCCTGATTTTAAAAGCTCTTTCAATCATATCTGCAGCACCCAATCCAATCATTTTTCTAACCTCATCTATTGCAAAAGTTTTTCTTTTTTGACTCTGAAGAAGCTTATTTAATGCAATTGCTACATCTGGGACACTATCAATTAGAGTTCCATCCAAATCAAAAACTATGGATTCCATATTATTCAAATAACTCATAAGATTTAAAAATGGATAAAGTCATCAAAAAACTCACGCTACCGCATTCTGGGTGAAAACGGTATCTCCCAGAAGTGCAAAAGGCTAGGGTCTGATCTATGCAGCGCTAATTTAAGCGCTTATCGCAGAGGAAGGTATGCGCACCCGCACAAACCGCCCCATTAAGTTTAAAAGAATAATGACGCGAGCATCATCATTCTGGCATTCAAAAATTCCTCTATAATCATTAAAAACACCGCTCTTTACAGTTATCTCTTCACCTTTCTTTATATTTAAAAAACGGTTTATAGAGACCATGCCCTCAGCATCTTCTCGGGCGCGTATACCATTGATTAATTTTTGGGGTATTGGCGTAGGCGTAGAACCAAATTTTATTAATTTGCTAACTCCATAAGTTGAGTTAATACTAGACCAGTTTTCCATATCAAGATCAAACTCAACAAATAAGTACTTTGGAAAGAGTGGCGCCATTATTATGTCAGTGCGACGCGCATGGCGCCTGAATTTTTTATATCGAGGCAAATAGGTGTTAAAACCCTGTTGGTTTAGGTTAGTCATTGCTTTCTTTTCTTCATGGGTTTTAGTATTTACAACAAACCATTGTCTCATTTTATGTTCCCGACGGTGGAGAAAAAATTATCAAGAGATTTGGCAGTTCGTTCGCGGTTCACACCCAATATAGGAAGCGTGAGCACCTGGTTGCTGGGAAATACTTCAACCGCCTCTTCGAAAGCCTGCTGAGGTTGCTCCATATTGGTTATGATTATGGCGTGAGGTTTTTGAAGCTCCGATAAATCAGTTACAACCGGCAGGCCCATATAAGTTGATGTTTTCATGGCAGCTTCAGGGTCAATGATGCCAGCGAGTTCAATAGAGAGTTCTGCCGCACTTAAAATAATAATTTCAGTGAGGTCGCTTTTGCCCTTTAGCGCAATATGTGTCCAACTGCGCTCTTTACAATATTTAAGGAGATTATCAGATTGGCTCCGCGCAAGTCTAAAAAAATTAAAAGATTGTTTTAGAAATTCAGCCATAAGACGACTTTTTTCGGCAAATCCCTGTGGTGTAAGATAATATGAATAGCGGTTGGACGGAACCTGTTTTACCTTGATAAGGCCTTTTTTTGCACAGCGTTTTAAATAGGTATTAGTCAATCCAAGAGCTACGCCGAGTTCTGCTGCTAGGGATCGCTGAGTTATTGCGCTCTTTTCTTCAACAACATCAAGCAAATTTAGTGTAATGCGCTCTTCATGATTTAAACCATTCTCTGAAGTATCCGATTTTCTCATCAAAGTAACCATTTTTTTCTAATCATCGAGTAGGCGTTCGCTCCGTGAACATAATCAATTCGCATTCATAAGTCAACAGCGTTCGTGACATGAACGCCCTATAATAAAACGTTTTTTAATCCTTAAATTTGAATTTAGCGTTTATTTATTGATTTATAAATTTTGTGATAAAAAGGTTACTGATTAATCTTTTTCCTGTATATATTCATTCCACCACAGTACAAAATTAAGCAAGTACCAAATTTGTCTATTTGATCCCCGACTAATTAATTTTTCCAACCCTTTTGGGTC
>MDTB01105663.1_pt1 | contig 11912 bp, 12 predicted proteins | sample 811161 | NCBI WGS metagenome assembly MDTB01 (sample SAMN05326650, study PRJNA326480) | marine metagenome | isolation source: seawater | place: Mediterranean Sea | collected 2009 | reverse complement strand
TATCATAGATGGCTTGATATCTATATCATTTGTGTTCTTAATGAGTTTAGAAATTTCAGTAGGTTTAACAGAGCCATATAGTTCATTATTTTCGGTATTCAATTTTTTTACAATAAACTTTTTATTATTAACTTTTTCAAAAATCTTTATTGCCTCCTGCTTTTTCTCATTGTCTTTCTTAGTTAGGTTAGACTTAATTTTTTCTACTTCTTTTATATTTTCTTTGGAAGCATAAAGGGCTTTTTTATTTGCAATCAAATAGTTTCTAGCAAAACCCCTATTCACATCAATTACTTCTCCGATAGAACCAATTTTCTTCAGATTTTCTAATAAGATAACTTTCATTTTATAATAGTGCTAAATTTCTTGCTCTTTTAATGGATAAAGATAACTCTCTTTGCTTTTTCTGACTTACATTTGTAATTCTTGATGGTAAAATTTTACCATTTTCTGAAATATATTTTTTTAAAAGTTTTATGTTTTTATAATCTACTTTTGGTGCACCTTTTATAGATAATGGACAACTTCTTTTAAATTTGTATTTATTAGGTTGAAAAATACTCAGTTTTGCGAAATTACTTTGTTTATTTTTTTTATTTCCACTTTGTCTTTTAGGCATAAATTTTATCTAACTTTTACTCTTTACAGCTTTAGTGTTTTCGTCTTTTTTTACAAAATAATTGTTATCAAGATCAAATTTTTTAACTTTAACAGTAAGATATCTCAATAACTTTTTATCAATAGCTTCATTTTTTTCTAATTCTTGAATTACATTTCCCTTACCCTTTATTTTAAAATGAATATAGCTTCCTTTTTTATTTTTTTTTATTATGTAAGATAGATTTAAAAGACCCCAATTTTCAGCTCTTACTACTTCACCCTCATTTTTTTCAACAATTTTAGAGTATTTCTCAGTTAATTGTTTTAATTCACTTGGCGAAGTATCTTGTCTAGCTACAATTGTGTGTTCGTATAAATTCATTATAAATCTTTAATAAGTCGAGAGGATATACTATTATAAATCCTCAATTTCAACAGTAAAAAGGATAATAATTAAATATTTTTCTATATGTTTTCAGTAATTTTCCCAGGTCAAGGTTCTCAAATAGTAGGAATGGGAAAAGAATTTTATGATAAATTTGATGTAGTAAAAAAGATATTTAAAGAAGCTGACGAAATACTAGGTTTCTCTTTGTCAAAAATAATTTTAGAAGGACCTAAAGAAAAATTAGATTTGACAATTAATACTCAACCCTCAATTTTCTTAGTAAGTTATTCAATATTTCAAGTTGTAAAAAAAGAATTTAATATAGATCTTCATAAAGCAAAATATTTTGCTGGACATTCTCTTGGTGAATATTCTGCAATAGCGTGTTCTGGATATTTGGAATTTAAAGATGTAATTAGCATTTTAAGGGTAAGGGGAGATGCAATGCAAAACTCTGTTCCTATTGGAGAAGGTGGAATGGTTGCTGTTTTGGGGGCAAAAATTGAAAATATAGAAAAGATTATAGACAAGAACAATAAAGATTTTCAAATTCAAATTGCAAATGATAATTCAGAAGGTCAAATTGTAATTAGTGGAAAAAATGATGACTTAGAAAAATTTATGTCATTATTAAAAAATTTAAAAATAAAAAGTATAAAATTACCAGTTAGCGCTCCTTTTCATTGTAGTTTAATGAATAGAGCGGCCCAAACCATGAATGTTGAATTAAAAAAACTTAATTTTAAAAAAGGCTCAAATGTCTTAATTTCCAATATTACGGCAGATGAGATCTCTGATTTAGATGAATTGAAGAGTTTATTAACAAAACAAATCGAAAATAGGGTACGATGGAGAGAGAGTGTTATAAAAATGATTGATAATGGAGTAAATCAATTTATAGAAATTGGACCTGGAAAAGTTTTATCTGGTTTAGTAAAAAGGATAGATAGAAATGTCGAAGTAAAAACAATTAACAGTGAAGAAGATATAAAAAACATTATTTTATGAAAGATTTAAAAAATAAGAATATCATTGTTACAGGTGCTACAGGAGGTATCGGTAATTCTATAATAGAAAAACTTAATGAATATGGAGCTAACATTTTAGCTACAGGTACACGTGAGGAAAAACTTAATGATTTGAAAAGTAAATTTAGAAATATAAAAGTTTTAAAATTTGATATTTCTGAAAGTTCAAAAATAGAGGATTTTATTGAAAATGCATCTTCTGATTTAGGTGGGATAGACTGTATTGTAAATAACGCAGGAATCACAAAAGATAATCTTGCAATCCGGATGAGTACAGAAGAATGGAAAAAAGTTATTGATGTAAATTTAACTGCTACTTTCCTTTTGAATAAATTTGCGATAAAAAAAATGCTTAAAAATAAAAAAGGTAAAATTATTAATATTACTTCTGTAGTTGGTCATACTGGAAATTTAGGTCAATCAAATTATACAGCTTCTAAAGCAGGAATTATTGCAATGTCAAAAAGTCTTGCAGCAGAATATGCAAAAAAAAACATTAATGTAAATTGTATCTCACCTGGATTTATAAAGTCTCCAATGACTGAAAAGCTAGATGTCAAATTTAAGGAAATTATACTGTCAAAAATTCCCTCAGATAGGCTAGGAGAACCAGAAGACGTTGCAAATGCAGTTCTTTTTTTAGCTTCTAATCAATCAGATTACATAAATGGAGAAACTTTACATGTTAATGGAGGCATGTATATGGCTTGACAATCTAAGTAATTAAACTATTAACGATTTTATAACAAAAGGATCTATATGTCAGAAGATGTTTCAAGCAAAGTAAAAAAGATAGTTGCAGATCATTTAGGAATAGAAGAATCTAAAGTAACAGAAGAATCAAGCTTCATTGATGATTTAGGAGCTGATAGCCTAGATACTGTTGAATTAGTAATGGCTTTTGAGGAAGAATTTGGCTCAGAAATTTCAGATAGTGAGGCTGAGAAAATTTTAACAGTTGGTGATGCAGTTAAATTTATTGAAGGCAAAGCTAATTAATAAAATCTAGATGCCCACAGAAAATGATGGGGTGATGGTTATATTATCGTCTCCTTCAGGAGCAGGGAAAACTACTTTAGTCAATTTATTATCCAAACAAGAAAATTTTGAGATATCTATTTCTCACACAACAAGACAACCTAGACAAAACGAAACCCCAAACAAAGATTATTATTTTGTGAATCAAGATGAATTTAAAAGACTTATTAAAAATGAAGAATTTTTAGAGTATGCAAAAGTTTTTAAAAATTATTATGGAACTACAAGAACACCAGTCATTGATAAATTAAATAAAGGTAAAAATGTTTTATTTGATATAGACTGGCAAGGTGCCGACCAAATTAAAAATAAAAACTTAGACTATAAATTAATTACATTTTTTATACTTCCACCAAGTAAAGATATCTTATTTGAGAGATTATCTAGTAGAGATATGAAAGATAAACTAATTGTTGAGGAAAGAATGACACAATTTGAGAGAGATGTTCTTCATTGGATAAATTATGATTATGTTATAATTAATGATAATTTAGACGAATGTTATAGTAAAATTTTTAACTTAATTAATGCTGAAATTAACAACGGATCAAAAGATTATGATGATAAATACATTAGACAACATGTTGAAAAACTAACCTCTTAATTTTTCATATTCTTTTGTGAGATTAATATAAGTATTTATATCTAAATTTTGTGGTCTTAAATTTAAGTTAATTTTAAGTTTTTCAGCAATTTGTTTATGTCCCTTGAATAGCTGATTAAAAGGCTTTTTAATCATTTTTCTTCTATGCATAAAAAAAACTCTAGTTATTTTTTCTAAGTTTTTTGGATTATCCAAATGACTAAAATTTTTTTTGGGTTTAAATAACAAAACACTGCTATCAATTTTAGGTTTTGGAAAAAAGCAAGAGGGTTTAATATCAAAAACTTTTTTAATATCTAATTTCCAATTTGCTAACACTGATAATCTTCCATAGTTTTTTGAATTAAATTTTGCAATTATTCTATCTGCCACCTCTTTTTGAAACATTAAGACTAAATAATCAAACCAAAAGTTTTTATTATCTATGTTTAGAATCCACTTACATAATATCTCAGTCGATATATTATAAGGTAAATTGCCAAATACAGTTAAAACCTCATTATTTAAAAATTTTTCATCAATATCCAAAATATCTTTATTAATAATCTTAATCTTATCTTTAAACTTATTTCTGAGAGTACCAGCTAAATATTCATCTTTTTCAACGACTAAAAATGTTTTTGGTTTTTTTTCGAGAATTATTTCTGTAAGATTTCCCGTACCAGGTCCTATTTCCAAAATGTTATTCTCTTTTATGGAAACTGTGTCAGTTATTTTTTTAATTATATTTTGATCAATTAAAAAATTCTGTCCTAAGCTTTTTTTGGCTTTAATCACCTTTTATCTAAAAATTTAAGCGCCTTAATGAGACTTAGAGGATTTGATTTATTTTTACCAAACATCTTTTGATTAGGTCCATGATCTGGAGAGATTCTTATAAAAGGTAAACCCATAGTTATATTGATAGCATCATACTCAAACAAAGTTTTTAAAGGGGTTATCACCTGATCATGATACATGCCCAATATCACATCAAACTTTTCCCTATTTTTTTTTAAAAACAATGTATCTGCAGGAAATGGGCCTTTTATATTAATTTTCTTTTCCACAGAAGATTTTATTGCAGATAAAATGAAATTTTCATCCTCATTAAATTTTAATATACTTTCACAATGTGGATTCAATCCAGTTATACCTATTTTAGGTTTTATTTTTAAGTTTTTTTTGTAAAAAGAATTTATTAATTTAATTTTTTCCTCTATTAAATTTTTATTGATTTTTTTTGCAACTAATCTAATTGGTAAATGAGTAGTTATAGGACAAACTGAAAGATTATTGTTATAAATCAACATACCAACGTTTTTTTCTTTAAAATGATTTGCAATATATTCTGTAATCCCAAAAAATTTTTTATTTAAAAAATTTTTTTTATTTATGGGACCATTGATTAATTTGTTTGTAACACCTTTTTTTATTAATTTAAAAGCAACTTTAAAACATTCATCTATATAAATTTTGATTATATCAGATTTCATATTTTTATTTAAATTTTTCTTATAACTAACATTTATAATATTTACTGAATTGTTATTAAGGTCTATTTTATTTAATTCATTCAATTCTATTAATTTCAATTTTTTTTTAAAATTGAAAGTTTTCATCTCTTTTTTTAAATTATTAATATTACATATTAAAATTAATGGACTTTTGTATCTATTTAACTTGATAGCTTTAAAGAAAATTTCTAAAAAAACACTGTTAGGGTCGCCAGCAACTAAAATAATGGGTTTATTTTTCATTTATTGAATAATTCATCTTTGATTTATCAAAATAAATTCTTGAGAATTGATTTAATTGTTTGTTTGTTTCTATCTGAATTAATTTTTCAAGCTCTTTTTCTTTGTCAATTTTAACTTTATTAATTCTTACCTCGTTGATTTTTAATAAAACATAACTATTCCCTAATTGAATTACCTCAGTAAACTCTCCTGGACTCAAATTTGATAATTTTTCAGCAATTAATTTGCTTAAACCATTTACATTAATCCAACCTAATTTACCACCAAGTTTGGAACTTTGAGAAATACTGTATATATTTGCTGTATTATCAAATCCAATCTCACCAATACTTAATTTAATTTGATTAATGAGATTTTTTAAAGACTGTTCTTTATTTTTTTTAAATACTATTTCTGAAAGCAAATATTCTTTTTGCTCTTTGTTTTCATAATCTTTAATTTTATTAATCAACATTTCTTTATCTATTTTAATTTGTTTTCCATATCTTGTATAAATTAATTCATTCCAAAGAAGTTCAATTTTAATTTTTTGTTTAATTTGATCCAATGAATAAGTTCCTTTTATTTTTAACTCTTTTTTAAATTCATCTTCATTTGAGTACTTTAATTTTGAGTAAAGATTACTCAAATAATCATTTATAAATAGATTCTCCTTTTCTATATCGATAAATTTTAAAAGTTCTTTTTTTTTTACAATTTCATTAATTAAGGAGTTTTTGGATAGAACCGATATTTTCAAAGCATTAAGTTGATTTAAATTTGGATTTAAAATTTTTAAATACTCCTCCTCCTTTTTAATATCATGACTCGTTATGATTTCATCATCTACATATGCATAAATATAGATATTTGCGCTAGTTATTTGATAACAGCAATTAAAGATAAATATTAAAAAAAATAAAAAGTTTTTTTTTTTCATTAATTCTTAAGATTTGGGCTACTTGTTTCTCCAAAAGGAATAATTGTTAATTTCAAAAATATATTTTCTGAAGGTTTTAAATCTCTATCTGTATAATACTCCTTATTATATTCTACTGAGGCTGCAAGACAATCGTTCTTATATTGATACATTAAATTATAATATTCAGTTAAATTTGATGTTTTGTTTTCTCTTGTAGAAAATGATAAATTATTAGACTCGTTTAATGAATATTTTGTTGTATTGGTAATGTATGAATTTTTATCAACTGTATTATTTTCATTTAAATAGTCAAAAGTTGTAACAAAATTATTAATTTTAAATTCAGCAATAAGATTTTCATAATTAATATCTGAAAAATTATTTTTTAACGTGTTAGAATATTTTGTAGTCAAATATCTATTTGGAGTGTATGAAATTTCACTGAAAAAGTTAGAAGTTTTTTGACCTATCTGATTTTTTTTTGGTAAATCAACATTTTCTTCAAATCTTAAATTATTTGCAAGTTTCAAACTAAATATTTCTTGTGATTTTTCTTTATCGGTAACTGAGTATTCACTCCCATATGTTAAAGAAACCCCACCTTCAGTAGAGTCATTATCCGTTGCTCTTTTTAACGAATAAATATTATTAGCGTCAATTCTTGAAGTTCTATCTTTATCCTCTTTGGTATGTGTTGGAGCAACTTTTAGTGCAAATTTAGGCTTGAAAATTTTTAAATAACCTTTGTTTTCTTTGATAAGAGGTAATGATGAATTGTATTGAAATAAGCTCGTTAAATAAAAATTTTCATTTTTTTTGTAATTATTAGAGTTTTGACTATCAGTATTTGAGTTCTTAATTAAAAATTCATAATTATTATAAAAACCAAGTTTAGAGATTTTAGGATAAGAGCTAAAAATAAGATCGTTTATATTTATTTTTTCTAATATATTTGTATTGTAATTTCTTATCAAATTTTGAGACTTAAAAGAAAAATTTCCATTTAGTTTTGTTCTGTTATTTATATTTTTAACTAGATCAATTTTTGGTAAAATATATTCATATCGATCATTATTATTTTTATCTAAGTCTTCATAAATGGTAGTCTCCATATCTATAGATAAATTATTTGAATAAAGGTTAAAACCAAAGGAATTTTCAAGAACATTATTATCAGATATTAAACTTGTTTTTATTTTATTTGTTTTTAGATAAGTATCATTAGAAACTTTTTGAACTTTAAAATTGAGAGTACCATCACTAAAATTTTGAAGTTCTAAATTTTTATCGTAATTATAAAAAAAGTGACTCTTTGAATTATTATTCTTTTCAGAAAATAAACTAAAATCAGAAATATGATTACTGTCTGAATTTACCTGTCTGTATTCCGTTTGAAATAAAATTTTTTCTTTAGCATACAATCTAGGAGAAAAAGTAGCATCTTTATTTCCTGCAATAGCAAAAAAATATGGGATATTTAGATAGTTATCTGAACTTGGTGAATTTTTAATTGTAGGAATTAAAAAACCAGATCTTCTTTTGACTGTTGGATCAGGATGAAAGAATTTTGGAAAATACATTACTGGCACATCATAAACTTTAAGTAATGCATTTTTATAATTAATAACTTTATTTTTTTTATCATGTTCAATTTTTTCAGCTGATAATTGCCAAGGTGGACAGCCATCTCTTCTTTTGCAAGTAGTGAAAATTCCTTTTGTAATTTCAGTACTTTCATTGTCATTGATTATGCTATTACCCTTTAATCTCGGTTCATTATTTTTGTTAAAAGACTTATTATTAAGATTAAGACTAACATCTTTACCAAATAATCTATTTGTCTTAGTGTTTATAAAAGCCAAAGATGTTGTAAAATTATTATTTTCTAAATCTTGAAATTTAAGATTGACTAACTTTAGTAAATTTTTATCAATTTGATATGAAAAATTATCTATCTCATAAATATTTTTCAAATTGTCAATAATTTTTGTTTTAGCCGCAGAATTAATAGTATTATTTAGCTGATTGAAAGAAATTTTGTCAGTTTCAATTTTTAAACCAGTATTAGTTTGAATTATTTTTACATTTCCATAAGCTGAGATTGTAGAATTTTTTTGATTTATTATAGACTCATCAAATTCTATTTCTAAATTTTTTGACCTAATTAATATTTTACCATTTTTAAAAGTTTTTAAGATTCCTAAATCTTTCTTATATTCAAATCTTTCAGCCTGGATTTCTAAATCTTTATCTGAAGTAAAAGCTATCCCTTCATCAGCATAAATTACATTGCCATTATCAGCTATTTCCAAATTTTTTGTCTCAAAATTAAATGTTTGTGCAGAAACTGAATTATTGAAGTTTAAGAGAAATAAAAATAATAAAATTAATTTACTTTTCATTTATCCTCACTAGACCTATGATTGATATAAATGATATAATTATCATCGGAAAAAAAATTGATAAAATTATAGGAAGTCTTCCGTTATTCCCTAACGAGCTAAAAATAAAATTCATGTAATAGATTAAAACTGACATTAAGATACCAATAATGACATGGAATAATAGAGATTTATCTCTAGTGAAGTTAAACATGATTATTGCTGATAAAATAGTCAATATTCCATAAAGCAAAGGTGTAGTAAAAAGCTTTAATAGGTGAATTACTATTTCTCTAGAAGAATAACCTAGTTTTTCGTAGTCATTTTTTAGATTGAAAAGCATTACTAAATCCAATGTAGATATATTAGAGAAGAGATTATTTATTTTTTCTTCATTAAAATTTGTTTTCAAAAGCATCAATTTAATATTTTCTTGCTCAATATTGTTTTTAGTAATTTTTGGATTGTAAATATTCCAAATATTATTTTGGATGTCTATTTTTTCTGATTGAATAGTGCGAATTAGTTCAAAGTTTTTATTAAATTCATTAATTATTGTACTTGATAAATAGTTTCCCTTCACATAATTGGACTTTACTATTAATACTTTATTGTCTATTTCGTCCTTTATCCAAAGGCCACTATCAGTAACCATTGCTAAGTATTTGTTATCGTTTGAAAGCTCGTTTTTAATATTGGAATAATGAAATTTTAATTTTGAAGAAATATTATAGAAAATAGCAACATTAAAAATACCTATTATAATTGATAAAAAAAATAAAATTTTAATTATTTTTAGATTACTTAAACCATTTTTTTTTAATAGATTAAGTTCTTCTTTCTTAAATAAGTCATAAAATAAAAATTGGGTAGTCAGTAAAAAAATGAAAGGGAAGATTTCAAAAAGAGTCATTGGAGCATTTAATAATGTCAAAAAATATGGATATAAAAAACTTACTTCTAAATTTTTAAAAAAAGAAATTTCATCAAGAATTCCCAATATCATAGTTAAGGAAATAAAGATAATAGATATACTTATAAATTTTAAACAAAAATTTTTAATTAAATATTTTTGATAAATCTTAAACATTTTTAACAATCCTGTAAAAAATTGTATAGGCAAAAGCAAACATTACCCATGGTAACAACAAATATAATGAAAATAAAAAATTTGATGTAACAGAGTATCTTAAAGATGCTTCAGAAATTATAAGAAGAAAAAAAGTTAAAATAAAAATTAAATTTCTTATTTTTGAGTAGTTTGTTTTATTTCTTGACGATATAATTAGAAAGCTACACAAGATAGTAATTATGGGAATATAGATTGGTTTGTAGAATCTTTTTAAAAGTTCTTGTTTTATCTCTTTCAGTTTATCACAATTAAATGATTCAAATTCCTTAACTTTGATATCATAGAAACAACTAAATAATTTGTTTGAACTTATTTCTTGTATTTTAGGAACAGTGATCGTGTTCGAATTAAAATTTTGAAGACTGAAGTCGATTTCATCAAAGTCAAAAATATTAATTTTTGAATTTTCATTATTAATTACTCTCCCATTCCTTAATTTGAAAGTCTTGTTTTTTTTATCGTCAATTAATACTCCATTTTTTGCATAAATCATTTTTGAATTATTTTTTGTTGAGTCATCAATAAAGATATCAGAATAAGATCCATCACCATTTTTTTTATTTATAAAAATAGTAAGATCTTTAACAACATTGATAAATTTCCCTTCTTTGATTAAGGATGTAAAAAAATCAACATTAGAGTTTTTTAAATAGTCCCTTGCTTTAAATTGAGAAGAAGGGGCGATGTAAGATCCAATAAATATTTGCAAAAACATTAATATGATTGAAACAAATATAATTTTATTTGTAAAAGAAATTTTACTTATTCCATTAATCCAAAAAATATTGAGCTCATTTTTTAGTTCATAATTTATTATTGTGTAAAAAAGAGAAATAAAAAAAATAAATGGTAAGATTCTATGAATAATTTTTGGAAAGCTCAAAAGGGTGTATAAAAAATAAACTTTTAACCCGTGTCCGTCCTCAGTAACATAATCGAAATAATTTACTGCTTGAAGTGTCCATACTATTAACCCCATAATAATTAGAGATGTAGTAAAAAAAATCAAGGTATCTTGAGTAAATTTTCTAAATATTAATTTTTTCATTGAAAATTTCTTTGTACTAAATATATAACATTCATCAACTTATAAGCAAAATTATGTCTATTAAAATTAACTATAAAAATAGTAACCTTAAAAAACCCTCAAATAACCTTGTATTATTTACTAATGAAAAATTTAATATTGGCCCCTTAAAAAAATATATTTCAAACTCCGAGTTTTCATACATTAAAGGTTTAATAGACACCGAGGATCAAAAAAAGAATTTACTTATTTTTGAGTTAAGTTCTAAAAAAAAAATAGTCTTAGTATCAATAAAAGAAAATACTAAAACTTTTGATATAGAAAATTTAGGAGCTGAATTCTATGGACGTATCAACTATGGGAAAAACAGTGAATATTTTATAAATTCTGACAGCTTGAATGGTAAAGAGAAAAGTCTATTGGGATATTTTCTTCATGGATTAAAATTAAAATCATATGAGTTTAATAAATATAAAACAAAAAAAGATACTAGAGTTATTACTATCAACATAATTGGAAATAAAAATAAACTTTCATCACAAAATCAGATAAGATTTAACGCTCTGGAAGAGGGAACTTTTTATGCAAGAGATTTAGTCTCAGAACCTGGAAATGTTTTGCACCCCGATGAATATGCAAAAAGACTTAATTCACTTAAGAAAAATGGTTTAAAAGTAAATATATATGATGATAAGAAATTAAAAAAACTTGGAATGAACGCTCTACTCGGTGTGGGGCAAGGTAGTATAAGAGGATCATACTTAGTAACAATTGAATGGAGTGGTACAAAAAATAATTCTAAGCCCTTAGCTTTTGTGGGAAAAGGTGTTTGTTTTGATACTGGTGGTTATTCACTTAAACCTGCAAAGTTTATGGAGGACATGACTTATGACATGGCCGGTTCAGCTACTGTTGTAGGTTTAATGAAAAATTTTGCTTTAAGAAAAGCAAAAATAAATGCTGTAGGTGTAGTTGGGTTAGTAGAAAATATGGTGAGTGGAAACGCTCAAAGACCTGGAGATATTGTAAAATCTTATAGTGGTAAAACAATAGAAGTATTGAACACAGATGCTG
>MDTB01085278.1_pt1 | contig 11913 bp, 10 predicted proteins | sample 811161 | NCBI WGS metagenome assembly MDTB01 (sample SAMN05326650, study PRJNA326480) | marine metagenome | isolation source: seawater | place: Mediterranean Sea | collected 2009 | reverse complement strand
GTATATTTCTTAATAATGTTTTCATTATCAATAGAAATTATTGCAACTTTTTTTTTAAAAAGTCTTAAATGATCGGAAACACAATTTTGGTATAAGTTTAATTTTCCATCAGAGAACCATTCAAATTTATTACCTTTTCTCAAATCAACTGAGCTAGAAGGTTTTTTCCCCCAGTTGATTTTAAGACTTTGGTAGAGATAATATTTATGAAAATTTTTATTAAGTCTAATCATTAAATTATTGTATTATAAAAACATTATAGTATAAAAGTTTAACTATAAACTCTTTATTTATGGAACTATTAATTAAATTTTTAGATATTGTTTTAAAACATAAATTAACTACATTTTTATTTGTAATTATTCTGTTTATGGTTATTTACTCATTCTTCATTATTTTTGATATCAAAAATATTAATCCTTTTTTGTATTTCAATTTTTAGTAAAATAAAGAAACCCAAACCCAACAGCATATAACGCAATTCATCTGTTTCAGGTTCATATTTAATGATAATTTCACGTTCATTTATGATTTACAGCAAATTTACATTCTATCAATTACTTTAATTTTTTAATAAAAGATATATTTTACAAAGATGAAAATAACAAAAAAAAATTTAATTTATTCATCTATAATAATATTTTTATTTTTAATAATTTTAATCTTTTATGGTGCGATTTTGCGTCATCATTATAGCACTAATAAAACGGTAGATAGATTTAAAACTCTTCAGTCAATCGCAGTTTTCCTAGCTGATATTCCTTTTAAAATTAAAAATGGTTATTTATTTATGGACCAAATTACAAAATTTGAGAAATATAAAAATAAACCAAAATTTAAAAGATATAATGACACCTCATTAGAAACTCTTGTTATATTACCAAGATATGATGGTGATAAAAAAATTCCTGTAGTTGAAATAATTGATCCAAGCAATTTTAAAGTAATACATTCATATAGTCACAATTTTGAGATAATGAATAAACAATTAGTTTATAAAGATGAACACAAATTTAGCAAAAAAGAATATAACAAACATCCGCAAGAGTATAGAAACGCCTTAGTGCTTAATGATGGAAGCTTAATTGCACATAGCAATTATGCCCCTTTATTTAGATTGGACATTTGTTCAAATATTTTGTGGATGAATCAGGAAGAAAAATTTAGACACAAAATTACTTTAGACGATGAGGGAAATATATGGACCGCAACTGAAATGTATCCATATTCTAAAACAGTCAAAAGATATATAAAAGATTATGGTTTATTTTCAGACGATGCAATTACTAAGTTAGATGTGGAAGGAAATATACTTTTCTCTAAATCTGTTTTGGAAATTTTGTCTGAAAATGATTTAGCAGATGAAAATTTTATAAACAAAAAAAATCCTATTTACATTAATGACGTAGAACCTACTTTAACTAATTCTGAATATTGGAAAAAGGGTGACTTATTTATAAGTGCAAAAGGCTTATCAGCAATTATTCATTATAGACCAAGTACAAATAAAGTAATAAATTATATTATTGGCCCATTTTTCTTACAACATGATGTAAATATTTTATCGAATTATGAGATAAGTATATTTAATAACAACAATACTTTAGACGATAGAGCAAAATTTTCTGAGGTATTAATTTATGATTTCAGAAATGATTCTTTTAAAAAAAAATTTAATAATCAATTAATCAAAAATAATTTTAAAACAAAAACCTCAGGAATTTCAAGAATCTTGTCAGATGGATCGTTATATGTAGAGGAGCAAAGAGAAGGTAGAATTATATATTTTGACAAATTTGGAAATAAAGAATGGGAATTTATTAATGTTGATAAACACGGGGATGTTTATCCAATTAATTGGAGTAGAGTAATTGAAGATAAAAAACTAATAAAAAGTATAATTAATAAAATTAACCAAAAAAAATGCTAATGAGTAACAATATTTGTATTATACCTGCAAGAGGTGGAAGTAAAAGAATCCCAAAAAAGAATATCAAAAAATTTTGTGGTAAACCAATACTAGCAATTACAATAAATATTTTGAAAAAATCAAAATTATTTGAAAAAATAGTAGTAAGCTCTGATGATTTAAAAATATTAAAAATTGCAAAGAATTTAAATGTAGAAATACATCATCGTACTAAAAAATTATCAAATGATCATATTGGAATTATTCCTGTTGTTAAAGAAGTGATAAGTGATTATAAAAAAAATGATGAAAAGTATAAAAAAGTATGTTGTGTTTTCCCTACATCAATTTTTTTTAAAAAAAAAGATTTGTTACAAGCTTTAAAAAAATTAAAAAAAAATAAGTCTTTTATTTTCACTGCGGCAAGATATCCTCATCCAATAGAAAGATCATTTATAAAAATCAAAAATAAATTGAAAATGAACTTTATTAAACATTTTAAAAGTAGAACACAAACTTTACCTATTTCATATTATGATGCTGCACAATTTTATATTGGTTGGGAAAAATCATGGGTGGATGAAAAAATTTTTTTTTCTGGGGATAATGATTTTATAGAACTAGACTCAGCAAATTTTCAAGATATAGATGAAAAAGAGGACTGGAAAAAAGCAATTTTTAAATGGAAAAAAATCCAAAAAAATTGATGTTAAAATGTATAATTATTGGATTAGGAAAAATTGGGGTAGGGTATGATTTTTCAAATAAAAAAATAGTTTCACACTACAAAGCTATAAAAAAAAATCCTAATTTAAAATTAATCGGAGTAATAGAAAAGGACAAAAAAAAATTTAAAAAGATAAAAGATAAAGGAATAAAGTTTTTTTCAAATATAAAAAAAGCGAGTAAAGAAGTTTCTCCAGACTTAATAATAATAAGCGTACCAACAAAAATCCATCTTAAAATTTTTAAAGAATGTACTCAAAACTTTAAATCAAAATATTTTGTAGTAGAGAAACCAGGGGGAAAAAATTTTAGAGAGTTTTGTGAAATTAAAAAAATAATACACAAAAAAAATTTAAGTGTAGCATTTAATTATATGCGGCTTTATGATGTTTCAACAAATACAATTAGAAATAAAGTTTATAATAAGAAAAAATTCGAAGTATCAGTTATTTATAATTCAGATTTGTTAAATAATGGATCTCATTTTATCAACCTGATGCTTTTTATTTTTTGCGAACCTTTCGAAATTCATAATGTTAAAAAAATTTCGAAGATAGATTATAATTTCATCTTATCTAATAAAAATGGAAAAATTTATTTTACTTCTTTAAAAAACGATAAGAGAAAAGGTTCTTTTAAAATAAAATTTGATGATAATATTTTAGATTATAAAAATAATGGGAGCCAAATTTTATTGAAAATAAATGAAAAAAAATCTTTTACAATTAAGAACAATTTTGAATTTCTTCAGAAAATTTTTTATATTAATTTCATTAAAAATTATAAAAATAAAGACTATTTTAATCACTCATTGAAACTTGCTTATTTAACTCAAAAAATGATCAATACAATCAAAAAAAATAAATTATGATTGGAATAGTTAGTCATGATTCTGGTGGAGCTGAATTGATTTCATCGTATCTAAAACATCAAAAAAAGTATAAAAATTATTTATTTAATTTAAGTGGCCCAGCCAAAAAAATATTTAGAAAAAAAATTGGTATTTGTAAAAATACTGATTTAAATAAATTAATAAAATTTTCTCATAAAATAATTGTTACTTGTGGAAGTATTATTGAAAAAAAAACTTTGAAACTTTCTATTTCAAAGAAGATAAAAACAATATTAGTTTTAGATAGTTGGCTTTACTATAAAGAACGATTGATTTACAAAGACGGAAGTATCAACTATCCAGATGAAATTTGGGTTTTTGACAAGCATGCTCACAACAAGGCTAAAAAAATTTTTCGTCTACCTATAAAATTAAAAAGAAACTTCTACCTCCATGATCTAAAAAAAAAATTTATTAAAAAAAAAAATAACAATATTTTATATTTTTGTTATCCAGATAAATTTGAGTATAATATTTTTTTTAAGAATAAAATAAAATGGTATAAAGAATTAATTGCAATTAAGAAATTCGTAAAGATTTTAAATAAGTTAATCTCTAATAAAAAAGAATTCAAATTAATTTTAAGATTACATCCAAAACAAAATTTAAAAATTACCTATTGGAAAAATTATTACAGAAAAATTTTTGAAAAGGACGATATAAACGTGAAATTTTCTAAAAATAAAAATTTAATTGATGATCTTTCTGAAAATAGTTTTATTGTAGGAAGCCATACGCAGGCTCTCTATTTTTCAAAAATGTTATATAAAAAAACTTTTTCTCTTGCTTCAAAAAAAAATTTAAAAAACATATTTCCTGAAATCAAATTATTAGAAATAGATTATCTATTAAGATACATTAAATAAATTAAAGTTAGATTATTTTTGTAGCAAAAAATATCTGTTTATTGTGACAATTTTCCTATTTTTTTGAATTTGTGTATCAATATCAAAAATTGAATTCAAAATTTTAAATTTTTTGGCTAATTTTTTTATATGTTTTTCTTTTAAAAATTTAACTGGATTACCTTTTTCGTGGTATTGAGCTTGTTTTTTCATCCCGCTATTTATGAAATAATCAAAATGATTGTGTTTTTCTATTAATAATTCAGCTTGTATATATTGAAACAAGAATAAGCCGTTTTTTTTTAAAATTTTATGAATATTTTCAAAAACTCGAAATTGACTCGCTGTATCTAAATAATAAATCGTATCTTTAAAATTACATAAATCAACTTTAATATTAAGCTTAGGGAAAGTTTCATTTAAATCTACAGCAAAAAAATTATTCCTTCTTAAATTATTATTTTTAACAATTTTATTAATTAAATTTTTTCTTATATCAATACCAAAAACTTCAGCACCTCGTCTTTTAAATTCTAAAATATTATCTCCATTACCAATTCCAATATCTAATATTTTTTTTTTTTTAAATTGGAACTTATAGTTACCGAGTAATCTATAAATAGTTTCATTAGGTACAGTTAATTTAAGATTATTATCTAGGTTTTTGTAAAATTTAGCGACTTTTTGAATAAATTTTTTTTCTTTCATGATTTTTAATAAATACTAGAGAAATTATACTATTTTTTTTTATTAAATTTGTAAATTTAATTGTATAACTTAAATCAAATTTAAATGATTATCCTAAAAAAATTTCAATTATCTGATATTACAAACGAGTACTTAGCTTGGATTAATGATAAATCTTTATTTCAATTTAGCAGACATAGAAAAAAATATTATTCAAAAGACTCAGCTATAAAATTTTATAAAGAATTAAAAAATAATAATGATTACTTTTTTATGATAATCAAAAAAGAAAAGAATCTTAATATTAAAATAGGAACATTAATCGGAAGAGTTAATAAAAATAAAGATTGTGATTTAAGTATATTAATTATAAAACAAAAAAAAGGATATGGCCTCAGGGCATTTAAAAAAGCAATCAATTTTTTTTTTAAAAAAAACATAAAAGTTATTACAGGAGGCACTTTAGAAAATAATATAGGAATGTTAAAAATATTTAAAGAATCAGGAATGAAATTAAAGTGTAAAAAATTCGAAAAATTTGATCACTTCGATAGTAAAAAACTGATTGTCCAATATTACATCAAAAATCCTAAAACAATATAATGAGAAAACATTTTTTATATGATGCTATCTTTTTAATAGACGGAGATATAGATAATATTAAATTAAAAATCTCAGCCTTAAAGTTAAACCCAAAATTTAATATTTTAGCAACCACTTTAAATCATAGAAATTTTTCGATAAAACAAATTAACAATATACGTTCAGAGATAGAAAATTTAGAAATTGATCATCTCATGCTTACTTTAAGACCAAGTGCAAATATCTCAAAAGATATTATGAACAACAATTTGTTACAATTTATATTTGCATTAAAAATTTGTGAAACATATCAAATAAAAAAAATATTTATTTCGAAGAAATATGAAAATTTAATTTTTGACAAAAATCTTTCTCATAAAATTGATGATTTTGTCAAAATTTTAAACAGAAAAGCAAAGTCAAACAAAACAATTAGCAAAAAGTCATTTACTTTTTTTAATTCGCTTAAGTTTGGAAAAAAAAATAACTTTGAGAAGATTGAATTTATTAATTTAAAGAAATTTTCATCAAATGGTGTAAAATTTAAAATTTACCACGATATAAATACTGAGTCTGCCAAGTTTTTTTGGTTAGGTTTTGACAGAAGTTATCAAGAAGTACCTTGGGGCAAGAAATATTCAAAAGATTTTTGGTATAAATATGTAAATAAAAAAACTACAAAACCAGAAATATTTCCAAAAATTAATTATTGTTCTAGATGCTGTTTACCAGAAACATGGGAGGGAATAAAGTTTGATAGCCAGGGTATCTGCTCAATTTGCAAATCTGCAGAAGATAAAATGACAATAGAATGGAAAAATAAAGAAAAAGAATTAAAGAAAATATTTAAAAAATATAGAAATGATGACTACTACGATTGTTTGTTGCCAATTAGCGGGGGCAAAGATAGTACATTTCAATCATTTGTCCTTACAAAAAAATTTAATCTAAATCCACTTGCTATCACGCATGGGCAAAATTGGTACTCTCTTACAGGAAGAAAAAATTTAGAAAATTGTATTAAACAATTCGATTTGGATCATTTGTTTTTTTGTGCAGCAAGAAAAAAAATCAACGATGTTGCAAAAAAATCCTTGGGAAAAATTGGAGATGCATGTTGGCATTGTCATATAGGGGTAGGGACATTCTCGTGGCAAACAAGTATTGATTGGAAAATAAGATTAATTGTATTTGGTGAGGCTCCAGCAGATTCTGATGCACGAGGCTCATTTAGAAAAAAAGAAAAGATAACTCCAAATAGAAATATCAAAATTTCAGCAATTGAAAAAAATAATAAATTTACATCTAAAAAATTTGATTTAAAAAAACTATCAAGTTGGAGTTATCCCAATCAAAGAGACTTAAAGGAATTTTCACCTGAAATTATTCATTTAGGTCAATTTATGTTTTGGGATGAACAAAAAAATATTGATTTTGTGTCAAAACATTTTGGTTGGACTAATTCAAAGGTAGAAAATACCTACAAAGGTTACAAAAGCAATGAATGTGTGATGGCAGGGGTTCATGACTATATTAATTTCTTGAAGAGGGGAATTGGAAGAGCCACTGTTCACGCATCAGATGATGTAAGAAGAGGATTAATTACAAGGGAACAAGGATTTAATTTAATAAAAGAGCACGATGTTAAAAAACCTCACGCAATGACTTATTATAAAAAAATCACAGGTTTAAATGATAAAGAGATTAAACGAATAATTTTAAAAGCAAGAAAAAAAAGTAAATATGCGTCAAAGCTTAAAATTTAAAAAGTATTCGCTATTAGATTTAGAGAAAATTTTAAAAAATAAAAATATCAATTTTGTAAATAATTTTTACAAAGATTTTATAAAAAACTATAAATCACTAGATAAAACTTACAAGTTCAACGTAGATTTAAATGAAAAATATATCTTTAAACAAATTAAAAGTATTTTTACATTTAGAAAGGATAAAAAAAATCTTTTTTTGATACCTATTGGAATTAAAGATAATATCAATACATTAGAACTTGATACAAAATTTGGCATAAAAATTAGAAAAGAATTTAAATCAGGAAATAATGCAAGATTGGTTACCCAAATTGAGGAGAATCTAGGTTTGATTTTTTCAAAACTTAGTTGCGCTGAATTCGCTGTTCATTATATAGAAAAAAAAAGAGGCAAAAATCCTTTCAATAAAAATCATATAGCTGGAACTTCGTCTACTGGAGCTGCAATATCTGTTTGTGTTGGAGCTCTGCCAGTTGCAATAGGGACTCAAACTGCTGGTTCAATTTTAAGACCATCGAGCTATTGTGGTGTTATTGGTTTTAAACCAACGTATGGTGCAATAGATAGAATTGGAGTTTTAAAAACAAATGATCTCTCTGATACTGTAGGGATAATTAGCAGAGATTTTTATGGTGTAAAAAAAGTTTTTAATACAATTGTAAAAATTGGCAAAGATTATCCTTGGACTATCAATTATAAAAAAAATTATAATGAATATAAAAATAAAAATCACATAAAAATAGGATTCTTTGATGATAGTCTTCAAGTATACAAAAATTTTAGTGAAGAGACAAAATTTGAATATATAGAAACAATTTTAAAATTAAAAAAAAAAGGAATGATGCTATCAAAAATAAAAAATCAAAAAATCTTTGATAATTTTCATGATAATTTTTACACAATTTATCATAATTCTTTATATTATTATTTAAAAAATATAAATCCTGAGTTTTCAGGCTTAAGCAAAATGTTAAAAAAGATAATTCATCAAGGAAAAAAAATAACTAACAAAAAAAAAATTTTTTCTATACAGACAATTAACAACGTGAAAAAAAAGTTTGATGAAATATTTGATAAATATGATTTTTTGATTATTCCTACAACAGCTGGTTATGCTCCAAAATTTGATCAAACTGAAAGAGACGATACCTGTCTAATCTGGACAACTTTAGGATATCCATCAATTAATATACCTATTTATAATTCTAAAAAAAATGATTTACCGTATGGTTTACAAATCATCTCAAAAAGATACTGTGATTTTTTACTTTTAGATTTTTCTAAAAAAATTTTTAATATTTTAAAATGAAAAAAAGAATTTTTATATTTCAACAAAGAGAATGGCATAACAGAATTGGGTATTTTCTAGCAGAAAATTTTAAAAAAGATGGTTTTGAGCTTGGTTGTTTATCTTTTAAAAAAAACGTTCATAGAAAAATACAACAAAATTATCAAAATTTATACGAAATCATCATTAACCATGACGATGTAATTGAAAATCCTTTGAAATATATTCCAAAAGATAAAAGAGATCTAGACGTGAAAGAGATAATTGAGGACCTGGAAATTGAAAGTATGTGGCAGCTAACACAAAGTGCTCGACATCACTCAAAAAGTTACAAAAAAAAATTTTATTACAGTTTTGAACAAAATAAGACTGATAATGAAATTATTATTTATTTCAAAGCTTTGTATTACATGGCAAAGAAAGTCTATGATGAATTTAAACCTGATATAATTTTAGCTCCAAACTTTGTTAGTTTACCTCATGCTATATTTAATTTATTTTTTAAAAAAAAGAATACAATGATGATCGGTACCACAGATTGTAAAGTTGCTGGTAAAGAAATATTTACATATGATTATTTAGATAGAGACTCAAACTTTATGAGGTTTTTGAATGATCTTAATAAAAAGGATAAAATCGAATATGATTCAAAAATTGTTGATGAAATTATATCTAATTCTAAAGACAGTCATTATAGAAAAATTTATTTTAAAATGACAAAAGATTATTTATATTTTCCAAATATTAATAAATTTTTAAAAAGATTTTTAAGGGATTTATATTTTAGTATTACAAAACAAAGAAATAACCATATAAAAGGGCTGGGTCCCACACCTGATGATAGACCATTTTTAATCGTGGTCCGTGACTTTGTTACGTTTATAAAAAATATATTTTTAGAAAAAAAAATTAAATATTATGATTTATCCGAAATAAAAAATTTCGTTTATTTTCCTTTGCAAGTTCAACCAGAAAGTGCCACAGACCTTTTGTCTCCTCTATCTACAAATCAAATCGAAACTGCCAGACAAATTTCCTTACAACTACCACCAGATTTTACGTTGGTCGTGAAAGACCACCCAGCAATGTATGGTCTCCGAAGTTATAAGTATTTAAATAAAATACTGAAAACTCCAAATATTAAACTTATAAACTTTAGACATGAAACAACAGATGTTTTGAATAGGTCAAGTTTATTAATTACAGCCACAGGATCAACAATATTTGAGGCTGCAGTGCTTAAAAAGCCTTGTTTACAACTCGGGGAGCTTGGAACCACGTTAAAGTTACCTAACGTGATAAAGAGGGATACAAATATATCTTTGAGCAAACAAATTAAAGATAGTTTAAAACTAAATATTGACGAAAATTATGAATTCAATTTAAGAAATTATGTATATTCTGGGCTAAAAATTGGCTTTGATCCTCATTATAGATTAATTTGGGAAGCAAATAAAAAAGGTGATTTAAAAAAAATTTATAAAATCTTTTTTGATGAAGTTGAAAAATTGATAACTTAAAAACTAATCATCCAAAATACTTTTATAAAAATTTTTATACTTAAAGATATATTTGATTATTTTTGATGTATTGGTTTTAATTGAAGATGATGACGTATTTAATCTATAAGTAGGAAGTTTGTAATAATTGATCATATCTTCCCATTTTTTAAAATCATTTTTTTTAAATTCATTTGGTTTCCTTTTTAATCTTATTCTTTTTGAAGCAGTCAATAAAACAATTAATTTTGGCCTAGGTAAAATAAGTTTTATTAATTTATGAAAATTTTTTTTTTGGCCGTATATAAATCCAGGGTATCTATCGATTAATACAAAATGATTTTTTGCCATGAAAAATATTTTCAATTTCCTCATAAAAAAATCCAAAAATAATAATGACAAATAAATAAAGTTAATATATTTAAATTTTAAACTAGATTTTGATAAAAAAGTTGAAAACCAATATTTTGGAGCAGTACCAAAAGATGTAATAAATGTTTTTGAAATCAGTTCCTTATTTAAATTATTAATGATAGAGCTTTTACCCGTGCCATCAGATCCAATAAAAAGAATTAAGTTTGAATTAAAATCAAGTAAGGAGTTTTTACTTATATTGAATTTTATGTGAAAATAACTTTTTAAGAATTCTTCGACAGACAATTTATCCTCAAATTTTTTCATTATATTAATTTGATTCCGAATATTTCTGAAATGTGGTTTAAATATAAATTTATTAATTTGATTTATTGAATTTTTTTTTTCCCATAAAATTTTACCGATATGATAAATAAAAAAGATTATTTTAGAGCTCTTTTCAATATCTTTAAATTTATCAATTTTAAAAACATATCTTGTAATAGTATTTTTTTTAAATGAAATTTTATAAGAAACGTCAATTATAAACTTATTTTTAAAAGTTTCGTTGTAATAAAAAAATCTATTATTGTCTTGGAATACTGGTAGCTTTCTTTTAGAGAAGTTTTTTCCATAAATAAACTTTTCGAATCTCAATTTAGAATTTTTTTTTATAAAAATATCTAAATCTTTTTTTTTATTTTTTAGGTCTACTGTAAGGTTTACAAAAGGAATTCTTTTTTTTTTCAAAATAAAAAGTAATTTTTTTTTATTCATTATTATTCATTATAGATTAATTTTAGTAGTTAGTTATTAATTTATCTTGTAATTTATTTTATTTACTATAGATCATTGTTTATGGCATCTGAATTAGTAAAATTATATGAAAATAATGGATTTATTGAGTTTAATAATATTTTTGAAGATGGGCAAATTAAGAAATGGAACAAAATCTTAGATCCATATTTCTCCGGTAAAGATGAAAAAGTGCGTCTTGATCTGACAAGTATAGGTAAAGACGGTCACGACATATTAAAAGAATTTTTTAACAATAAGGTAAAATTTATTACTAACGAGTTAATTAAGGATCCAATAATATTTTATGCAGGATCTATTGAAATTCCTTCAAACTCAAAAATTTCTCATGTTAATCATAATGAAATTGGGGGATGGCATACTGACACTGGAGAAAATTTACAATATTTAGATCTTAGAAAACCGATTTGGATGACTTTTTTTGTGTATTTGACTGATGTAGGTCAAAATGACGGACCATTTGAAATTACAAATAAAATTTATAGAAAAGATATTAATCATAATACAAAAGCGTTCAGTTTATTGGGGAATAAAGGCAAATGTTTT
>MDTB01016142.1_pt1 | contig 11913 bp, 10 predicted proteins | sample 811161 | NCBI WGS metagenome assembly MDTB01 (sample SAMN05326650, study PRJNA326480) | marine metagenome | isolation source: seawater | place: Mediterranean Sea | collected 2009 | reverse complement strand
TCTATTTAATTTTAAATGAATATAACGAGTTATCCTTTGATAAAGCGGAAGAGATTTTAAGGCTTGAGGGGTATACCGCAAATAAAAACGCTTATTTGACCCTATTCACGATGGATGAGGAGTTAGGGCCTTTTACTCGTGAAGAGTTGCGCGTATTAAACGAAGCATTGAAAAATGAAGAGATTTATATTGCTGATAGGTTGATCCTCGCGCTTTGTATCCAGTTCGGTTTAAGGCCGATACAGCTATCGTTATTAAAGGAAAAAGATTTCATTGAAGATGCTGAGTTAGGGCTTTGTTATCTTAATGTCCCAAGGGTTAAACAGAAAGGTGGGCAGTTTAGGCGTGAGGAATTTACTAAGCGTATTGTTGATGATGAGTTGGCTGTTCTGATCAAAAGGGTTATTGCTAATAATCATGATAGTTATGGTGGGCTTTCCATTATGGAGCCTCCTTTGTTTTTTAGAAAGGTGCAGGTCTACATCAAGGGTCTAAAGGGGGCGGTCAAGCATTTTGAAGGGGTCAAGGTTGATGAAGGGAGTTACAGGTCAATAAATAGTCAGTTTTACGGTGAAGAAAATAAAGCAAGTTACTTACATCACAATAGACCACATAATTTTTACAACCGTATGATATCTACTACTAGTTACCTTCCGTTATCCCCAAGAACAGGAAAGCCATTTTACCTAACGCCTTATCGTTTTCGATACACCGTTGGCTCTAACGCAGTTATGGAAGGCATGACCGAAGAGGAAGTCGCGGATTTATTAGATCACAGTTCAACCCGGTGCGTTAAACATTACTTCCGATATACCCGCGAGATGTGGGAGTTACTTGAAAACGCCACCGCAAAGAGAACAGAACAACAGCACTTCACAGTGGCATGGAACCGAGAAGAAGACCTAAGCGGTAATATTTACGGCAAAGAGATTATCGAGCTTCATGCGTTTACCGCTATAGGCAAGTGTCAAAAGGAAGCTGCTTGTTATTTAGAGCCTGCCGTCGCTTGTTATTCTTGTGACAAATTCTGCCCAAACAAAGAAAAGTCTTCGCACGATAACGCATTAATTTCACTTAAAGACCGAAAAAAGGTTGTTGATGAAAGTACATCATCATCACTGTCTAAACAGCTTGATGAGGCTATTGCTGGTTGTGAAGCAGCCATTGCTTATGCCGAGGGAGTAGAAGTGGTCAATATCAATGAAGGAAGCGGTGATGAGTGATGTAATAAACCTCATTAGGCTAAAGCAAGAAACTAATTCACAGAGCCTAGCAGAACTAGAGCAGCAAGCGAGACAGCGCTTTGAATTATTACCGTTGATAATTGGTTGTGATTGGAACGATGTCAGTTGGTCATACTTGAAATCAAACCAAAACATTAAATTTCAAATGATAGGCGGAGAAGAGCTACCTGAATCGTTAGCTACCTTTTGCAAAGTTTACTTGGTGAATATGTTATGGGCTCAAAGGCTGCGAGCAGAACCGTATTCCTTTTCCCACATTAAAAGCTCAATAGAACCCATTAAAATTTGGGCTGAAATGGGATTTGAGGAGCTATCCGATCTTAACCAAGAAGCATATGATGCGAACATCGTTTACTTGAGAGAGAGGTACGCTGAACCAGCTAAAAATGGGGTGAGCTTAAATCGAGTTGTAGCTTATCTCAATGACAATCACCTGTTGCCCGCCCATATAGATACAGTAAATATTCACAAAGCGTTAGGTAAAACAGATGCGTTTGGTAGGGTTCAAGCTAAAAAAGAAAAGATGCCTTTGCCAGAGCTTGTGAAAGCGGTAATTCATCTGAAATGGGCTGTGGACGACGCATTTGATGGCAGTAGTAAAGCCATCAATGACAAGTTATGTATTTTAACCCAAGTATTTCAGTATGGTTTAGGGTTGCGGCTTGGGGAAGTATTGCGTCTGCCGCTCAACCCATTGATTGAAATGGATGGTGAAATGTTTTGCCTTGTTTGGACTGAGAAAGGGTCTGAGCCAATGGCGAGATATATCCCGACAATATGGCGTAAAGCATTTAAAGATGCCGTTGATGAAATACATAAACTAACTAAAGGATACAGAGACGCAGCAATTCAATTCGAGCAGCAAGGCGCATTGAGCTTTATTGATGAAAGGTTTGATGCTTATGTTCAAGAAAAAGAATCAATATTTGAGAGAAAAGTTCAACAGTTGGATGAATTGTTATTGTCCAAGAAAGTGGCCGCAGAGCAATTATGGCAACTAAAAGCATCGATTGACAGCAATGAAAGATTTGAGCTTAAAGAATTAGCTAATATTTTACCTATTTCATCAAAAGCTACAGATTCAACGTCTCTACTCAAGTATTACAACGGTATGGGTATTGAGATTGAAAGTAAGCCGTTAGGCTCTCGAAAGCATAAGCATTATATTACTGGCGAAGCTATTGCAAAGTGTATTGACGAAATCGTAGCAATGAGAGCCAACCATGTTACTGAACTAGAGCTGCTTAAAATACTTAACGCACATTCCACAGGCAACACAAAAGCATCAAATGATTCACTCATCCGTGAAAAGGTAATTCGCCTAAATGGTAACTTTAATGCGCTTACCTTCACCAGTGAAAAAACATCTGACAAAGCATTAAGCGTTAAGGTTGTTAGTCGCCAGGATGCAATAGATATCATTCGAGCCTATACACTTGGCGGTTACGACCACCAAAAGCAAATTCCTCTAAAAGAACTCGAAGGATTATTGCCTGAGTTTTTTAACCAAAAGACAGCCAGCAAAGTTGGATTAGAGGACTTGTGGAGTGCCGAGAAATGCAATTTCTATGTAAAACATCGAGGAAATAGAGAGTATGCGAAGACAAAAGGTTACTTGGCTGATATAGGTAAGGTAAAAAGCTATTTTCGTGCGGAATTTGAACGCATGAATTTAGATATCGACCAAGAGTTAATCGAAGAATCAATTCATGAATATCAACTGGATGATATAGAGATTAGCTCTAAATCCTTCAGCATCCACCAAAAAACGTCAGAGTATTTGTTCCTGCGTGCTGGTATGCGAGGTGGAGAATATTATGACCACCTACCACAAATTTTGGGGTATTTCGCAGTTGCTTATTTTTTTGGTGGTAATGATAGACAGCACAGCGCTTTTACTCGTTACGGTATCGATGTTGATGATTATATAGCTGAAAGTTGGCAAAGCCATAAGGGGCGGCACTGGCAAACAACTAGTTTGTTTAGAGCAGGGTTGGCTGAATTGGTCGTGAACAAGTGGATGGGACGAACGACAGGCCAAGGTGAAAATTACGACCACAACACAGGGCGTGAACGAGCCAAGGTTGTTGCTGATGCTATGCTTGATGATTCTGAGCGATTTTTAGGTGAAATTCCCAATAAATTAAGAGCTTGGAAAGAGCAAGAGATTCAAACCAGCAGTTTGCCTGAACATTTAACTTCTACGCTTCAATCAATTCAATATAGTCCACTAGGGTATTGCACAAGAGCCTTATATCTAAAGCCTTGTGAATTTAACTTAAAATGCTTAACAGGTAACGAAGGGAAAGGGTGTAAGCACTACATATACGATTTGCATGACCCTTCGCATAGAGAAAAGATCACCGCAGAGCGCGATAGGTCATCCTTAGAGTTATCAAGGTTGTTTGAAGTGTATGAAAAAGGGGTCGAAGCAGCAAAGATGCATATCGAACACCATATGACCATCTTGCGAAATACGACAGCGATATTGGATAACGCAGAAATGATACTAAATGACAGTCAACTGGATGACATCCAAGATTATATGCCATTTAAAAAGGATGGTTCATTTCCTGATGATTGCCCATTTCAGTGTGGAGGTGATGAATAATGGCGACGACAAAAGAAGAGTTTGAAAGTGCATTTAAGATATTAAGCCAATTTGAAAGACAACTCATACCTACGGATGAGTTTGGCTGGGATTACATCACAAGTCGAGTGAAGCCCTCAAAGCCAACTCTATGGAGAAATAGAGAATTTCGCGATGAATTTGATCGTGTAAAGAAACTGGTTCGTGCATACAAAGCTGGTAAGTCGGTTTATGACCTTAAAGTTTCAAAGGAGTCAGCCAAGGATGCTGAAATAAATAAACTCAGAAGGAAAGTCGAAGAGTTAGAAAGTCAATTGTCCAGAGAAAGGGAAAGACTTGCTTATGCAGCAGTGGTAGCAAGGCGTGAGAATATTGATCCGATTAAATTTGAAGAAGACTCTCCTCTTCTAGGCGCGATTGGAAGGAATAAAAAAAATGGCTAATGGACAACAAAAAGCACAACAGAATCTTGATGCCTTTGAAGTGTGGCGAGTAACCCAGACTGATGATGACTTTAAACAAATAATCTTTAGAGGCCAATTAAATAGAGGTGAAGTAGCCAAAGCTATTGGTTGTGGCAAGTCTGCACTCAATCAAAACCCTGCACTTAAAGAAGCGTTGTTAGCCCTTGAAGATAAACTGCGTGATAAGGGTGTGCTTCCACCACTGACCGAATCTGCAAAGAAAGATGCCGACAAACCAAAGCAATACGACAACACAGCTAACCGTAAACTACTCGACTCTAAGCGAGTGTCTGCGCTAGAGGCTGTCAACCCTAATGGAGACAGGCTTGAGTTTGAAATGCACGGTGAGAGATTCTTTCAAAACCTCAGATTGAATGATGCAATTCTATTTACGCAAAACCACTATGACAAAGGCATTCAAAACGGCTCGCTCGGCACTCTAACCAGTGTTGAGTCTTCGGGTGAAAGCTATGGCGAAGTAACGCTAGATACTGGTGATATTATAGAGGTCACGCAGCCTGTGCTCGATTGCATGGAGTTGGGTTATGCAATAACCCTACACAAAGCCCAAGGCTCGCAGTTTCCAAGAATCATTATCGCAGTACAGAAAGGCAAAATCGTTGATAGAGCGTGGCTGTATACTGCAATTACCAGAGCCGAGGCTGAAATTCATATAGTTGGCAGTTCGGATGATTTGAGGGTTATCACAGAAGCCACAGCAACTCACATAAACGAAACAGCTATTTGGTTGAACTGCTACGCCAAAACTAGCAAAGCCGCTGTAGATTGACAAAAAAGTATCACCCAAACAAAAAACAATCATACTGAGCAAAAGTATCATACTTTTATATCCATGGTTGCAGAGGCGGCATTAGACAAGGAGCAGACCTTCAGTGTTTACGTTTTAAACTAATGAGTTGTGCAAAAAGCTGCCGCATATGTACGCGCGCTAGAATGGTAGTAAGGTATACAAAGCGAACATTTCATATTCTTTTCCATAAAAAATGCAGAATATAATTTTTCAGGGGGAATGGGTGTTACTATGAAGTCTCTGTAGTAAATTGTTATGCACAGAAATAGAAGTAAGGTTGCTGTTTATAAATGGATAATTTAAAACTCAAAATTTCAACCAAAATCCTTGATTTAGTCGAAGGCCTTCCGAGATTCAGGAAAGGCACGATTTCAAGTTTACAGAATATTAGAGATAGACAGAAAAAATGGTCGTCTAAAAAGTCTGAAAGACGAGCATCTCCTAAAGAATCCAATATCGAACTAAGTCAAATGACTTTGGTTTTAACTTTTGAGCACGAAGACTTCAACAATATAATTAAAGGATTGAAGCAATATTTCCCCAAAGATGAAAACATACAAAAGTTTGTTACATCTCTTAAAGAGTCTATAGATAAATTACATGCAAGCAGTTGGCATAATCTCGGCAATATAGCCAGAGAGCAAGGAGTCTACGATCCTTTTGTTGAAGTGGATGAAAGCCTACCTCTAGACGTCAAAAATGTTTCATTATCGTTTCACAGAATACTTCCATCTGTAGCATGCATCATATTTGAGTTTCAGTTAAATGATTCATTAAGCAAAGCACTAAAAGAGATTCAAAGTCAGATTTATCTTGGGCCTGTGGAATTTAAGAAGTTTTGGCCTCTTAGTGGTTTGCATCATAGATACACAATGGGGACTGGTAGCGATTGTGCTACTAAATCTATTAACAACAAAAAAGACTATGTCAGAACAGAAATTGAGTCTTGGGTAAAAAAATGCTTTAGTTGGAAGCCGAAAACAATAGATACAGTATCATATATCGATGTCTACAAAATATCTGGAAACCCAGTAGAGCCAGATGAACGCAGAAATTGGCTGGGTGAATATAGTGGTTGGCTTTATGAATACGATATTGATCCTAATGGATTTGGTACGTTAGAGGGTAAAGACTTTTTAATTTCAAGGCCAAGGTCTAGCAATCAAAAATATACGGTATCAGATGTGGTAGCCAAATTTGATTCAAAGAGTGAGTCTGAATTTGATGACTTTCTTGAATATAGAGTGAGAGCTTTAGCTGTTTCAGCTACGATTTTTAATGTTATCGAGAAATATAGAAATAGAATTGAAATTTTACGCGGTCATGGTTTTAAAAATCTATATAAAAGAAAAAAGCTAAATAAGAGAAGTCAACACAATATTCAGGAGCTGAAGAGAACACTAGTAATTATATCGAGGTTTGAGCACGAAGTTAAACAATCGAGCCATTGGTTAGCAGACTCGATTTCAGAAATTGGTGAACTGATAGAGGTATTTAGACAAAAGACTGTGAATTTAGGAAAAGATACGATTATTAATGCAAATTATCAGCTGAAACAAGTTAAGGAATCAGCAGCTATAATAGACTCAGGACTGACCAACTACTTGTCAGTACAAAGCATATATGTGATGTATAAGCTTCAAAAATGGATGTTTATACTATCCATTGTAGTAACAATCGCTACTATTATAAGTGTCTTATCCGGATGGAATAATCTTAAGGGCCTTGTTATCAGTTGGCTTGAATAGCCACTATTAACCTAAACTAAACACCTCCTAGGCTTCCCTTTTAAGTGGATTTCGAACTAAGCAATTGGATGAATGTCAGACTTTACTTTAATGGGGAGCTGAACTTTTATATGGGCAATGATCCCCAGTTTACTCGATGCCGCTGTTACAATTGCAATTTGCCAACGACCATATCACGTACTCGACAGACCACCATTGCACAAAGAATCTTTATGGCCCTTTAAAGAAATTCTGCGCTTTTGTCTTTAATATACCTATTTACGTTACTAAACATCAGTTTATTTACATTCAAGCTGTAGATGAGAATCTTTCTGCACATGTCCTCTTATTACAATAAGTATATCTTTCTCTAGTAAGACCATTTCATCAACGAGCTCTTCGTATGTAAACGCTGAAAACCTTGGGTCTCTCCGAACATCAATAAGAGGCTTTGCTCTTGAAACGAAACGTCTAAACGCCTCTGCTCCGTCTATATCAGAGGTATAAGCGAGGTAGGTGTCGGCAACAATAGTTTTTACTTTATCAGTGTATGTGCATTCCATGTCAAAAACCTATTTGTGATAGCGAGAGAGACGGATAAATCTAATTGACTTTCTTCTATAACGTAACTGGGCTAGCGCACAGATGTTCAATTTTGTGCATTGACTTTTCCGTCATACTTCATGGGCTAATCCTGTACAGGCTTTCTGCATTCTATTGATGACTCTTTTCTCGTTAGGTATAAATAGAAGACCATATTTTTCGATGACGTCCATAAACCGCTCTATGTATTCACACCGATAGGCATGATTTGGTGGTAACCACTCATCTAAACCTTTGGCACCTTTTTGTCGATTAAGCGATGCTTTGACTAATAAAAGGTTTTCGAAATCATTTGCAAATGTCTGCCGTTTATCTCGGGACCATCTATCACCACCATGACCATGAGCAAACTTGAGCGGAACAATGTGATCAAGGTCAAGCTCAGTAGAATCGGTAAATGTTTCCCCCGAATAGGGGTCATACCATTCACCGACAGCGACTTGGCAACCTCTATCGGATTTAAACTCAACAGGAATGTTTGATGTGAGTATCAACATTTCATGACGTGTATTTTGGCAGTCGCTGTCACCATCAATCCAATGCGGCCAATCGGCTCTATCGTAGTCAGAGGTAAAAACTCTACCTTCGCTTAAAGCTTCTTTTTCCGCTTATTTATATGCTGATGTTGATTTGGGTAATCGGCCACCGCTTTCAAGGCAAGCTTCAATAGTATTAAAAACTTCGAAATTCTTGGTTCGATTGTAAGATGCACTCGACGAGTCATGACATACGCCCGATATGCTTTTCTTAACTTGAGCATGAGCATCATTGGGTAACCCGCATGACAATATGGAGAAAATCAGCAGAAAGGGTATAAGTGTATTTCTATTCATAATTGCTTTTAAGCTTTAAAAACTCCCAAATAATGCCAAGGATAGCGGTTAGTATCACCTTTGAAAAGGATATATAACTAGCGTATCGTCCGCCGTTTACCGACATTACGCGTTCATATATACTTAAACCTGCCAAGACTGAATGCACACTACGATTGCTTGCCAATCGTAATTTTGAATAGGATTTATGATGGTTAGAACCGACTGGATTTTTAGTGGCGATGACCATAGCTTACATCAGGAATATCCTGCTGAAGGCAGCGATATCAACCCAAGTGACAATGCAAATCCGGCACAACTTATTATCGACTTTCCTAATTCTTTTAATGTTACCCAAGGGCACACTAGTGATGAAGCTTTTTCTCAATTGTCTGTCGATATTCCGGCAGATATCATGGATAGGATGGCCATCGCTTGGTGCAAAAAAAGAAGGCTGCACGGGGCGTTCGGAGGTCCAGTTGGCCTTGAGTTTGGCTCCGTAGATTTTGATTATGACGAACACGCTTCCGAGAACCTCGAAGAGGATGCTGAGTTATTGGAACTAGTAAAAGAAAAAGAAGGACAGCCTGAAATAGAAGCTAACCTTAAATTCGATAATATTTTTGATGTTGTTGCAAGTACGAAAGAAGAAGCTCAGCGGTTAAAAAAAGAGTCTGATGACTTAATTAAGAATAGGGACATCAACGAGCCAAGTAGAGAGCGTTCGATGCTACCTACTAAATCTAAAATCGCGGCCCTTCGTATTCTCGACCATATTAGAGCAAATGGAAGTATGAATAATGAATCATCGTTGCTGTCAGCAATCGAAGAGGCGTTATTAGCAAACGACTTTATATCCTCTGATGAACATTTTTAGACTCAACCTTGGAGTTTGAAGATAGATAGGTAGCAGGAGTAAATGCACCAAGAGCACACGACAATGGTCGACAGCTACTCGTTGAGACTAATAAACCCCCAAATATACTAGTTAATTCGCTTGAACCTCTTAGCATTAAAATTATTAAGCGATTAATTCAACAAAGAAAACTGATTTCAGAACACCCTTCGAAATGAAGCAACACCACCTCTAATAGGTAATGTATCGATGAAATAATTAGTCTAATACGTGTTCTTAATCAATCAGTAACCAGCACTTTTCCAAATAGTCATCTGAGCACTTAATTCTTTAATAAGAGATTGCATATCTGCACGGTGGATATGAACATAGAACTTCTATCAAACGTCAGCATACTGATGAGCTGAAGGTTAAGAAATCATAGCTGCCGAGCTATGAAATATTGATTGGTAGCAGGAATGTTCATGGCCTCGAAGTGTTGTGATTCGTATTCATCGACTTCATTATGACTGAAAGTCCTTCTAGCGGGTCCACCTCAAGAATTTGGCACAACTCAATGAATTCCACGAGCTCTATTTTTCGTCTTGCTTGTTCAATCTTTCCTAAAATTGAGTGATGCTTGCCCCATTTTTGCGAGACATCTCGTAAAGAAAGAGATTTGTCCTCACGATGTGCTTTTAACCACAGCCTGAGTTTGTCGTAGTGAGGTGAATAAACTGATGTTTTCATTGTCTCGATGATAGAGACGAAGTAGACTGTCGCGAAATTCGAGACAGTAGATTTTTATAAGAGATATATCTCAATGCCAAAGAAGCAGTATGACATTGATATAGAGAGTTTTATTCGCTCAACATCATTGGAAACATTTACAGTTACAGATGTCACAAGACATCTTTTACAGATTCACGCAACGTTGTTTGACAAAAAGAAAAACGCCACACAGTTCGTTTATCGCCACCTCAAGGCACTCGAAAGGCAAGGAGTCATCAAAACACTAACGACAAACAATCAAAAAGCGATCGTTTTCGGTTGGTCAGGCCATCGGAAAACCACTAATAAAGCGCAAAAACATCCCTCATTAGAAAGTAAAAGTTATGAGCACATCATAAGTAAACTGAAAGAAAAAATAAGGTCATACAAGGCTGAAATGTTGACAAATATTGGTGAAACCGAAGCTTATACTGAATGGGTAAACGAAATGCCTGAGTTAGCAGACGATATCAAGTCCCAATATCAACAAACGCGAGAACAAGCAAAGGTGATGCTAGGAAAGGTAAAAGGCTTCGAACGCCTGCTGGCTCAGTATGAAGCGCGTCTATGATTGAATTGAGAAAATGGCAGCGAGAAGCTATCGAAGCTGCCCTAGAAAAATTTGAAGCTTCATACTCTCACTTTTTATGTCTAGCGACACCTGGTGCGGGTAAAACCGTTATGGCATCTGCACTCGCAGATATTCTTATAAAAACAGGCAAGGTCGATTTGGTATTGTGTTTCTCGCCATCAACTGTGGTCGCAAATGACTTTAAGGTTGAACTTGAAGCTATAACTAAGAGACGTTTCTGTGGTGGACTTGGTGCAAGTGGTTCATCACTGACTTATCAAAGTATGAGGTATCTAGATACTCAGTTTTGGACATTGCTCGAAACCTTCAATGTATTTGTGATTCTTGATGAAATTCATCATTGTGCCGGTGACGATACTCAAAACGCAAATGCATGGGGAGAAAAAGTCATATTAAATATACAAGGAAAAGCACGCTACACAATGGCGTTAACTGGTACGCCATGGAGAAGTGACGCTATTCCTATTGCTTTGGCCAATTATGTGAGCAGGGATAATAGATTATTGGTCGATTATCGATATGACCTAACTCAAGCTATTGAAGATGGCGTGTGCCGCTCACCGCATATCACTCTATTCGACAATGAGCTCATAAATGTTGTTGAAAATAATAACAAGCGTTCTTTTACATCTATTGCAGACTTTCTTCTTAAAAGCGCGTTATCGTATCTCGAAATTATTACTCACAATGAGATAATTCGCGAAATATTGAAGCATGGAATAATTCAATTAAATAAGGAACGCCGGATCTCGCCGGATGCCGGAGGATTAGTTGTCGCTGCATCAGTATCTCATGCAGGACAAATTCAACTGCTATTGGCTGAGTTGGGCGAATCCAGTGAAGTTGTAACATATCAGGATGATGATCCAGAAAGTCGTATTAGGCAGTTCAAACGAAGCCATCAAAAATGGATTATTTCAATTGGCATGATTAGCGAAGGAACTAATATACCTGGCTTAAAAGTTTGTTGTTACTTATCACTGGTCACTACAGAGCTTTATTTCAGGCAGGTTTTAGGGCGTGTTTTAAGGACTCAATATGCCCCTGTCGAGACTGGTTATCTAATTTTACCCTCACATCCTCGTTTGCTAGAGTATTCAAATCGGATCGCCGAAGAAGTACCACATTATGCTGTGATAAAGTCATTAGGAGAGAATGAAAGTGATGAATTGTTTGACGCTAATATAGAAATGCGAGGACACACCCTAGCAGATAGCACGGAACGTGAAAAAGGCATCCAACCACCGGGATGTGTTCAAGTTGATATGAATACTCCTCAAGGTTTACTCTCATCATGGTACGACTCATCTATCGACTCATTCGGTCGCTTTCAACAAAAAGTTTTTTCGTTATAAATTTACTCAACCACTGCTCGCGGATTCAACCCCGAAGTGCACCACTCGCTAAATTAAGCTGCTCTTCGTAATGTGTTGAACACGACCGATGGCTGTTTAAACCCAAGGC
>MDTB01203717.1_pt1 | contig 11914 bp, 8 predicted proteins | sample 811161 | NCBI WGS metagenome assembly MDTB01 (sample SAMN05326650, study PRJNA326480) | marine metagenome | isolation source: seawater | place: Mediterranean Sea | collected 2009 | reverse complement strand
TTTTTTAAAAATGAATTGGTCTTTTATCAACAGCTAAAGCTGCTTCTTTAATGGCTTCTGTATGTGTAGGATGGGCATGGCAAGTTCTAGCAATATCTTCAGCACTTGCACCAAATTCCATTGCTAATGCCATCTCCGCAATCATATCACCGCAATGCGGCCCAATGATATGTACACCCAAAACTTTATCTGTTTTGCTATCAGCAAGTATTTTAACAAATCCTTCAGTTTCATTATTAACTTTTGCTCTTGAATTAGCTAGAAAAGGGAATTTTCCTGTTTTGTAAGATTTCTTTTCCTCTTTTAATTGTTCCTCTGTTTTGCCAACAGTGGCTACTTCTGGAGATGTATAAACGACTCCAGGAATTACATCGTAATTAACGTGTCCAGCTTGTCCCGCTAGTATTTCAGCTACTGCAATACCTTCCTCTTCTGCTTTATGAGCTAGCATTGGACCTTTAATTACATCTCCTATGGCATAAATATTGCTTACTGATGTTTGCAATTTGTTATTTACTTCTATTCTACCTTTGCTGTCTTTTTTAATTCCTACTTTTGAAAGATTTAATCCTTCAGTATAAGGTTTTCTCCCAACAGATACTAAAACTTTATCAACTTCTAATACCTCTTTTTTTGAATTCTTTACATTTGTGTAAGAAATTAAAACAGACTGTCCATTATCTTCCACGGTATCTACTTTTGATCCCATTTTAAATTTAATTCCTTGCTTTGATAATATCTTTTGAAATTCATTTGAAATTTCTCTATCCATCCCAGGAGTGATAAAATCTAAATATTCTATAACAGTTACCTCAGATCCTAATCTTGACCAAACTGATCCCATTTCTAAACCAATGTAGCCTCCTCCAATTACAGCCAACTTTGTTGGTACCTTGTTAAAAGATAGCGCACCAGTAGAGGAAACAATATTTTTTTCATTAATCTCAATACCGGGTAATGAAGATACTGTTGAGCCAGTAGCAATAACTATGTTCTTAGATTTAATGTTAGTTTTTTTGTTGTTGCTTTCATAAACAACAATATCATTTTTGGAAAAAAGAACTCCTTTACCTTTAAAATATGTAACTTTATTTTTTTTAAATAGAAATTCTACTCCTTTAGTCAATACTTGAATCGACTTATTTTTGTTGGACATCATTTTTTCTATGTTTAGTTTTATACCCTCTATTTCGATCCCCTGCTGATTAAAATCTTTCTTAGCTTTATTAAAGTTTTCAGATAAATTTAATAAACTTTTTGATGGTATACATCCTACGTTAAGGCAAGTTCCTCCTAAAGCTCCTCTTGACTCAACACAGGCAGTTTTCAATCCAAGCTGAGCAGCTCTAATTGCACAAACATATCCTCCTGGTCCACCTCCAATTATTACTAAGTCAAAATTATTTTCCATGATCAAATATTTAAAAACAGTCTTTGAGGTTGTTCTAATGACTCTTTTACTATTTTCAAAAACGACACTGCTTCTTTTCCATCAATTATTCTATGATCGTAAGATAGTGCTAAATACATTACAGGTCTTACCTCCACGTTACCGTCAACAACAACTGGTCTTTGAATTATATTATGCATTCCTAATACTGCAGATTGTGGCGGATTTAAAATTGGTGTTGAAAGCATGGAACCATAAATTCCACCATTTGTAATTGTAAATGTTCCGCCTTGTAAATCTTCAATTGTAATTTTTCCGTCCCTAGCTTTTTGACCAAGTTTGCCTACATTTTTTTCAATATCAGCAAAAGACATTTCATCTGTTTCTCTAAGAACTGGCACAACGAGTCCTCTATCCGTTCCTACAGCAATACTTATATTATAATAATTTTTATAAACAATTTCTTCACCTTGAATTTCTGCGTTTACCGCTGGATAATTCTTTAAACCAATAACACAAGCTTTTACAAAGAATGACATAAACCCTAGTTTAACTCCGTATTTGTTTTGAAATTCCTCTTTGTATTGACTTCTCATTTTCATCACTTTGCTCATATCAACTTCATTAAAAGTTGTAAGCATTGCTGCGTTCTCTTGAGCTTCTTTTAATCTTTTAGCTATAGTTAATCTTAACCTAGTCATTTTAACTCTCTCTTCTGGGCCATACTTAATTTTTCTCTCTGAGGGAGATGGTTTAGAGCCCATCAAGCTCATAATATCCTCTTTTAAAATTAAACCATTTTTTCCAGTTCCTTCTACAGCTTCTAAATTTATTTTTGCCTCGCTGGCCATTTTTCTAGCTGCTGGAGATACTTCTTTGTTTTCCTTTGAAACTATTTTTTCTTCATGCGCTTGATCCAAGATTAATGGCTCTTCCTCCTCTAATTTAAGAACAGGTTCTTCAATTTTTTTTTGCTTTGGCTTTTTTGGTTTTTTAATTTTTTCCTCTTCAAAAATCTTTGGCTGAATTTCTTGCTTTGTCTTATTAGGTGGATTGTAATTATTTATTTCTTCTGTATTGTTTACTTTGGTGCTTGTGGAACTATCTACTGTACCTAATAAAGAACCTACGTTTACTGTTTCTCCCTCTTTTACAGAAATACTTCCAAGTACTCCATTTGTAGGTGAAGGAACTTCTACGTTTACTTTATCTGTCTCTAATTCTACAATAGGTTCATCAGCCGAAACTTTGTCTCCTTGTGATTTTAGCCACTTAGATACTGTAGCTTCTGTGACTGATTCGCCAAGTGTTGGAACTGTAATTTTTTCTGCCATTTAAACTTTAAGTATCTTTTCCAATATTTCTTTTTGTTGTGCAAGGTGTTTGTTTAGATTTCCAGTCGCAGTGGAAGAAGCTGCTTTTCTACCAACATATTTAACAGACTTATCACCAAAATTAACTATTTCTAAAGTCCGATCAATATAATTTCTTACTGTGTTCCAGGCCCCCATATTTTTTGGCTCTTCTTGACACCAAATAAATTCTGCTTTTGTATATCTTTTTAAAATATTTGCTAAAGTTTTCGCAGGAAATGGATAAAGTTGCTCTATCCTTATAAATGTCACTTCATTGTTTTTATATTTTTCTCTAGCCTCAATAAGATCGTAGTAAATTTTTCCTGAGCACATGATTACTTTTTTAATTTTTGCATCTCTTCTTTTTAGTTCTAATAAATTTTTTATATTCGAATATGCATCGTCCTCTAAAACTCTATGAAAAGTGCTTTTTTTTGAAAACTCTGAGATATTTGAAACACACTTTTTATGTCTTAAGAGTGATTTTGGAGTCATTATAACTAGTGGTTTTCTAAATTCTCTATGCATTTGACGTCTTAGAACATGAAAATAATTTGAAGGTGTAGTACAATTTACTACTTGAATATTTTCTCCAGCACACAATTGTAAAAATCTTTCTAATCTCGCAGAGGAATGCTCAGGTCCTTGACCTTCATAACCGTGGGGAAGTAATAATACTAAACCACTAGCTCTACCCCATTTTGATTCTCCTGATGAAATAAATTGATCTATTATAATTTGTGCTCCATTAGCAAAATCACCAAACTGAGCTTCCCATAAAACAAGTGTTTCAGGTTCAGATAGGGAGTATCCAAATTCAAAACCTAAGACTGCTAATTCTGATAGAAGACTGTCTATTATTTCAAAATTTTTTTGATTTCCCGAAATATTATTAAGTGGAATGTATCTTTCATGATTATCCTGGTTTCTTAAAACCGCATGTCTTTGACTAAAAGTCCCCCTACCTGAGTCCTGCCCAGATAATCTTACAGAAAATCCCTCGGTGAGCAGAGTTCCAAAAGCTAAGCTTTCTGCTGTAGACCAATCAATCGATTTTCCAGCTTTTATAGCTGTCATTCTTAAATTGAATATTTTTTTTAATGTTTTGTGGACATTAAATTCTTGTGGAATCTCAGAGATTTTTTTACCAATATCAATTAATTTAGTCTTATCAACGCCGCTTACACCTCTCTTGTCTTTGCCAAGACCAGGTTTAAATCTTGACCAAACTCCATCATACCATTTTAATTCAGACTTATAACTTTTTGATGATTCAAATTCTTTTTCTAAAAACTTTTTAAATTTTATTTTCTCTTTTTGTAAATCAGTTTCAGATGTCAGTCCTTCTTTACTTAATTTTTTTCCATAAATTGAAAGTGTTGTAGGATGTGATCTTATTTTTTTATACATAATTGGTTGAGTAAAAGAGGGCTCGTCTCCCTCATTATGGCCGAATCTTCTATAACAAACCATATCAATAACTACGTCCCTGTTAAATTTCTGTCTATACTCAGTTGCAATCTTAGCGCAATGTACTACTGCCTCTGGATCATCTCCGTTGACATGAAATATTGGTGCTTGAGCGGTCTTTGCCACATCAGAAGGATAAGGTGAAGATCTTGCAAATCTTGGTGCTGTAGTAAAACCTATTTGGTTATTAACAATTATATGAATAGTACCTCCAATATTATGTCCTGGAAGACCAGACATGGCAAAACATTCAGCAACTATACCTTGGCCTGCGAATGCTGCGTCTCCATGCATTAAAACAGGAATAACTTTTTTTCTCTCTTTATCCTTATGAAAAAATTGTTTTGCTCTAACTTGACCTAACACAACTGGGTTTACTGCTTCCAAATGAGATGGATTATCCGTAAGACTTATGTGCACTGAGTTTCCATCAAACTCTCGATTAGATGAAGCTCCTAGATGATATTTGACATCGCCCTCAAAATCTTTACTTGCGTCAACAGACTTTCCAAAAAATTCACTAAAGATTGCTTTAAAGGGTTTGCCCATTACATTTGCCAATACATTTAATCTTCCACGATGGGGCATGCCTATTTTGATTTCCTTTGCGCCTAAATTTCCACCTCTTTTTATAATTTGTTCTAAAGCAGGTATTAATGATTCCCCTCCATCTAAACCAAATCTTTTAGTTCCAACAAATTTAACATGTAAATACTTTTCAAAACCTTCTGCTTGAACCATCTTATTCAAAATTGCCTTTTTCCCATTTTCTGTGAAAGTTATATTTTTTTCTGGTCCCTCAATTCTATCTCTGATCCATGCTTTTTCCTCAGGGTCACCCATATGCATGAATTCATAGCCTATATTTGAACAATATGTTTTTTTTAAAATTTTTAAAATTTGATTTAAATCTCCATATTGTAATCCAAGAACACCATCTAAGAAAATTTTTCTATTATAGTCACCTTTTTTGAAACCATAATTTTCGGGTTTTAATTCTAGATGTTCTTCTTTTTTTTGAATTGATAAAGGATCTAAATTAGCGATAAGATGTCCTCTTATTCTATAGGCTCTTATCAACATTATAGCGCGGACCGAATCTTTTGAAGCTTGTTTTACTGAATTAATATTATAATTAACTGGTGTGTCTTGAATATCTTTTTTGTTATCAATTAATTTAGTTACTCTTTTTTTAATTTTTTTTTCTGGAGACCAACTTGGTCCTTTAAGATCTTCATAGACTAATTTTTCATCGTCACTTAATCCATCAAAAAACTCTCTCCAGCTTTTAGGTAAAGAATTTGGATCAGATATATAGTCGGCATAAAACTCATTTATAAATTCTGAATTATTCCCGGCCAGAAAAGAGGTTTTTTTATATATAGTGTTGTTATTAGATGACGACATTAAAAATTTATTTTAACATAAATTAGTAAAAATCAACTATTAAGTTTTTGATATAGTGTCTTGCCTATATCTGCGGGTGATTTTGAGATAGTAATACCGGCTGACTTCATAATTTCTATTTTATCCTCAGCTCCACCTTTTCCGCCTGAAATAATAGCTCCTGCGTGACCCATTCTTCTCCCTGGGGGGGCTGTAAGACCGGCAATGAAGCCTACCATCGGTTTTTTTATTTTCTCTTTCTTTAAAAACTCTGCTGCCTCCTCTTCTGCTGACCCTCCAATTTCACCTATCATAACTATTGAATGCGTTTCTTCATCTTTTAAAAAAAGTTCTAAGCAGTCTATAAAGTTAGTTCCATTAATTGGATCTCCTCCTATTCCTATACAAGTTGACTGTCCCATTCCATTTGCAGAAGTTTGCGCAACTGCCTCGTATGTAAGAGTGCCAGATCTTGATACAATCCCTACTGTGCCTTTTTTGTGAATATTTCCTGGCATGATACCAATTTTGCATTCATCAGGCGTTATTATTCCAGGACAATTTGGTCCTATTAATCTAGAGTCGCTTTTGCTCAAAACTTGTTTCACTTTAAGCATATCTAAAACTGGGATACCTTCTGTAATGCAAACTATTAATTCAATTTTAGTTTCTATTGCTTCAATAATAGCTGCGCCTGCAAATTTTGGAGGTACATAAATCATTGTAGCATTTGCTGATGTTTTATCTTTTGCTTCTTGCACAGTATTAAATACGGGTAAATCTAAATGTGTTTGACCTCCTTTTTTTGGAGTAACTCCTCCTACTAGTTTTGTTCCATATTTTAAAGCTTGCTCAGAATGGAATGTACCATGTGTTCCTGTAAATCCTTGACAAATTACTTTTGTGTTTTTGTTTACTAAAACAGACATTTACTTTATTGACTCCACTATTTTTTTTGCTGCATCATTTAAGTCAGACGCTGATAAAATTTGTAAATTAGATTTTTCTAATATTTCTTTTCCCTCTTTAAAATTTGTACCAGCCAGCCTGACTACAAGTGGTACAGATAAATTTACTTGTTTCGCTGCTTCAATAACTCCTTGGGCGAGTACATCGCATCTCATAATCCCTCCAAAAATATTTATTAAAATTCCTTTTACATTTTTATCTGCAAGAATTAACTTAAATGCAGCTGTAACTTTTTCTTTGCTTGCACCTCCACCAACATCTAAAAAATTTGCTGGCTCTTCTCCATATAGCTTTATTATATCCATTGTGGCCATAGCTAAACCTGCGCCGTTGACCATGCATCCTATTGATCCATTAAGTTTTATATATGCAAGATCAAATTTACTTGCTTCTATTTCAGCTGGTTCTTCTTCATTAAGATCTCTCATTTTTAAAATTTCTGGTCTTCTGAAAATTGAATTATCATCAAAATTCATCTTTGCATCTAAACAAGTTAATTTCTTATCTTTTGTTATAACAAGAGGATTTATTTCAATTAAATTAGCATCTTTATTAATAAGAATTTTGTATAAAGATTGGATTAGTTTTTCTGCATCTCTTTTAATCTCACCATCAAGTGAAAAAGGATGTAAAATTTTATCTATATCATTTTGACTGACTTTTTCATTTAAATTTATTTTTGTTGTTACAATTTTATTTGGTGTTTCTGATGCCACCTTTTCTATATCCATGCCCCCTTCGGTGCTACTGATAAAAGCTATTTTTGAACTTTCTCTATCAACAAGACAAGACAAATAAAATTCTTTTTCTATTTCAGAAGCTTCTTCAATATATAATGTTTTTACTATTTTTCCTTTTGGTCCAGTTTGATGAGTGATAAGTTTTTTACCCATCATTTGTTTTGCTTCTAAGTCTAGTTCCTGAATGTTTTTAACTAATTTTACACCACCAGCCTTTCCCCTTCCGCCTGCATGGATTTGGGCTTTTAAAACAAAGTTTTTACTTTTTAAACTAGGAATTTTATCTTTAATTTCTTCGATGGACGTTACTGCGAAACCATTGGAAACGGGAGCACCGAACTCTTTTAAAATTTCTTTTGCTTGATATTCGTGGATATTCATCTTTAGATTATTTTTTGATTATCACAGATTAAATATTTTGAAAACATTAATATATTAAAGTATAAAATTTTAACTACAATTTTTTAAATCTATAGAAATCAATAGTTCATTAATATTCTTTGTTTCATAACAGCCTTCGTCAAAGTAATTGAGGTATATATTTTGCCAAATGGATGGATTGACCATAATTATATAGATAACCTCAATTTTCTCATTATCAATTTTATTTATAAAAAATGACTTGTAAGTTTCAAAATAAGTATTCGACTTGGATGCTGGAAAGGTATTATCTGGATAATACCATCTATTAGGTATATTTAAATCTTCGTTGAGTATTGAAGAGAAAAACTGGTGATGAGTAATTATCATTTTTTTTCTATCATCTTTTTTTAGAATTTGGGTAATTGCGTTTATAAGATCAACTTCTTCTAATGGATTTTCACTAAACTCAGGAGAAATCCACTTTAGGCCAAAAAATTTTTGATCGATCAATGAAGCATCAACAGATTTGCTTAAATCTATATTCTGAAATTCCATAAACTTTCTATCTAGGTTAAATCTTTGATGATACTTTACCGTTGAAAAAATTAAGATTAAAATAATTAATAATTTATATATTTTATTATTCGAAATTTCTTGACTAATTCTTAAATATAACAAACTTGCTATCAATGGTATCAATGAAAAGATAAATATTTGATTAGCGGTGATTAATTGATGAAAGATAAAACAAAATATTGATAAAATAATAGTTATATCCATAATTAAATATTTTTTAATATCTTTTAAATATTTTCTCATTTTTGAAACAAGTAGAATAAAATATGAAAAGAGAAAAATATGAATAAATTTAAAATCTAATATTAAAGATTTAAAGTTAAATTTTTTTGATAGTTTCGCACCTTCAAAAGCATTTTCGTTACTTACAATTCTTTCAAACCCAAAAGAAAATGGAAAAAAAATATATTGATCTAAAAAACTTCTAAAAGATATTCCAATAATCAACAAGTAAAATATTAATGAAGAAAATGAAATTAATGATCCAATAAAAAAATATTTAATTAAGTTCCAATTTTTTTTAAATGGAGTTATATAATATAAAAGACTCAACAATATTATTAAATTTATCAACCCTGAAGGAAGTTGCATTGAAAAAAAACTTAAAAACATAAAAATTGGTAATATTAAAAAGAAAATTTTTTTATTAGTTAAAATTCCTAAGAAAAATATTAACAATGACACAATGCTTAGCAAATAAGAGTGTAGGTAAGTGAAAGGTGTTCCTACTACAGGATAACACAAAGTTGCCAGGGAAATAGAAAAGAGAAAACTTTCAAAATTTTTTAAACCTAATTTATTTAAAAAAAAATAAAATATTAATGTTACGGTAAGGTTTAAAGTAGATGAATGGTAAACATACGATTTCCAATTAACTCCAAATATTTTAAAAAACATAGCTTGGAGGTAATCACCAAATATACCTGAGATGATCCAAAAATCTTTTATAGGATGCTTACCAATAGTGACCGAATAACCTGTATCAAAAAATGTAAATGTATCAATAGGAAAGACACCAATACTTGCGTAATAGAAATTTATAAAAAATGAATAAAGTGCTAGCGAAAAAAAAATTAAATAGTTGAATTTTCCTTTAATCAGCATTTATTTAGCATTTATATCTTATCAAAAAATTTTCTTTCTTAATTTTAATTAAAGATCTTTGTCAATTTTTTTAGCTGCGTCGTATAAATCTTTAACTGCTTTTATTGACCGTTCAAAATTTTCTTTTTCTTCATTAGTTAATTTTAACTCAATAATTTTTTCAACTCCTTGCGAACCAATTATAACAGGAACTCCAGCGTAAATCTCTTTTGCTCCATATTCGCCATTTAAATATACTGCACACGGAAGTTGTTTTTTCAAATCTTTTAAATAGCACTCTGCCATTTCAACGCCGGAAGCGGCGGGGGCATAAAAAGCTGAGCCCTTTTCTAAATATTTCACTATTTCAGCTCCTCCTTTTTTTGTTCTATCAACAATTTGATCCAATTTCTGCTGAGATAATTTACCTTCACTTACAAGATCATTAATCTTTTTTCCTTCAACCTCAGTAGAGCCAAGCATCGCAACCATGCTATCTCCATGGCCGCCAAGAACAAATGATTTTATTTTTTTAATTGGGACTTTAAGTTCTTCAGATAAAAAATAAATAAACCTAGAAGAGTCTAAAATTCCTGCCATGCCTACAACCTTATTTCTTGGTAACCCTGAATATTTTTGTAATGCCATGACTATTACATCGAGTGGATTGGTTATGCATATAACAAAAGCATTAGGTGATGTTTTTTTTATTCCCTCTGCTACTTGTTTTATAATTTTAAGATTTATACCTAATAAGTCATCTCTCGTCATGCCTGGCTTTCTAGGCACTCCAGCTGTAATTATAATAACGTCTGAATTTTTTGTGTCCTCATAATTATCTGTTCCAGATAATTTAACATTGAAGCCGCTAACTGGCGAAGATTGAGCTATATCCAAAGCCTTTCCTTTTGCTATACCTGCAGCTACATCAAACAAAACAACATCGGCTAGACCTTTTAAAGCAATCAAATGAGCTAATGTTCCTCCTATTTGACCGGCTCCTATTAAGGTAATTTTTTTCATACTTATCCTTTTATTTCATTGTTGGCATCACAAACTCCGGGTCAGATCTCATTCCTGAAGGCCATCTTGATGTAACAGTTTTTAATTTAGTATAAAATCTTACTCCTTCTGGACCATGCATATGTTGATCACCAAATAAAGATCTCTTCCATCCTCCGAAACTATGAAAGGCCATTGGCACAGGAATTGGAATATTTATCCCAACCATTCCTATTTTAGCTTTATTTGAAAACGTTCTACCAGAGTCTCCGTCTCTTGTGAAAATACTTACACCATTTCCAAATTCATGATCGTTTACTAATTGTAACGCTTCATCAAAATCTTTAGCTCTTACCACAGATAAAACTGGACCAAAAATTTCTTCTTTGTAAATTCTCATATCTTTTTTGACATGATCAAACAAACATCCGCCTATATAATATCCATTCTCATATCCTTGTAATTTAAAATTTCTACCATCTACAATTAGTTTGGCTCCTTCTTTTTCTCCAATATCTACATAACTTTTTACTTTGGCCAAATGTTCTTTGGTAACTAATGGTCCCATTTCAGATTGTTTGTCCATACCAGGGCCTACTTTTAATGCTTCAACTTTTTTTGCTAGTAAGTTTACTAATTTATCTCCAATGTTTCCAACTGCAACAGCTACTGATTGCGCCATACATCTCTCACCTGCTGAACCATATGCTGCTCCCATTAAACCATTAACTGCTTGATTCAAATCACAATCAGGCATAACCACGCAATGATTTTTCGCTCCACCTAATGCTTGAACCCTTTTTTCATTCTTTGCACAGTTTTCATAAATATATTTTGCTATTGGTGTAGAACCGACAAAGCTCATAGCTACTACATCTTTGTTTTCTATTAAGGCATCCACTGCTTCTTTATCTCCATTAACAACATTGAATACTCCATCTGGAAGGCCTGCTTCTTTTAACAGTTCTGCTAATCTCATTGAACACGAGGGATCTTTTTCAGATGGTTTTAAAACGAAAGTATTTCCACAAGCTATTGCCATAGGAAACATCCACATTGGTACCATCGCAGGAAAATTAAAAGGTGTTATTCCTGCACAAACACCTAACGGTTGCCTGACAGACCAGCTGTCAACATTAGTCCCAACATTTTCTGTAAATTCTCCTTTGAGCATTTGAGGAATGCCGCAAGCGTATTCAACCACTTCTAAACCCCTAGTTAATGAACCTCTTGCATCGTCATAAACTTTGCCATGTTCTGCAACTATAATTTTTGTTAGCTCATCAGAATTTTTTTCAATTAATTCCTTAAATTTAAACATCACTCTTGCTCTTTGAAGAGGAGGTGTATTTGCCCAAGGTTCAAAAGCTTTCCTGGCGCTTTCTACTGCTTGATTCACGTCTTTTATCGAAGCGAGTTTTACTTCTGAACTTTGTTCTCCTGTTGCTGGATTAAATACTTTACCTGTTCTTTTTGAATCTCCGCTAAATGAGTTACCTCCAACAAAGTGTTCAATAGTTTTCATGATGATATTGAATAAATAAGCTTTTAACTTGTTGCAAGCATTTTCTTAATAGACC
>MDTB01156173.1_pt1 | contig 11914 bp, 9 predicted proteins | sample 811161 | NCBI WGS metagenome assembly MDTB01 (sample SAMN05326650, study PRJNA326480) | marine metagenome | isolation source: seawater | place: Mediterranean Sea | collected 2009 | reverse complement strand
TCATTCCATGAACGACCCTGAGGCCGAAACAATACTTTTAAGCCTAAATCTAGATGTTTTAATTGTGGTTGCTTATGGGCTGCTTATCCCGAAGCATATTTTAAGCATACCAAATTTCGGTTGTCTAAATGTTCACGGGTCCAAGCTTCCCAGGTGGCGGGGCGCAGCTCCTATTCAAAGAGCAATTGAATCAGGTGATCTGGAAACAGGTATTACAATAATCCAAATGGATGAAGGGCTTGACACCGGATCATCTCTTGCAATGCAAGATGTCCAAATTCCAAAAAATACGACATCTGATGAATTATCTAAATTGCTTTCTCAGGTAGGTAGCCGTTTGCTGTTAACGGTTTTATCAGATCTGCACGAGTTTCAAAGGATGGCTACGCCACAAAGCTCTCTGCAAGGGGAACCATGTTATGCTAAGAAATTGCTGAAGGAAGAGTCGGAAATTGACTGGTCTTTTGACGCAAAATCGCTAGCTCAAAAAATAAATGCCTTTAACCCATCACCAGTGTGCTACTCATATCTTGGAGAAACTCGGGTAAAGATTTGGCAAGCTCAATCAACTGCCGAACAGACATCAGAAGTTCTTCCCGGGACAATTATATCCATTGAGAAAAAAAAGCTTACCGTTGCGTGTGGGTCTGGGGGAATTCAGCTGACAAAGCTTCAGCTCGCTGGAGGCAAAATACTCCACCCAGGCGCGTTGCTTAGCGGGTATAAAACCCTTTTCTCGGTTGGCAACCGATTCAATGCGATTACAAAAAACTTAGTGCCATGATGGGAGACGCTAGGACATGTGCTGTAAAGGTTATTAAGGATGTCTTGCTAGGTCGCTCTCTAACCCGCACTTTGAAAAAAAGCTTACCTGAGTGCATCGATAAAGAAAAATCTAAACTACAGCAGTTAGTCTATGGGGCATTTAGGGATTATCCGAGACTTTTTGGGATTTTAGAGCAAATACTTGACAGACCGCTTAAAACAAAAGACACCGATCTAAAGGCGCTTATCATATTAGGTATTTACGAGCTAGAGCATATGAATATTCCTGCTTATGCAACCGTAGCCTCAATGGTTGAATTAGTGCAATACCTTGGCAAACCGTGGGCAAAGGGGCTTGTGAATGCTGTATTAAGGAGATTTCTTAGGGAAAAGGAGACGGTGCTTTCGAGGTTAACCAATTCGCAACAAACTTCCCATCCATCATGGATGTACAACACAATTATTGACGAATACCCAGAGAAGTATGCGGATATATTTGCTGCTAATAATGAAGCCCCACCCTTGACTATAAGAATTAATCAAAGACGAATTGATCGAATAAGTTATCTATCTCTCCTAAAGGCGCGCAATATAGCTTCAAAACCGGGAATACTTGCCAAGACCTCGGTATATCTGAAGCAAGGAATGCCCGCGGACGACATCCCAGGATTTCGCAATGGGATGGCAAGCGTGCAAGATGAAGGTGCTCAAATGGCGGCGTCATTGCTTCCAGTTAAAGCAGGAGAACATGTCCTTGATGCTTGCGCGGCTCCAGGAGGAAAAGCAGCCCACCTTTTGGAGGCCTACCCAGATATTCGCATGTCCCTATTGGATATTGATCGGGAAAGAATAGTGAGAGTAACCGAAAATTTAGATCGTCTTGGATTTTCAGCCCATGTCACAGTCGGGGATGCGTGTGCAGGATCCGAGATATTTAAACCTGAGAGCTTTGATCAGATAATTGCTGACGTTCCGTGCAGTGCACTTGGTGTCGTTCGACGCAACCCTGATATAAAAGTACTAAGGAGGCCAACAGATATTAATTCTTTCTCCTCTTTGCAGAAAAATCTCTTGAAAGGGCTTTGGCCTACTCTGAAGCCTGACGGCCATTTGCTTTACGTAACCTGCTCTATCTTGCGTTACGAAAATGATGAGGTAATAGGGACCCATGTTAAAAATAATGCTAACTGCAAATGTATACCAATAAAAGAAGCGTGGGGATTTCAAACCAAATATGGGCGGCAATTACTTCAAACGGTTGGCCAGAATGACGGCCTGTATTTTTCACTCTTGAGAAAAGCCTCTTGAAGCCGCCTAAACTATGTGCACTATTACGCTAGGACAAGTCTTACATTAAGTGCAACATTTATTTATGGTTTCCTAACCATCATGCTGGATTTCTGACAAATGAAAATTATAATCCTGGGCGCAGGGCAAGTCGGTGGCTCGCTTGCTGAACGCCTCACAGATGAAAATAACGATATCACTGTTGTCGATAAAGATGCAGATATTCTACGATTTCTTCAAGATCATCTAGATATAAATACTGTAAACGGCGACTCGGCTCATCCGGAGACACTGCGTGAAGCGGGGGCGGACGAGGCAGATATGCTGATCGCTGTAACTAATAGCGATGAGATTAATATGATGGCTTGTCAGGTGGCACACTCGCTGTTTAATACCCCGACCAAAATTTCGAGGATTCGATCGCAAAATTATTTAGCTTATAAAGATAAGTTATTTTCAGATGAGCACATCCCAGTCGATGTAATTATTGGTCCTGAGGAATTAATAACTCGGAATATTGGCCAACTTATTGCCCACCCTGGTTCATTGCAGGCATTAGACTTCGCAAATGAAAGAGCTCAGCTTGTAGCAGTAAGAGTGCAACCAGGAGCGCCCATTGTTGGCCAAGCCTTGAGAGAAATCAGGGCACATATGCCGAAAGTTGATGCCCGTGTTGCAGCAATTTACAGGCAGGATAGTCCCATTATCCCGATTGGAACGACCATCATCGAGGAAGGTGACGAGGTTTTTTTCATAGCTGCTACAGCAGATATTCAAGCGGTAGTTGCTGAACTAACAGCTGTTTACGATCGTTACCAGCGAATCCTGATCGCAGGCGGGGGCAATATAGGTTCGACTTTGGCCGAAAGTATAGAAGAAGAGTATAGTGTTAAAATAATTGAACAATCTCATGCGCGTTGCAAATTACTTTCTGAAAGATTAAGGGAAACCATCGTCCTCGAGGGCAGTGCATCTGATCCTCAGTTGTTGACGGAGGAGGGCATTGAGTCAATCGACGTTTTTTGTGCTCTCACGGATAATGATGAATCAAACATCATGATGTCGATGCTAGCAAAGCGGCTTGGCGCAAGAAAGGTTATCACCCTAATAAGTAACTCTACATATGGGGATCTTATTGGAGATGAAATCGACATTCCCATCTCTCCACAGCAAATCACTATTGGCAGCTTACTGGCACATGTTCGAAGAGGCGATGTTAGTGTCGTTCATTCCCTTAGGCGAGGAGTAGCTGAAGCAATGGAGCTAATTGCTCATGGAGACAAAACATCCTCGCGAGTAGTAGGTCGACGACTTGATGAAATAGGGCTTCCCTATGGAGTGACCATCGGAGCGGTTGTAAGGGGTAAAGAAGTTTTCATCGCTCATGATCACATCGTCATTGAGCCCGACGACCATGTAATTCTATTTGTGACAGACAAGACTCTTATACCAAAAGTAGAGAAGCTTTTTGCTGTCGAATTCGGTTTTTTCTCTTAGATTTAGACTATGAGAATACTTCTTTCTCTTCGGATCCTTGGCTTACTCTTAATGATCTTCAGTAGCACAATGATTATTCCAATACTGATATCACTCAGCGAACAAGGTAATACAGTCTTTGCGTTTCTATACGCTCTTGCTCTAACTTTCTCCTCTGGCCTAATTCTTTGGCTGGCTAGCGCTGGCTCGGCGCGCGAGCTAAGGATTCGCGACGGGTTTCTTATTACCTCCTTATTTTGGTGTGTTTTAGGGTGTTTTGGATCGCTTCCTTTCTATTTCAGCGATGCGGTGAATCTTACATTGATAGAGTCTATTTTTGAGTCTATTTCTGGTCTCACTACCACCGGGGCAACGGTGCTTACTGGGCTTGATGACTTGCCAAAATCTGTTTTATTTTATCGGCAGTTCCTACAGTGGCTCGGTGGTATAGGAATTATAGTCGTAGCGGTTGCTATTTTACCGATGCTGGGTATTGGGGGAATGCAGCTCTATAAAGCAGAGACACCGGGCCCATCGAAGGGCAGTAAAATCGCACCTAGGATAACTGAAACAGCAAAGGCCTTGTTCCTAGTTTATCTCACCCTCACAGGAGCCTGTGCGGCAGCCTATTTCCTTGCTGGCATGTCCTGGTTTGACGCAATTTGTCATTCCTTTTCTACCGTAGCAATCGGTGGCTTCTCTACCCATGATGCGAGTATGGGGTTCTTTGATAACCACGCAATATTTTTTATCGCCAGTGTCTTTATGTGTATCTCTGCCATTAATTTTGGAATTCACTTTATTGCTTGGCGGCGTAAGTCCCTCCTACCCTATAAAACTGATTCGGAAACGCGTTTTTTCTATGCTGTAATAGCTTTTTGCATTTTTGTAACAGTTGGATATCTGGTTTTTAACGCCACGTTTCATGCAAAAGAAGGCCTGGTATTAGGGGTATTCCATGCTATATCTATTGCCACCACTACTGGATTTACCACCACATCATTTGCCAGCTGGCCGGGATTTTTACCTATTATGCTATTGCTCTTTAGTTTTGTGGGGGGCTGTGTTGGCTCTACTGGCGGGGGTATGAAAGCGATGCGAATTATGCTGATTATCAAGCAAGGAATTAGAGAGATGAAACAATTACTTCACCCACATGCGGTGATCCCACTTAAAGTGGGCAAGAGACGAGTTGAAGCAGCCGTTGTAAGTGCTGTTTGGAGTTTTTTTGCAGTTTATACTTTTGCTTTCATAGCAATTATGCTTTGTCTTATGGGTGCTGGGCTAGATTTTATTACGGCATTCTCGTCTGTCGCGGCGACAATGAATAATCTTGGGCCGGGCCTAGGAGATGTCTCAAATAATTACAAAAATATAGGAGAAATAGCTCAAGGACTTTTATGCTTCGCAATGCTTCTCGGGAGACTTGAGGTTTTCACATTACTAGTGCTTTTTACCCCGATGTTTTGGCGTAATTAAAGCGTTAAGATAATAGTTTAATCTCGTAGTTAGTAACCCTTGACTTGCTATTTTGATTTCCTTGCCTTCTTGATAATCTCATAAGCGGTCTGGATGCTCTGTGTTTTCTCAGTCGCTAACTTTATCATGTCTTCTGGAACTCCCTTCGCGATCAATTTGTCAGGATGATTTTGGCTCATTAGCTTTCTATATGCTTTCTTTAGCGCACCATCACTTGTGGATGAAGGAACCCCGAGGACAGCATAAGCATCGTCCAGACTTTCTGAATCTGTTCTCCGACTACCAAATGCTCCTTCCTCACTCTCAAACCGGGCCTGTGCCTCCACCATACGCAAGAGACTATCTAAGTTTGCATCGCCCAAACCCAGCAATCGTCCAATATCATACAAAGCATTACGCTCACCCTGATCTAATTGATTGTCAGAAAGTGCAAGTGTGCACAGCATTGTTAATAATGTTTGCGTGAGTTGAATGTTATTTGAAGCCAGTCTTCTAAACTCAGTTACTGCGTATTCTGGACCAAAGCCAGCTGTCGCTCCTTTTTTAAAGAGCTCTATGGCTATTTGTCTTTGCTCAGAACTGAGCCCCAAGCGGAAAAAAATTTGCTCGGTATGATTTATTTCGGATTCTGATACATGGCCATCAGATTTTGCTACATACCCCAAGAGTAAGAAGGTGCTTTCAAAAAAAGACTTCTGAATTGCTGCGGAATTTTGACCAAAGCCTAATCCCATTTGCGAGCCTAGCCCCTTGTCAAAAGAGTGGCCCACAAATAATCCTATTGCTAATCCGGCGAAACCGGCAGAGAAAAAACCTATCGCCCCACAAATCAACTTTCCGTAATACATTTAAGAGATCCTCGCTTTCAGATGATTCCTTTTAAACTAATTTTTGTATACTTGCGATAACTCCCTCGGATAAGTCCTGAAACGTTTATATTCCCATTGATACTGTTCTGGGCAAAAAGAAATACACTTCTCTACTCCAGAATTAAGCGCGGTCAATGACTCGAAGATATTCTCTGAATAAATCTTCTCAGGTGCCGGTAAATAGCGGATTTGAAATCCACCGGGGATTCTTTCAGCAAAGCCATATACTGCCAGGGCGCCAGTGCGGCGAATAATTTTAGTTGTTAGGGTTCCTGTGAAGCAAAGGTTTCCCATGAATTCGACATTTTCCCCGGAAGACGCTTCTGAGGGCACTTGATCTGGCAGAATGCCTGCAATATTTCCTGCTCTAACACTTTTTACCAGACTTGCAAGGCCACGCTTGTTGGTTGGAACTAATAACGCGCCACTCCTCTGTCTCGACCGCCCAATAAGGTAACCAAGCCCTTCCAGCTTAACTGGCTCGTAAAGTGAAACCACCTGACCCAGTATGCCTAAATGTAGACCCAGGATTTCCCAGTTCCCCAAATGAGGCGCTATCACAACCACTCCACGACCCTCCTTTAGTGCGTCCGTAACCAGCTCTGCTCCTGACACGTGCCTTATTTTTGTCTGCACCTTTATCCATGGTCGTAACCAGACCCAGCCCATCTCACCAGCAAGTTCTGCAGTCGACAGAAAACTTTTTTTTGCGAGCTCTGATTGTGCTGGACCATCAAGCTGTGGGTATGCAAGTTCAATATTGCGACGTGTTACACGATAGCTTCGTCCGCCAAGAGACCAAATCGGGTTTGCAAGCAAACGAGCGACGCTTCGCGCAGTATCAATTGATAACCTAGCCATTAGAATAAGTGCCAACTTAACGATAAGTGATTTAAAGGTGTTCATTTTTAATATTTTATTAGAAAGTTCATTGTCTACTGCGTGTTCTGGCGGCAAAAGAACGGCTATAATACAACGCCTGTCAGTCGCGTATACATAATCTTAATTAAGGTTTTGATGACACCACTCTCATTTCAAGAACTCATTCTAACTTTGCAAGCGTTTTGGGCCGACAAGGGATGCGTGATTTTACAACCCTTGGACATGGAGGTGGGTGCAGGCACCTTTCACCCAGCCACCTTCCTCAGAGCAATAGGGCCCGAAAGTTGGAGCGCAGCTTATGTGCAGCCGAGTAGACGCCCCACAGACGGAAGGTATGGAAAAAATCCGAATAGACTTCAGCACTATTATCAGTTTCAAGTGGTAATAAAGCCATCACCAGATAACTTTAAAGGCCTATATCTTGAATCATTAAAAAGTATTGGTATTAATTCCAGCATCCACGATATTAGATTTGTAGAAGATAATTGGGAGTCGCCCACTTTGGGGGCATGGGGCCTTGGTTGGGAGGTTTGGGTTAATGGCATGGAGGTGAGTCAATTTACCTACTTCCAGCAAGCAGGGGGTCTAGAGTGTTTCCCTGTAACCGGTGAAATCACCTATGGTCTAGAAAGAATATCTATGTATTTACAAGGGGTCGACTCTGTCTATGATCTTTTATGGACTAAAACTGAAAATGGGAGGATTTCTTATGGTGATGTTTTTCTGCAAAACGAAATAGAGATGTCCACATATAATTTTGAAGAGGCTGATACCAGCCAAATTTTCGGACAGTTCGATGCCCTAGAGAAAGAGGCGGAACGGCTAGTATCGTGCCACCTGCCGCTCCCAGCCTATGAAATGGTCATGAAAGCTTCCCATGCATTTAATTTGCTGGATGCTCGTCACGCCATATCTGTCACTGAAAGACAACGATTTATCCTAAGGGTGCGAAACTTAGCAAAAATCGTGGCCAAGGAATATTATGACTCACGCGCAAAATTAGGCTTTCCAATGGCTGAAAAAGGTTCACTTAAATTGCATCTTGCTGAGAACCCTTTGAAATAACTATGCCCTCCATATTGCAACCGCTTCTTATTGAAATTGGGACTGAGGAACTGCCGACCAATTCGGTTCCCGTTCTCGGAAAATCCCTTTTAGAAGGAATCTGCAGTGGACTTAAAAATAGAAATCTGGGTGCCGGTGACGCTCATTGGTATGCTAGTCCCCGTCGGCTGGCTGTTCTAATTAATGACGTGGAGCAGACTGCACGTGAGCAAATAATAGAGGTTTTGGGCCCGCCGATCGAGGCAGCTAGAGACCAATCGGGTGAATGGAGTAAGGCGGCGCTTGGTTTTGCCAAGAGGCATGGGACTGCTGTGGAGAATTTAGCGGAAAAACAAACCGAAAAGGGTTTTCGCTTAGCGTTTAGTTCCACGATCCAGGGAGCTTCTATCCAAGATGTCCTCACAGATATTATAAGTGAAAGCTTGGAGTCACTTCCTATTGAGAAGAAAATGCGCTGGGGATCCAGACGAATCTCTTTTGTGAGGCCTGTTCACTGGATAGTAGTAATGTACGGGCCAGATGTTTTGAGCGAACCAGTCCTAGGCATAACTCCTACAAATATAACTTATGGCCATCCGGTACATTTTCCTGACCCGATTAGACTCAGCAGTCCAAGTGTATATGAGACAACTCTTCAGTCGGCCTTTGTGATAGTAGATTTTGAAAAGCGTAAGAATTCTATCCAGACTCAAGTAGAGGCCTTAGCTAAGAGTCTTAATGCGAAAGCTGTGATGGATGAAGAATTGCTTAATGAGGTGTCAAGTCTATGCGAGTGGCCGGTTGCCCTCGCTGGAAACTTTAACCCGTCATTTTTGTCCTTGCCAAGCGAGGCTCTAATACTTGCGATGAAGACACACCAAAAATATTTTCATTTGCTTAACTCTGACGGTGAACTTCTGCCTCACTTTATTACTATTTGTAATATAGAGAGTAAAAATCCTGAAGAGGTTATCCGTGGGAATGAGAGAGTGATTCATCCGCGTCTAAGCGATGCTGCTTTTTTCTTCGACTCCGATCTGAAAAGCTCGCTCGACTCTAAGAAGGCCACACTTAAAAAGATTATTTTCCAGCATCGTCTGGGGACTTTACATGATAAAGTTGAGCGGATCGAACGCAATGCGCGCTACATAGCAAAACATCTAAGTGTATCCGAGACTGAGGCTAGCCAAGCAGCCCTTCTTTGCAAATCTGATCTTGCCAGTCAAGTGGTGCTTGAATTCCCTGACATGCAAGGAATAGCGGGTAGGCACTACGCGCTAAATGAGGGAGTGCCATTCTCTATTTCGCAAGCGATCGAACAGCATTATTGGCCCCTCCAAGCTGGTAGTAGGCTTCCTGATAACAACATCGGTGTTTGTGTGGCGCTTGCGGATAGGATAGATACGCTTGTCGGTATCTTTGGGGTAGGTATGCATCCAACAGGCTCAAAGGATCCTTTTGCTTTAAGAAGGGCCTCTTTATCTATCTTGCGAATACTTATTGAGAAATCCTACTTTTTGGATCTTGAGGAGCTTATCAAATTTTCCGCCCAGGGATTTGTTGAAGATCAACTTGATCCAGCTACCCAAACTTCCGTTTTAGAATATATTATTGATCGACTGCCCACCTATTATGACGAAAACAATGTTGCTGTGCAGACCCTTCGCTCCGTGACAAATTTAGGGATATTTTGTCCCCTAGACGTTGACCTAAGAGTTAAAGCTGTCGCTCAATTTTCTACCCTTCCCATGGCTGAAAGATTGGCTATTGCAAACAAGCGAGTGGCCAATATTCTAGCTAAAGCTGATGAGGAAGCCTCTTTAACAGCTGTCAGCGAGACACTATTTACGTCGGAATTCGAGCGCCGCCTAGCTGAAAAACTAAAGATTGTTAGTGAGGCATGTGCCGACTCGATTGTTAACCGAGACTATGGCGAGGCACTAAAACAACTAGCAATACTAGATAAGCCACTAGCGGATTTTTTCGAAAATGTAATGGTAAACTCCGAAGACCCTTCTCTACGCGTAAATAGAATTAGTTTGTTAAGCTCAGTTCATGCCGAGTTTATGAAGGTTGCCGATATTTCACAGCTGGCAGGGAGTTAGTTTAGTAAAAAGTCGTTGCTTTATATTGACTATAAAGATAAGCGTTTGTTTGTCGACTCATATTAAATGGGTGGTAATCTTAAAACTGTAACTCTCCTATCCTGCCTATGTATCTCCATTAATGTACTTGGGGAGAGCTGCGCTGGTGTGTGCAAAAACTGGAAAGATATTTCGCTTTCTAAGGTACCTCAATACCGCAGAGAAGTACCATTCCTAGATTGCTTCAGACGATATTCAAGACTTTATGGGATTCCTGAATCTTTGCTCGTAAGTGTGGCGGCTGGAGAGAGCGATTTTAATAAACTAGCAGTGTCAACTAGTAATGCCATTGGAATTATGCAGATAAAATGGCCAATAACTGCTCAGCATTTAGGCGTTAGTAAAAGAGATTTATTATTCAATCCATGTCTCAACATTGAGCTCGGTGCTAAATACTTGAGAGAATTGCTTACGAGATACGATAACAGGATCCATCATTCGCTGGCTGCATATTACTATGGCCCAGCTAGAGTTCCCCTGACGGGCAAAGTTCCTGAAGCTGGACGCCGTTATAGCGTATATATTTTTAACCGATACGTTAATCTATTTGACTCCGTTATTAATTTTGAGCCAGTCACCCCTAAGGAGCATGATGGCACCTCCTCAGTGTTAAGATGGATTAGCAACCTGAATTCAGAAAGACGCCGTCTTAACAAGTTAAAACAAGCAGCGAATAAATCTTTTGGTAACTACAGAAAATATTATAGGACTGTGCATTTACCGCAAGAGACGTCAGAGATTTATTAGTTGACTACCCTTCTTCGATCTCTGGTAGATGCCCGAATAATTTCATCTTCTTTTGCCGCACGGCCAGTACCTTTAGAAACCACCCTTATAGTGCGCTGACACGAATCCAGCCAAGGTGAGCGTGCTTCTGTTCTCAGAGCGCGAACTACTCCTCTGGTGGTTTTGCAGGCAATGCTTGTTTTATTTACAGTCCAATCATCCTCGCTTATACGTGGTTTGCGATTGCAAAAAAACCAAATTCCTCGGCTATCTTGCATGACATACCTGGCATCCTCGGGTAAATATATTTTCTTACCATCTATAATTGCAAAGACTTCAATATTTTTCCCCGAGATTGGTTCGAAGCTTGCAGTAGGTTGGATATTCATCTTCTCGTATTCTCCTGAGTCTCTTATGGACCGTCGTGTTTTAAGGTCGGGCTTTAAGCATTTTTAAACTAGGCCCCTAATTTTCTTAAATGCCATTTAGGGATGAAAAAGCATCTCGATCAACAGATTAGGGAGTCAAGATTTAAGAGTTTTTGGATTTATAGATTTTCGCGCCAAATTTTTTCTAGTGGAAAAAAAACCGAGGGCAAAATCAATTTTCATGAACCATAATTTTCAGTGGTGCCAGCTTACCAATCCTGAGCTGTTACAGTTTTGAAAGTACTTTTATAGCTCTTTTCCTAGAGAGCTTGTAATAGAGGCGCAATATTGCCGAATCCGTTTCTTCGCATATTTTTTGGTATTGCTAATTTGGAAATAAGTAATGCCTGAAAGGCTCCAAGTGGCCAGCTTGGAAATCATTCGCCGTATAAATATTGAATCGATGCATAAGAGCTAAACATCTTTGAAAAACAACATCTGCATCATATGAGGAAGGTGCTATATCATATTGATCGGTAAGTTTTGCGAATATCCTAGCAGCCAGTCGTCGTCGCTCTTCATCTGCTCGATAAAGATTTTGCTCTATTGGGGAAGACACTATGGGAACGCCGAATAAAATAAAAGCTTCCCATCTCAATTCGTCCGCTGTTTCATCGAGATGCGCTATTAAAAAACGAACCATATTCCTTAACTCCAGGCGGTCAGGAAGCAAATCTCTCTCTAGCCATCCGCGTACTTCATTCTCTCTCCATGTTTTGTTCAAACTTAGTACTGCTAAAACCCTCCCATCACTTAAAGATGGAACAATGCCGGTTAGGTCCCATAGCATATTTAATCTTGCTGAGAAGCCTAC
>MDTB01048517.1_pt1 | contig 11914 bp, 23 predicted proteins | sample 811161 | NCBI WGS metagenome assembly MDTB01 (sample SAMN05326650, study PRJNA326480) | marine metagenome | isolation source: seawater | place: Mediterranean Sea | collected 2009 | reverse complement strand
TAAGCATATTCTTTATTAATGCTTTTCTATGTTCAGAAGTTCTATTGAGCTTTTTGTAGCCCATTTTGTGTCTCATTAGATGGCTTCCTCTAGTTTTTTTGATAATTCGGCAATATTATCAGGTGGCCAATTTGGTATTTCCATTCCTAGATATAGTGACATTCCAGTCAATACTTCTTTAATTTCGTTTAATGATTTTCTACCAAAATTAGGTGTTCTTAACATTTCACCTTCTGATTTTTGTACTAAATCACCAATATAAATTATATTATCATTTTTCAAACAATTCATTGATCTAACGGATAGTTCTAGTTCATCAACTTTTCTTAGCAAATTTTTATTAAATTCAGGCTCTGTTGGTTGCTCTCTTACTATTACTTCTTGTGGTTCATCAAAGTTAACAAACATCCCTAATTGATCTTGAAATATTCTTGCTGAGTAAGCAACTGCATCTTCCGCTGAAATTGAACCATTTGTCTCAACTTCCATTGTTAGCTTATCATAATCTAGTGCCTTGCCTTCTCTTGCTGTGCTTATCGAGTAAGATACTTTTTTTACAGGACTGAATAATGAATCTATAGGTATAAGTCCTAAAGGTGGTTCATCTGGCTTATTCATATCTGCTGAAACATATCCCTTTCCATTGCTAACTGTCATTTCCATATGAAAAGTAGTATTTTCATCTAAATTACATATAACAAGATCTGGATTTAAAATTTCAATATCTGCAGAAGTAGTAATATTTGAGGCTTTAATTTCTCCTGGTCCCTTAACATCCAAAACCAGTTTATTATTTGTTTCAGAGTTGCTTTTTAAAGCAAGTGATTTTACGTTCAAGACAATATCTGTTACATCTTCTCTTACGCCTTTAATAGATGTATACTCGTGCAATACACCATCAATTTGAATTGCTGTAACAGCTGTTCCTCTTATAGATGATAAAAGAATTCTTCTTAAGGAATTACCTAAAGTGAGACCATAACCTTTTTCTAAAGGCTCGGCAATTATCTTTGCATAAGATTTATCATCACTAAGATTAACTTCAAGTTTTGGTGGTTTTATTAAAGATTTCCAATTTTTAATATTTACTTCTGTTGTGTCCATTTATACTCTCCTTTTTTTTGGCGGTCTTGATCCGTTATGCGGCATTGGTGTTGTATCTTTGATTGAAATAATTTTAAAGCCTCTTGCTTGTAATGCTCTTAATGCTGTTTCCCTCCCTGATCCAGGACCTTTAACTTCTACTGATAAAATTTTCATACCAACCTCTAAAGCTTTTACTGCAGCAGCATCCGCCGCTACTTGTGCAGCGTAAGGAGTTGATTTTCTAGACCCTTTAAAACCTTTTTGTCCAGCAGATGCCCAAGATATTACGTTACCATTAGTATCAGCTATTGAAACAATTGTATTATTAAATGTAGATTGCACATAAGCAATACCATTTAGAATATTTTTTTTATTTTTTTTTTTTTGGAATAACTACTTTTCTTAGATTTTGATGAAGTTTCTTTAACTTGATCTTTATTTTCAATTTTTTCTTTAGCCATGTTATTTTTTTAATGGTGTTAGTTTTTTACCTGCAATAGCTATAGCTTTACCTTTTCTGGTACGAGCATTACATCTAGTTCTTTGACCTCTGACAGGTAGCTTTTTTCTGTGTCTAGAACCACGATAAGAAGCAAGATCAATCAATCTTTTTATATTAAGTGAAGTATCTCTTCGTAGATCTCCCTCAACAGTAAATTTTTGATCTATTAGTTCCCTAATTTTTAAAATTTCTTCATCTGTCAACTCATTGACTCTTTTGGAGTTTGGGATTGCTAATAATTTACAAATATCATTAGAGTTTTTTTCTCCTATTCCATAAATATAAGTGAGTCCTATTCGGACTAATTTATTCTGTGGTATGTTTACACCTGCTATACGAGCCATATAATTGAGATAAAAATTTAGGCTTTTTATATAAGAAGTTCTTTTAATGTCAATGTCTTAAACAGATAGAATTTGCTCAATTTTATTAGATATTTCATCTATTTTTTCACCTCCATCAATTTCATAAAAATTGGATTTTTTAGAATAATAATCTAAGACAGGTTTGGTTGTTTCCATGTAAGTATCATACCTTTTAAGTATAGTGATCAGATTATCATCTGCTCTTTTTTCTAAAATTTTTCTTTTTTCGATTCTTTTGATTATTTTTTCCTTATTTACATTGAGAAAGAAAATAAAATTAATTTTTTGATTGGAATTTTCAAGTAATTTATCTAAATTTTTAGCCTGACTTAATGATCTGGGGTATCCATCAAATATTAATTTGTTTTTTTTAGTTTGATCAAAAACAATATTTTTTATTAATTCATTTACTATTTCATCAGTTGCAAAATCGCCTTTAGAAATAGTATTTTCTATAACTTTACCTATTTCAGACTGATTTTTAACTTCTTCTCTTAAAAGATCACCAGTGGAAACTTGGTAAAGATTAAATCTTTTTACAATATAATTTGATTGAGTGCCTTTACCTGCTCCTGGTGGTCCAAAAATTATGACATTCACTTATATTATCTTCCAAACTTTGTTTTCTTAATTAATTGCTCATACTGCGAACTCATTAATCTTGTTTGGACTTGTGTAACTGTGTCTATAGCTACTACAACAACAATTAGTACTGAAGCTCCACCTAAATAAAAAGGTATAGGGTAATTTGCAATCAAAAATTCTGGCATCAAACACACAAGTGTAAGATATAAGGCCCCAATTGTAGTTAATCTTGTTAATATTGTATCAATATACAAAGCTGTACTATCTCCAGGTCTTATACCAGGAATAAATCCACCGTATTTTCTTAAATTTTCAGCTGTTTCATTTGGATTAAAAGTAATTGAGGTATAAAAAAAAGTAAAAAATATTATTCCAGATGCATATAAGATCATATAAAGTGGTTGTCCCTGAGAAAAATATGATGAAATATTTAGAAATGTTTCGTTTTGTGAAATATTAAAATTTGAAAATGTCACAGGTAATAACAATAATGCAGATGCAAAAATTGCAGGTATAACACCGGCGGAGTTAATTTTTAAAGGTAAATGAGATGATTCTCCCCCATACATTTTATTTCCCATTTGTCTTTTTGGATAATTAATAAGAATTTTTCTTAAAGCTCTTTCCATAAAAACAATGAAAAGTATCGTCATTACAAGTAAAATAAAAATAAAAATTATCATTAATGTAGATATGGCTCCTGTTCTACCTAGTTCAAATGTTGTCACTAAAGCCCTAGGAATTTCAGCAACAATTCCGGAAAAAATTATTAACGATATACCATTACCAATTCCTCTTTGAGTAATTTGTTCTCCAAGCCACATTAAGAATATGGTACCTGCGACTATAGTAGTAACAGTTGATATTTTAAAAAAAATGCCTGGATTGATTACCAAATCTGCGGATGATTCTAATCCAACAGCCAAACCATATCCTTGTATTGTTGCAAGCAGAACTGTACCGTATCTTGTTATTTGTGTAATTTTTTGTCGACCAATTTCTCCTTGGGATTTCAAATTTTTAAAATAATCAGTAACACCAGTCAAAAGCTGAACTATAATTGATGATGAAATGTAGGGCATTATACCGAGTGCAAAAATTGCCATTCTGCTTACTGCACCACCGGCAAAAACATTAAACATTCCCAATAATCCTTTTTGATTGCCCTCCATCATTACTTGTAATTGCTCTGGATCAATCCCAGGCAATGGCACAAAAGTACCCAATCTATAAATTGCTAGTATAAAGATAGTGAATAAAATCCTGTTTCTTAAATCATTATTTTGTGATGACTCACTCATTTTTACCTTGGATTTTTGATTTTTAAAATACCACCAAGTTTTTCAATTTTATCTTTTGCAGAAATTGATGAAAAATCAGCTTCAACGTCTATTTTTGTAGTTAAATTTCCATTTGCAAGAATTTTAAACATTAAAAATGATTTATTAATAATTTTATTCTTTTTTAAAATTTCAAGATTTATTTGATTTGCAGGATTTATTCTTTTTTTATCTAAAAAACTTTGCAATTGATCTAAATTAATTTTTGCAATTTTTTTTTTATTTATTGGATTAAAACCTCTTTTTGGAAGTCTTCTATAAAGGGGCATCTGACCACCTTCAAAACTTTTGATTGCAACACCTGATCTAGATTTTTGACCTTTAACTCCTCTTCCAGATGTTTTTCCCTTACCAGATCCAATACCTCTTCCGAGTCTTTTTTTTTCAGTTTTAACTTTAATAGTATTATTTAAATTTTTCATTATCCTCTTTTTTCAATAATTTCTGAGATTTTCTTATTTCTTATCAATGAAATATTTTTTGGAGAATTTTGTTTTAGAAAAGCTTTCATACATGCTCTAATAACATTATGTGGATTTGCAGTTCCAAGAGATTTTGCCACAATATCTTTAATTCCTAGTACCTCGCAAACTGCTCTTACAGCTCCTCCTGCTATTATTCCTGTACCTTTAGGTGCTGCTCTTAATTTGATTTTCCCAGCTCCATCTTTACCAAAGATATCATGATGAATTGTTCTACCTTCTCTTAAAGGTATCTGTACCAAGTTTCTTCTTGCTAAATCGTTTGCTTTTTTGATAGCATCTGGCACTTGCTTAGCCTTCGCATGAGCAACTCCAATTTTCCCATTTTGATTTCCTACTACAACTAATGCAGAAAACCCAAATCTTCTTCCACCTTTAACAACTTTCGTAATTCTATTAATGTGAACTAATTTTTCAACAAATTCAGTGTTTTTTTCCATCTAAAATTCCATTCCATTTTTTCTAAGTTCTTCTGCTAATAATTTTACTCTCCCATGATATTTGTAGACACCTCTATCAAAATAAACTTTTGTGATTTTCATATCTTTTGCTTTTCTAGCAATTTCTTCAGCAACTAATGTGCTTAGTTCCTTTTTATTTTTTTTTTTTAATTTTATCTCTTTTGTGTTTGATGTAGCTGATACCAAAGTAATTTTCTTCGCATCATCAATAATCTGGGCACTAATATTTCTTAATGATCTGCTTACGCTTAATCTATATCTTTGATTTGAAGATACTTTTTTGATTTTATTTCTAATTCTATATTTTTTTCTATTTATATTTGATAAATGCATTACTTTTTCTTTCCTTCTTTTCTTAATATGTGCTGACCTTGTTCTTTAATTCCTTTACCTTTATAAGGTTCTGGTGGTCTTATACTTTTAATTTCAGCAGCAACCATTCCAACTTGTTGTTTATCTGAACCCGTAATTTTTAATATTGTTTGTTTTTCGACTATTATTTTAACTCCTTCAGGGATATCAAAATTGATATCATGACTAAAACCTAATTGTAAGTTAAGTACATTTCCTTTTAAGGCTGCCCTATATCCAACACCTGATAATTCTAAAATTTTTTCATAACCCTTGCTTGCCCCAATAATTGCATTGTTTATTAAACTTCTATTCATGCCCCATAATCTTTTTGTAGTTTGATTATTTTCCTTAGGTTTGATTAACAATTCTTTTCCTTCGTTAATATTTAAGTCAAAAGTCTCTAAATCTATGTCTAAAGATTTTTTTCCAAGTGGTCCTTCAATATTAATAATATTTCCACTTAAAATGACTTTTACTTTATCTGGAATTGAAATACTTATTTTACCAATTTTAGACATTAAAATACCTTACAAATTATTTCCCCACCAATTTTTTGTTTTCTAGCATCTATATCGGTCATTACTCCTTTTGGTGTTGATATTATAGCAATTCCTAATCCATTATTTACTTTTGGCAAACTCTCAGCACTTGAAAAAATTCGTCTTCCTGGTTTTGAAACTCTTTCTATTGAGCTTATTACTGGATTTCCTGAATTATATTTTAAACTTATATGCAAGTTTGCTTTATTTTGTTCTGCTTTTACTTCATAATCTATTATATATCCCTCTGACTTTAATATTTCAGCTATCTTAGCTTTAAACTTTGAGGATGGTAATTCAATCTTTTTATGATTTCTCATCTGTGAATTTTTTAACCTTGCTAACATATCTCCTATTGGATCACTTAAACTCATAATATCCTCTCTACCAACTTGATTTTACCATACCAGGAATTTTACCCTCTAGACCTAACTGTCTTAAAGCAATTCTTGATATTTTTAATTTTCGATAAACTCCGTGGGGTCTACCAGTAATTTGACATCTATTTCTAACTCTGATTTGTGCTGAATTTCTTGGTAAATTTGATAGCTTTTGTTGTGCTTTAAATCTTTCTTCAAAAGATAATTGCTTATTCATTATTATTTTTTTTAAAGCAGTTCTTTTTTTATAAAATTTATTTGAAAGTTTTATTCTTTTATTATTTTTATTTATTGAGCTTAATTTTGCCATTAATTATTCCTACTTTCTTTGAATGGAAAATTTAGTTTTTTAAGTAGTTCAAAACTATGTTTTTTATCCATTGTTTTTATAACTATTGTTATATCTAGACCTCTTATTTTATCTACTTTATCAAAATTTACCTCAGGAAAAACTATTTGTTCTTTTATTCCAAAAGTATAATTTCCAAACTTATCAAATCCATTAGCACTTAAACCTCTAAAATCTTTAATTCTTGGAAGAGCAATATTTACTAATCTGTCTATAAATTCATACATTTTATTTTTTCTTAACGTTACTTTCAAACCAGAATTTGTATTTTTTCTTGTTTTAAAGTTTGCTATTGACTTTCTAAACTTTGTAATAACAGGTTTTTGGCCTGTGATGCTCGCTAAATCTTCTTGGCAAGAGTTGATAATTTTTGCATCATTTCCGTCTAAACCTAATCCCATATTTAGAACAATTTTTTCGATTTTTGGCCCCATATACACATTTTGGTAACCAAACATTTCCTTTAAAATTGGGTTAATTTCTTTAATTATTTTTTCTTTGAGTCTTGGTTCCATTATTTTTTAGCTACTTCCTTTTTTGATTTATCAGTATTTTTTAAGTTTGATATATGAATAAAGTTTTCTTTTGAAATTATTCCACCCTTTTTTTCTTTTGTTGTTTTTAAATGTTTTTTTATAATATTAATCCCTTTAACTTTTGCTCTATAATTTTTAATGTCAATCGCAATAACTTCGCCTTCCTTTGATTTATCTTTTCCAGTTAAAATTTTTACTTTCATTCCTTTTTTAATCATTACAGAACCTCCGGTGCTAATGAGATAATCTTCATTTGTCCTCTATTTCTTAACTCTCTTGTGACAGGACCAAAAATCCTCGTTCCAATTGGTTCACCTTTATCGTCAGTTAAAACAGCTGCATTATTATCAAATCTCACTTTTGAACCGTCGTTTCTATGTATACCCTTTTTTACTCTTACAACTACAGCTTTATGAACCGCACCCTTTTTAACTTTACCTCTAGGTATTGCTTCTTTAACAGCAACTACAATTGTATCACCAATACTTGCGTATCTTCTCTTTGAGCCACCCAAAACCTTTATGCACTCAATCTTTTTAGCGCCTGTATTATCTGCGACCAATAACTCTGTTTGTACTTGTATCATTTGATTTCTCCAATAACCTCAAACTTTTTATTTTTTGAAAAAGGTTTGCTTTCTCTTATCGAAACTTTATCACCAGTCTTAAATGTATTATTTTCATCATGAGCATTATACTTTTTTCTAGCTTTCATAACTTTTTTTAATAGAGGGTGTTGATATTTTCTTTCAACTAACACTGTTACTGTTTTGTTTGGTTTGTCGCTGACCACTACTCCATTTAATATCTTTTTAGGCATTTTTAACCTCAATCAATGTTTTTAATCTTGCTATATTTTTTTTTGTTTCTGATATTTTTGCAGGACTTTTAATTTGGTTATTTACTTTTTGAAATCTAAAATTAAATAGATCTTTTTTTAATTTATCTAAACTTGCTAACATTTCTTTTTTGGATAATTTTTTTATTTCTTTCTTTTTCATATTTATATTCTTTTTATAAACTTACATTTTATTGGCAATTTAGCAGATGCTTTGTATAGAGCTTCTTTTGCAATTTGTTCTGAAACCCCATCCACCTCAAATAATATTCTTCCAGGTTTAACCCTACAAGCCCAAAATTCTGGAGATCCTTTACCTTTTCCCATTCTTACCTCTGTTGGTTTTTTTGAAACCGGTATATTGGGAAACATTCTTGTCCAAACTCTACCTTGTCTTTTCATATGTCTTGTAAGTGCAACCCTAGCAGCTTCTATTTGTCTTGATATTACTCTTTCTGGCTGTATTGCTTTCAATCCAAATGATCCATAGTTCATTATATTACATCTTGAAGCATTGCCATGAATTCTTCCTTTGTGTGCTTTTCTAAATTTTGTTCTAGTTGGTTGTAACATTTTTATGCTTTGTTCCTCTCTTGACTAAATTCTCTTGTAAAAATCTCACCTTTATATATCCAAATTTTTATACCTATTATTCCATATGTTGTTAAAGCCTCCGCTTCTGAATAATCTATATCTGCTCTTAGAGTGTGCGATGGTATACTTCCTTCTCTTAGCCATTCTGTTCTAGCAATTTCATTTCCACCCAATCTTCCACTAATTGATACTTTTATTCCTTTGGCACCTAATCTTAAAGCAGATTGCATTGCCCTTTTCATAGCTCTTCTATAGGAAACTCTTTTAACTAATTGTTGAGCTATGTTTTCTGCAACTAGATAGGAGTTTGTTTCAGGTTTTTTAACCTCTTTAATGTTTAAAACAACTTCATTTAAAGTTAATTTAGAAAGATTTCCTTTAATTTTTTCAATATCTATACCCTTCTTACCTATTACAAATCCAGGTCTTGATGTATATATTGTTACAAAGCATTTTTTTGTTGTTCTCTCAATCATTACTTTGGATACTCCTGAATTTATGACATTTTTCTTTATATATTCCCTTATTTTATAGTCTTCGATCAGATTATTTCCAAAATCTTTTTTCTTTGCATACCACACAGAATCCCAACCTCTGTTGATACCTAGTCTTAGACCTACAGGATTAACTTTTTGACCCATGATTATCCATTTTTTTTATACTCTCAGTTAATATTATTGTTACATTAGAATAAGGTTTCATTATTTCTGCAGCTCTACCTTTGGCTCTTGCTCTAAATCTTTTCATAACAACTTGTTTTCCACAGTATGCTTCTTTTACAACTAATTTATCGATGTCGTATTGATAGTTATTTTCTGCATTTGCAACAGCAGATGAAATTGTTTTTTGTATATCTCTTGATATTCTTTTATCAGAAAATGATAAATTTCTTATAGCCATTTCAACTTTTTTTCCAACTAATGACTTTAAAATAGGATTGAGTTTTTTTGTACTTGATCTTACATTTTTGTTTACAGATTTGACTATTCTTGAGTCTACATTTTTTTTTAATTTTGACATTATTTTTTTGCTCCTCCTTCTACTTTGGCCTTTTTATCTGCTGGTGTATGGCCAAAAAATTGTCTGGTAGGAGCAAACTCACCAAGTTTGTGACCAACCATATCTTCGGATATTGTTATAGGTATAAATTTTTTACCATTATAAATTAAAAAACTTACTCCAACGAAATCAGGTATGATTGTTGATTTCCTTGACCATGTTTTAATCGGTTTTTTAATTGAATCTGATTTAAGTTTTTCTACCTTTTTGATTAAACTTTCTTCAACAAATGGTCCTTTCCAAACTGATCTAGCCATATTTTATGCTCTTTTTTTCTTTCTTCTTCTTATTATAAATTTATCTGTTCTCTTATTGTCTCTAGTTTTTAATCCTTTTGCTGATTGACCTGTTGGTGAAACAGGATGCCTTCCTCCAGCTGACTTACCTTCACCTCCACCATGAGGGTGATCAACAGGATTTTTTACTACTCCTCTAGTATGAGGTCTTATTCCAAGCCATCTTGATCTACCAGCTTTACCTATTTTAATATTTTTTTGGTCTGGATTTGAAAGAACACCAATTGTGGCCATAGCATTTGAATTAATTTTTCTAACCTCGCCAGATGTCATCTTTATTATTGAATAATTCCCATCTATTCCAGAAATTGTGACAGATGTACCAGCAGATCTTGCAATTTTTCCACCACCACCAGGGTTAATTTCAACATTGTGAATATCTATGCCTACTGGAATATCTTTTAGAGGAAGACAATTTCCAGTTTTTATCTCTGAATTAGAACCATTTTGAATTTTATCCCCAACTTTTATATCTTTGGGAGCAAGATAATAAAATCTATCTCCATCTTCAAATTTTACAAGCATTATATGACATGACCTATTAGGATCATATTCTATTCTTTCAACTACAGCGAAAAGGTCAATTTTTTTTCTATGAAAATCTATTTTTCTATATTTATGTTTATGTCCACCTCCATGATTCCTTGAAGTAATTCTTCCATAATTATTTCTACCTTTTGATGAGTTGTTTGGCGATGTTAAACTTTTAAATGGTTTGCCTTTCCATAGTCCTTCTCTGCTTACAAGTATGGTTCCTCTTGTAGATTTTGTATATGGTTTAAATGTTTTTAATGCCATTTTAAATACCGTTTGTTAGGTCAATGTTTTGACCCTTTTTTAGTGTTATAATTGCTTTTTTAAAACCTTTAACTCTTACTTTTTTACCTCTAGTAATTTTAATTCTGGTTTTCTTATTTATAATATTTACTTTCGTAACATTAACTTTAAATATTTTTTCTATATTTGTTATTAAGTTTTTTTTATTTGCTCTTGGATGAACCTTAAATACAATTTTATTATGTTCTGAAAGATTAGTTGATTTTTCAGTAACTAATGGTGAAAGTATCTTATCGTATAAGTGTAATTTTTCCATAATTAATATCTTTTTTCTAATTCCTTTATAGAAGACTCAGTAAATATTATTTTTTTAAACTTAACCAAATCATACGCACTGAAATGATTTACATCTGTTATTTTTACATTTGGAATATTTCTTACTGATTTAAAAATATTTTCTTTAGATATTTTATCTGCAATAATTATAGAGTTTTTTGCTGCAAATTTTATCAATATTTTATTCATCTCTTTAGTTTTTGTGATTTGTTTATTAATATCATCTAAAATTATCAGATCTTTTAAGTTATTTTTATTTGTTATTATTGATGCAATACTTAATTTTTTTTCACTTTTGTTAAGTTTTCTTTTTTTATAACTTGTTTCACCTTTAGGACCATGTGCTACTCCACCACCAACAAATATAGGAGCTTTTTTACTTGCGTGTCTTGCATTACCAGTACCTTTTTGTGCATATATTTTAGAAGTCGATCCAATTATTTCATTTTTTTGTTTTGTTTTAGCCTTTCTTCCTTTGTAGTTAGCATTAGTTTTGTATAATACGTTACTAACTAATTTGTTATTTATTTTAGCACCTAATATTCGATCAGATATTTCAATTGTATTCTTTTTTCCATCTATGTTAACTTTTTCAATTATCATAATTTATTTTTTTTCTTTAATTTTTTTTGACTTTTCGAATATTTCAATTTTTTCCAACATTGTAATTTTTGTTGTGTCTTTAATCGCTTTTTTTAGCAAAACCTCTGAATTTTTAGAGCCTGGAATTGAACCCTTTAAATATATCAACTCATTGTCAATATCTGTTTTTATTATCTCTAAGTTTTGCATTGTTCTCAGTTTATCACCCATATGACCTGCCATTTTTTTTCCTTTAAACACTTTTCCAGGATCTTGATTTTGACCTGTCGATCCATGGGCTCTGTGAGATATTGAGACACCATGAGATGCTCTTAAACCACCAAAATTATGTCTTTTCATTGCGCCAGCAAACCCTTTACCTATTGTTTTTGATCTTACGTCTAAAAATTTTATATCTTTAAAAATTTCAATACCAAATTCATTTCCTTCTTTA
>MDTB01026772.1_pt1 | contig 11914 bp, 5 predicted proteins | sample 811161 | NCBI WGS metagenome assembly MDTB01 (sample SAMN05326650, study PRJNA326480) | marine metagenome | isolation source: seawater | place: Mediterranean Sea | collected 2009 | reverse complement strand
CTGCGCTTGATACCGAGCGCGTGCGCAGTGATCACCTTCAGTTGGAGCGGGTTCGCGTAGCAATTCGCACTGGTTCTGGTGGACCAAGCATAGAAGTGGCTTTTAGGTGCTGTAAAAGTCAATGTTGCGACTATTTCGCCGCACATGTCAGCGTAACTGCGACGATGTGTTCGAATTGGGGTCGGAGGCGTGCACCAACCTGAGTGGTCTTCGCTCCTCCAAGCCCATCATGAGATTGGTGCATAGCCCCGCGATGCGAGGAACAGAGTCTGTCAGGAGATACTTGAGAGATATGGGTGCAATTCGCGGCATGGGAATGCGCATGATCATCGCGAGGACCAAGAGTGATGTGGCGAAAGGAGCAAATGGGGAAGTGACGGGAGAAGGCAATGAGAAAAAAGCGCATACCAGCCTTGCTCAATATGACTATGATGATTACGACGATTATGAAGAGCCAACAACAGCGGGGGGTAAGGTGGCCATGTATACACGTATGATGCTGCAGCTGGCCATGTTAGCTGCCTTCGCAGGATGCACGTACATCACCTTCCAGGAGTTGTTCCCAGGTCGTATGAGCCCCAATCGTATGTATGGTGATGCATTCGAGTTATTGAAGACCAATGCAGAGCTGCAGCGCATGATTGGAGAAGAGATGAGTGCATTCGGTCGTAGTGCTGGTAGAAGGCACTTCGACTCCCGTGCGTACATCGATGACTACGGAGGAAACCGATGCAGAATTCGCTTCAATGTCCGTGGGAGTAGGGGACAAGTCATGGTGTGGGCAGAGATGGCCGACACCTTCGCTGACAGCAGTGAATTTGCGTATTTGATTGTCCAGGACCGCAGAACGGGCCAGGTCCTGACGGTGCAGGACAACCGAGCGAAGATCGATGAAATGGCGAGTGCTGGGCAGCTAGTCGTCCACGAGAGCTTCCTAACAAAGGCTATGAAGCTTATGGGTGGTGGTGCGGGCGAGGGACCCCCTGCTGCACCTGCTAACTAAACGAATAAGCGCTTGTTTCTTGTGTCGACTTGTAAATTTTGCAAATGAACATTTTGAAGAGTCACATCACACAGTACCTAATCTACTTTACGTCCTTCCTCGCTCTCTTAAGCGCGTTGAAGCTGTCGTCGTCTGTCTGGAATCGCCCAAATTGGCTTTGCAGAGCGTGGAAGATGGACTGCGCGCGGACCTCCATACTGCCAAGTTGCACCACAGTGGGGCCCAACATTTCCAGGTGGAGGTTCTCCCTGCCTCCTGTGACTGCTGCTTCCTCGCCGTACACTACGTTCTGCTCTGCGATAGCTGCAGGTAGACTGAAATCGTCCCGCAGCGGAAGGATCTCCTGATGGATGCGCTTTTCGATAGCTGCGAGGCTGGCACTTTCATCCATCCACATGGTGCACCCTCCCCTATCCACAAGAGCACGGTTGATACACCCTTTCCCTCTGTCCTTGCATTTATGGTACCACACCCTCTCCCTCACGCCCTCTGCCGCCACCAGAGATATAGCCAGACCCATTCTATCTGCGCGGCCGACACGGCCTATGCGATGGATATAATTTTCACTTTCGTCTGGCACAGGGAGAGTCATGTTGATTACGAATGGCAACGACTTTATATCTATACCGCGTGCAGCGACGTCTGTGCAGATCATAAAGCGTACATCACCTTCCTTGAATGCATCGAGTGCAGCGCGCCTGTCTTGCATTGAGCGCATTCCAGCCAACACACAGCAGCTGTACTTATGTTCTTTTCCACTCTCTACGCGACCACGGAATTTCTGTCCCCCACCGTGAGCGCACAGGAATGACTCAAGATTATTGCAGTCAACATTGGTGCGGCAAAAGATGATGCACTGACTCATGTCGAAAGCGTCGATGACACGCACCAGGGCTTGGAGCTTCCATTCCTTCAGATAGTAGGAGGAAACGTCTGCTTCACTTTGTCCTGGGCCCTTGCCTTGACCTGTATGCACAGCGTCCGTCACCTTCTCAAGTATGTGCTCACTTCTTCCTTTAGTGAGCTCCGACCCCTGCTCCGGACTCGGGCTCACTCGGTATATCACGTGATGGACTGTATCGGGAACGCTCTCAACTCCTTTCAGGTCAACCAATGTCGGGTTGACACAAATCTTTGCCGCAAGGTCTTTGATGGCCGTACTGTGCAAGGTGGCGCTAAAGAAGCATACCTGGAGGCGATTCGACCCAGTTCCGCCACTTGGACACGCGCTATAAAGCTGCAGGATGGCCTGCATGGACTGAGCGTCGTCCACCATCCGATCCGCTTCATCTAGTATGAAAAATTTTGTGTTGGCCAATGAGAGGGCCCCTGCCTTCAGCAGATCGCCTACTTTACCGACAGTGCCGACAATTATGTCCACGCCAGCAGCCAAGGCCTTACCGAGCTTCTTGGTGTCGTCTCCTCCCACGACCAACAGAGTCTTTAACTCTGGGTTATGTACATATCTGCTCATGGCCAGTACATTGTTGTATACCTGCTCGGCTAGATCCCGCGCTGGCTCCAAGATGATAGCCATGGGACTGCGCGGACCCCGCACCGTGTATGCAGCTGCAGAGGAGGACCCCACCAAGTCAGATGCAGGGTCGTTGCCGCTGTCAGAACCACTCCTAACACTCTCTTTGGCAGTCGTACTGCCACACATACCAGTAAATCCTGCGGCGAGGGGAAATTTAAAGGGAGTGGCACCGAAATTGAGACAAATGGTAGCTCCTTTCAGAACATAAGCGGGAAATAGAGCCATTTTTCGCGCAGTTTCGTCCAGCTTGAAGGCTTCTCCTAGCACCTCCCCGTTCTTGCTGTATACAATGCGGGGATTGTCGCCTTCTAGCTCGATGTAGCAACCGATCGTATCGCCGTCTCCATACGTCTGCCCGTACTTCTCGAAGCTGTTCTTGTTGCTTTTCATACCAGTTCCTCCATAGCCAAACCCGTGTGCATCTCGCCCTAATTCTGTATGGGCGGCCATACTACTGAAACCGATGCGGCAGATCCCTTTGCTCTTCACGGTCGCCTCGAAGTAATACCGACCTTTTACCACTCCGTGAGTAGCGCGTCCGCCAGTCCATTGTTTCTCTGCTTGACCTGTCGCCTGCGTCCCATCTTCACTCACTACAACCATGTTATCTTTATCATTGTGACATAGCTTAACTATGACCCCCGCATCGCCCTTCCCATCGCCCTCCACCTCCATGGCTGAAGTGCTGTCATTCTCCTTAGTATTAGAAGCCTTAGTCTTGCTCTCAGCGGACTCTTTAAGGCGCTCATAGACGCACTGAATCATGGGTAATGAAAAAGCTCCCGTTTTACCACTTCCTGTCTCAGCAGCGGCCATCACATCACCTCCGCCCAGGATCAGGGGGATTGCTTCGTCCTGTATGTCCGTGGGGAGGTGCCAGTCCATCTCCTCGACGGACCTCAGGATTTCTGGCATCAAAGATAGTGACTCGAAACCGCCTGCCATCACGTTTAATGTATCTCACGGGCAGCCTACCAATTCTTCTTTTCCTCCTCCAGATCGCACTTCTCAGGTCTTGTTCTAGCACCAGTGATCCTAACAGGTGCTAAAGGAGGTATCTCAGACGAGAAATAGGCTCAGAAAGGGATGACAAGGTATGGTCAAGTGGTTGTGGGTCCTCCAGGTGCTGGAAAGACCACCTATTGCCATGGCATTCAGCAATTCATGCAGGCGATGGGCCGTGAGTGCGCAGTGGTGAATTTGGACTTCGCCAACGAGCATGTAAGAGGAAGAGAACTGGAGACTGATGCTGCATTACCCTCACAACGCTCGGGGTATGATTGCGTCCTGGATGTGCGGTCCTTGGTTTCCTTGGAGAAAGTGATGGAGGAGTATGAACTGGGCCCGAATGGTGGGATGATGTACTGCATGGAGTATCTTCTGGAACACGTAGACTGGCTTTTAAAATCTATCGAGGCCATGCCTAATGTGTACATTCTCTTCGATTGCCCAGGACAAGTGGAGCTCTTCAGCCACCACACGGCAATGCAAGATATCCTGGCCACCTTGACGAAGGAATTAGACTTTCGGTTGTGTTCGGTCCATTTAATAGATAGTTTCTACTGCATTGAGCCTGCTACCTTCATCAGTGCGGTGCTATTGGTAGCCAGTACGATGCTCAGACTCAGTCTGCCTCATGTGAATGTGCTCACGAAGATTGACTTGTTGCCTTCCTACGGCCCTCTTCCTTTCACGATGAACTTCTATACTGAGCTTCTTAATCTCAAACCCCTAGTGCGCTACATAAATAACCCCATAGCGAGTGTGGAGGACATAGAAAAGGAGGAGAAGGAGGAGTGGCAGCGCAACAAGGGAAAGGAGCAGGAGGATGGAGATGACTTATCGTCCTATGGGGGTAGCATTGCCAGTGATGACGATATCAACCCTTACCCTCTGCACCAACACGCATCATCACCCACCTCGGGCCCAGGCTCGGTGCTACGAGGCCGACTGAGCCGCATGTCGTGGGAGATCTGCGACGTATTGGGAGACTTCGGCCTTGTCAACTTTATCCCAATGAACGTCCAGGACGCTACCACTGTGGGGCGCGTAGTCATTGCCGTTGATAAGGCAAATGGATATACCTTCGCAGCTAACGAGGCACTAGAGGAAAGAAAGAGGCAGCAAGCCCAGGCTGATGGAGCAGGGATAGCGGAGTCACATGAGGCAAAGTTGAGCTCTTTGTTCTCCCTAGCGAGCCAGGACCTCGAGTCGGAGTATGAGAAGTCTCTCGAGATCTACGAGAAGTATAACAACTAGACAAGGAGACTGTCTCTTGGTAAGAGTGTATGATATGTATAGTCAGTGTGTTTTTATGTTCAAAAGTGGCAGTTCAAAGTGGCAGACATCCACGTATGGGTCTCTTACTAATGTGTTGAAAAGTACAAGCGGAACTCCCCATTTCTCCATCGCACCCACTCTTGCCTGCCGGGAGCAGCTCGTCCCTGTGGGGTCGCGCCTCGTGGTTTTTCTCAGCAACTATCGTCATATTGCACGACAACTTCAGAGAATATTTAGTCATGTTATCTAAAATCTTCACTGTTCACTGACGAGCTTTCTCATTATCTCACTCAGGAAGATGGAGAGCCGCAAGTTTGGTCGAGACATGGTCTTCGGACAATCTCTTCATGTGCCTTGTCCTTGGAAGAAGAAGCACTTATCTATACCTATAGAGATGCCTACTGATAAAGAGTTTGACCCTATTGCGCTCATTTCCAAGTTGAGGGGCGGAAATACAGAAGATACGCCAAGATCGGCCAAGGCTGGCCCGGCATCTCCTCGTCGTTCTGCGAGCGCTGTAGAGGCGATCAACACTAACATAACCGCCACTAGATCAGAGCCTGGGTCTGCTGGGATCAAGACGAGCGTGCAAAACAAGAAGTCTGTCTCGACTCCTGCAAAAAGCTCTGCAAGCCTAACTTCCTTCGATGGCGGAGATGCAGCTAAGGTGGGTCAAAGCCATAAGCAGCCAGGCCCTGATGGTGGTATGGTCTATTACAGCCATAAACGTGAAATGGGAGACCAGGAGATCAGGGAGGCTTTAGAGGGGGAGATTGTGAAGCTGAAGAGCGAACTGGGTGCGGTCAAGAAAGAGAACAAGAAGTTGTCCACCTCCAAACTGAAACTGGAGGAAGAGCTGCAGAATGCGAAAGAGAAGCAATCAGAGCGTCTTGCATCTTTGCGAGGGCAGATCGTGAGCCAGCAGCAGAAGATCAACGAATTGAGTGCTATGGCAGCAATCAATAGCCCCAAGAATAGATCAAGTGTTTACAACACAGACAACAACCCTTTGAGTGGCGGCAAATTGAATTTAAATCGCCACACAGCTTACGACAAGAACATCGTCCCGCTACCGCCATCTGTGCAAGAACAAAAGCAAATAAATTTGAAATTGCAACAAAGTGCGGCCAGGACCCAGCGAGACTTCATGGCCCCTACATTCACCGAGCTGATGCGGCAGAGCGCGCAAAAGAATAAAGACGGTGCAGGCAGCAGTGAAACAAAGAATTCTGTCAAGTACCCGAGTAGTAATGGCAACAGCAGCAGCAGCAGCAGCAGCATGAAAGGCAACAGCAGCAAGGTGGGGGCAAGAAGGCCGCCCTCGAGCATCGCGGGGCCCAACACTTCAAGCGGTAGTTCGAGGGGTGGTCACGATTTGTCCAGTAGTGTGGCTGACTTGAGTCTTAGTGGTATGAGTAGTAAGAGCGGGTTGAATTACAAGAAGAAGGGCGCCTCCGGGAGCAGTGCTCGCCACTCGATGCATAGTTCGCCTCACGCCGGCCACGCGACTGTCGATCCATTCGAAGATCCCCCGGACACGGTCAACGGTACTATAGGCGATTTTGAGGGGATAAGCACCGACTTGAAGGACAGTGATGATGGGGCGGGCCTGCATATTCTCGAATCTGGGCGAAAGGGCCGCAGCTATAGCTACTTCGACGACGGCAAGGGGAACATACAAGTGGACCTGCGGCTAGGCTGAGAGGAAGGTGGCGGTGCGACTCTACTTGTGCTTCCTTTTCGCAGATAATTATTACCACACACTGACATTTGCTACATATGTACAAGCACTTAGATACTCTGCTTAGCCGAAGAACAGGAACTCTCCGGTCTTGGCGGTCTGCACTGTGCTGGGGTCCTCGCCCTTCGCATTTCTCCTAGTGGCCCTCTCTCTTACCTCCTTTTCCTCGGCCGTTTCATAAGACGCCAAATACTCGTCATTCTTGTCCTCTGCTATACGCCGTCGCAACTCCGCCATCTCCTTGTTCACCTCCTCGGGGCTCATTGGGGGCTGTCCAGGACGAGTTCTGTTCCCGGAGCGAGCTCCAGTGGCAGTGATGGTCATCTCTGGAGGCCCTCGGATCCGGGGGGATGGCGTTCCCCTTGCACTGTACTTGTCGAGCAGCCTGCGACTCACCTGGGCAATGGAGTCGGTGCCGCCCCCCGCCATGGCTACCGCCTCTGCAATAGTCCGGGGCGTCGATTCCCGCCCTTCATGCGCTTGTCCTTTGGATGTGGGATCTTCGCTGCCGCCACGACTAAGTCCCTTGCTACTGCCTTTCTCTCCGCCTGCCTTGTCCTCCAGGGCGGTTTGCTGGGCCAGCTCAGCGTTCAGACGAATCTCCAAGTCTCGGTAGGTATTGCCCCCGCTCATGTCGCTCCTGGCACTATTGACCCAGAAGTCTACCTCCTCTTGTACATCCTCCACTTCTCCACCCCCTTCTTTATCGTTTCTTATCCCGCTCGCATTGCTCGATTGGCCAATACCCGAAAGGTCCAAGCGAAGATCAGTCCTGCCACTCCCACTGCCCGACTGCTCGATAGGTGAGGATTCCTGGGTGTTTTTGGCGTTACCTAACGATGCACTTGGAGAGGAATTGGTGTAAGAGGTCATCTTGCGTATTCTGCCTGGCGCCACTACGGGTTCAGTTGAGGTACTACTAGCCGCGAGCTGCTCATCCTTCTCCTGCTGGCGGAGCACGGCCTCGAAGACGCGGGGACCCTTCGGCACTCTATCTAGCTCCAGCGAAGACTCCTCCTCGTCCTCATCCTCCTCATCGTCCTCATCGTCCAAGATGCCCGTCCCAAACTTGATGCCAGATTGCTCCTCCACGCCCGTGCCATCTCCACGAGATAGGGGCGATACTTCAGCCGTGTCCTTGTCCGTTTTGGCACTCGCAGCACTGCCTGAAGTGCCAGCACTAGCTCCTCCCGTGTCAGCAGTGGCACTGCTGATATTAGGAGGGGGTGTGCTGGGGGCACTCATCTCTCTCTCCCTCTCCCTCTCCCTCTCCCTCTCCTGCTGGGCTGCTCGGCGGAGGATGCCTTCACGGCTATTCGTACGTATCCTCAAGTTCAGTTTCTCCGTCTCACTTACTCCCACACCCGCAGCGGGCTTCGACGTGTGGGCTGGGGCTTGAGCGGCAGAGGGAGAGGTGAGCGAAGTCAGGTCCCAGCCCTTCTGCTGCAGACGGGCCAAAAGATTCTCTTCGTTCTCGTGGAAATCCTCTTCGTCATCCACGTCCTCCTCCTCGTTCTCTCTGCGATGAGAATCAGAAATGCTAGCACCAGCACCAGCACTAGCACCAGCGTGGGGAGGTATCTCCTGCTCTAGAGCGACCGATTGTGGAGATTCTTCGTCATTAAGCAGCTGGGCGGGGTCCACTTCGTCTATCTCGATGGTCAGGGGAGGAAGCTTCTTCCTCGTCTTAATCTCTCTCTTCCCTACCGCCGCCTCATTGCCCTTGCCCCTGTTCTTATCCTTGTCCTGGTCAAGGTGGTGTTTGGTGCGAGACGAAGGCACAGCCTGCCCTCTCCTTTGCTCGCGTTTCCTAGCATTTTGCGCTGCCTGCAAGGCCTTTGCACTCACCGCCATACGCCCAGAAGAAGTCCCAGCCGGTCGGCTTGAGCCCTCCCCCGAGGAATCTGCAGGATCATCCATGTACTTCTGCAAGAAGGCTTTGCCGCGGCGTGACATTTCTTCCTCTTCGCTCTTCTTGTCCATCTTATCCACTTCGTCGTACGCGGCCTTCTTGGCGGCATCTGACAATAGTGATGTCAAGTCTCGCATACGTTCTCGATCTTGTGGGCCTTTGAGCCCATCATCGACGCTGGGCGCCAAGGGGGGGGACGGTTCCGCAGCAACGGATGGCCCTATCGGATTAGGTACACTCCCGTTTCCGCCACTGCTCCCGGTTGGACCCGCACTGCTGGTGTCTTTATGAGACTTCTGTCGATCTCGACCCTGCGGACCAAGCACGCGCCGCTCGAGTTCCTTCATCTGTTGCGTGCTTATGTACTTGAAATGAGTCTCGCTGCTTGGTGCTCCTGATTCAGCATTGCTTGGTCCGTCGGCGCGACGTGCACTATGAGAAGTCGATAAATCATCGGTGGAAGTATCGCTGCCATCTCCCCTGCTATCAGCCGTAGTGGAGGAGTTCACATGATCATTCTTATGTCGCAGCCCCTCCTGGCTGCCAGGCTTGGCGTTTGGGGGATTGCTATGTGCCCCTTGCAGGCCATTGTTGGGCAGACTGCGTCGATCAGTCGAATCGTGTAATTTCGATCGCAGAGCCGCCTGGGCTGCCGAGACAGCCCCATCGTTGTGAGGAGGCCTTATGCCGTAATGACGCGCTAGCTCCTTCCGCAGCTTGTCATCGCTATCATTACCATGCCAACTGACACCGCTAGCTGTTGAGATGTTCTGCAGTTCTTGGCGGCTCATCGTCGGTAGCCGTTCCTGCATCCAGGCAGCCCTCTCTATGCGTAGAGCGTCTGCTACACGAGCACGGTCATTCTCCATGCTCTTTTCACCATTCTCATTAGCAGTAGAAGTAGATGACGTGTCGCCCTCTGTAGTGTTAGAGCGCGTGCGCCGCTTGGCTGCCCTCGCCTTGTCATGAGCTAGTGCCTCTGCAGCGATCTTCTCCTCCTTCCTCGCCCGCTCCAGCTTTTGCGTGTAATGTGTGCTAGCAAAGGGGCTCTTGTAGTCTGCTTGATTAGCCTCGTCACCTCTACCGCGGTTGCCTTTGGCGCGGACGCCGCCCGGATCTGGCTTTACACCTGCTGCCTCCCATGCCTTTTCTTTATTTCGCTTGAACTCCTCGGGTACATGAGTATATTCGTACCCGTTTCCGGGATTATTTTTTCCCCCAGCCGCAGTATTACTCCGCCTTCTATTACCCTGCTTACTCAACGGCGGTTTCACCCCTATTTCCTTCTCCAGTTGTTGCTGATACTGCATCTGCTCTCTGTGTATTTCCTTTTTCATTTGTTTTTGCCACTCGCTTGCCCATGCCTTTGCCATGGCTTCAAAACCATCTAGACCGCCTCGAGCTGAAGCAGCCGTAGGGTAACTCCCTCCACTGGTGCGCCCCTTCGTCCCGCCTACAGGTGGCGGGACGAAGTCGTGGGGGACTTGAAAGGCGCCCCCGTCGTCGTCGTCTAGGGCTACCCCGGGAGCCTCCCCGTCGCTACGATACTTACTGTCTCGGCGCCCTTTGGATGCCTCTCTCTGTGCCTTCAAAAAGTCCCTTTCTCTATCTCGCGGGGCGCCATTACCGCTGTTGCCACTGCTGCCAGGAGCGTGACTATCATCAGCCGTATCGAAGCTGCCTCTGGCTTTCCTCCTGGCAGAATGACCATCCTTGCCGTTACCCGACAAAGAAGGTCCCCCCCCTACATGCGCGCTCACTGCTAAATACCTCTTGATCAGCTCTTGTCTGCTCATCTGTCGCACTTGCCTGTCGTTGAAGCCGAACTGCTTCAGCAAGATCATCAAATGGTCATCACTTAGGTTGCTAGTCGCCTTTTCCCTTCGGAGGTTCTCGCCGGGAGTAGTGCGACTATTTCCGCGTGGACTCACGCGTGGGGAGTTGCCACTCACATCCTTATCGTACCTGGGTCCCACTCCGCCCCTGGGTGGTGCACTTGACTTCGGCACTTGGCGTGTCTGGTCGAACGTGTACGGCGACGGCTTTTTGTCCTTGGGGGCGTTGCGTCTGCCCACATCCTTATGGCTCGTGTAAAAATAGTTTGTTCCACCGCTAGCATTATAGCTGGCCCCACTCTCTTCAGCGCTGTTGCTAGCACTACCCCTCCTCTTTGGCGGAGCGTCCCCTGTGGTCGAGGGCACCTCTCCCGCGTCGAGGGTCGCATTGAGCTTCTCGTAGCCGCTTTGAATAGCCGCAAAAATGCAGCTTGTATCGCAATCCTTGTTCTTATCGGGGTGGTATTTGAGCGCGGCAGATCTATACGCCCTTTTTACATCTGCCTTGGTGAAGCCGCGCTTAAGTCCCAGCGCATGTACGGCGTTCGCGTTAATAAGCTTCACATCTCTATTAATCGATTCTGAGAGCTTGGTGAGGATGTCTCCCATGAGTTTTCTGCCACCACCACCGTCCTGAGGAACCTCGGTTGTGCCGTAAAGCGCTTTGCTTTCCACGAGCAGCATGCTCTTGGCTCTCTGGAACTGCAGAATAGCGTCTCCATGCTTGCCGTCGAGCGATAAGTCCTCACCCTTCTGCCATAGTTTCTTAATTTCGGGTACACCGCCGCTCGCCATTGCCTCAGTCGCGTCTCTCTCTCAGAGGGCAGCTGCTGTTTGGAATCCGATCCGCCTGAGATACCGACCCGTAGAAGCCTTTATATGGGGTCTTATCCTCGTAACACAATAGATTATATTATTATATTATCTGCTGGGCATGCTTATCAAACCATCTATACTCAATCTTTGTTTAGAAAGCAAACTTCTAGGTGCTCAATGCCGGCTAGCGGTGACCTCAGTATGGGATCAGATCGAGTCAAAATCTTCTAATTTTTCGCTAATAAATATACTATAGTTATAGAAAATCTGCAATGGGCAAAAATAATAGCAGAAGTAAGAAAGAGAAGCGGGGAGGAGGGGCAGCGCGGAGGGACTTCATTCGCTCTTCAGGCAATGCTAGTCGCAAGAGGGACGAGTTTGTGTTCAGGAGCACGGCGGACATTATCGCCAGTGAGACAGCTCTTGATGAGGAGGCAAATGCGGGGGGATCAGAGGAAGGGGAAGAGGGCAGCGAGAATGAGGAGGAGGCACTGAAAGAGAGGGCGGGGTACGAGGACTATAGCTCCCGTGAATTGACCAGTAAATTGTTTATGTGGGAGTTCAGTCAGAATGATGCCAAGAGAGATAGTGGCAGCAAGTTGAAGAGATGGGGTTATGCTGGTCAGCTGCGTTTAGGACAGACATTCCCGGGGGTGGTGCTCTCCTCAGAAGCGAGTATCTGTGTGTCCCCAGCAGACAAGGAGATCGTCTTGACCCATGGCGTTGCAGGTATTAATTGTAGCTGGAATCGTCTCGAAGAGATTCCGTTTGATAAGATGGGTAAGGGGAG
>MDTB01133710.1_pt1 | contig 11916 bp, 16 predicted proteins | sample 811161 | NCBI WGS metagenome assembly MDTB01 (sample SAMN05326650, study PRJNA326480) | marine metagenome | isolation source: seawater | place: Mediterranean Sea | collected 2009 | reverse complement strand
GATGTTAGCGAAAAATTCTTCAATAATCGTAACCTAATAATCTATAATGGCGAAAGAGATATACTCAAAGAATTGATTAATACAAGTATCCCTAATGCTAATAATATTATTGGCATCAGATATTAGATATGGGTTATAAAATATTTTCTGAGTCATTGGGCGATAATAAATTTTCTATTTCACTTGAAAAATATTCAAACAATAAACTACTGTCAGATTTTAATTTAGTAGATAATATTAATCTCTATAAAAACTCTTTTGGTAAAACTCTTATTGTTGGTGGCACAGAAGGATATCTTGGAGCTATACTAATATCAGGCCTTGCAGCCTTGAAAACAGGATCAAGATATGTGGAAATATTCTCAACACAAACACATAGTTCTCTAATATCTTTCCATCAACCAGAATTTATTACATCATATGATTTTGAAATATTAAAAGATAGATTAAGTAACTATACAAACCTTCTTGTTGGCCCAGGAACGTCATCCGATAATTGGTCAAATGAAACTTTCTCACACTTTAAAAAATTTATTGATAAAAGTAAATTCAAAAAAAAAAATTGTTGTTGATGCCGGTTATTTAAATCTTTTAGCTGAACATAAATTCTATAATAATGAATGGATACTAACACCCCATGTGGGAGAAGCAGCCAAACTTTTAGAAACAACTAATGAAGATATACAGAATAATCGATTAGACTCTGCAAAAGAATTGCAAAAAATATATGGTGGCATAGTTATTCTTAAAGGTCATGATACTATTATACAGATGCAAAAAAATACTTTTATTTGTAGTCATGGAAATAGTAGCATGGGTACTGCCGGCATGGGCGATTGTTTAGCTGGAATCATTTTATCACTAATATCTTTGGTAGATACTAGAGATTATAATAATGCTATATTATATGCAGTAGCTATCCACTCTTTTGCAGCAGATAATATTCTTAAAAAAAATGGTAGAATAGGCTTATTAGCAAGCGATGTAATAGCTGAAGTTAATAATTTATTGAACCTGAAAATATAGTTAAAAATGCTTACAAAGGAAAACTACTATCATATTACTGATGAAAAGCTTTATCATAAAATTATTGAAAAACTAGAGTTACCCAAGGAGATATGCATAATTTTCCTTACTGGTACTGTTGGAGCTGGAAAAACGACATTTGTTAAATCATTTTTGTCACACATAGGAGTTAGAAATGGGGTCACAAGCCCAACATTTACAATTGTTAACGAATATCCTTGCAACCCTAAAAGGATTTATCATTATGATTTTTATCGTTTGAAAAATAAAAGCGAGTTATTAGAAATCGGTATAGATTATTATTTTGATCAGCCTGGCATACATTTTGTTGAATGGCCAACTGATTTTCTGAATTATCTCCCACAGCCAAACATTAATATATCGTTTATGATCCTCCCTGAATCTAGATTGATTAAAGTTGAAATTAATGACTAATAACAATTTACCAGTCATATGCATTATGGGTTCTACCTGCACAGGGAAGACAGAATTAGCTATAAACTTACAAAAAAGCTTTCCCATTGAGATTGTAAGTGTAGATTCAGCAATGATATATAGAGGAATGAACATTGGTACTGATAAACCATCCAAGCAGATCTTAGATAAAATTAAACATCATTTGATAGATATTCGTAATCCAGATGAAAACTACAATGTGGCTGATTTTTTTTATAATATTAAAGAATTAATTAATGATATTCACAATAGAAAAAAAATACCATTATTGGTTGGAGGGTCATTGATGTATTTTAATACCCTATATAATGGCTTATCGCTTTTGCCAAATAAAAATTTATCTAATAGAGATATCATTGATCATTTATTAAAAAAATACTCAATAAGCGATCTTCATGACTGTTTAGAATATATTGATAATAAAAGCTTTAGCAAGATAGAGTCTAATGACAAGCAGCGTATTCAAAGAGCTCTGGAGGTATATATGACATCTGGAAAACCAATATCCTCTTTTTTTGATAATAAAGAAAAACTCTTAGATTCCTTCCATGTCTTATCGATTAAAATATTTTCCAGTGAAAGAGCTATAATTCATAATAAAATTTCGTCTAGAATTGATGACATGTTTAAAAAAGGTCTTATAGAAGAGACAGAGTATATAATTAAAAAGTTTGATTTACACCAAGACTCACAATCTATGAAAATAATAGGTTACAGACATATAATGCAATATTTAAGAGATAATATCTCTATAAAAGATTTAAAAAACAAGTGTTTATTTGCTACCCGTCAATTAGCAAAAAGGCAAATCACATGGCTCAAACAATTTCCATCTAATCATAGTATTGATATTTTGAACAATGACCATAACATTATTTATAAGTTAGTTGACAGTCATTGCAATTTAGGCAAATAGTGTCAATATTAGAGATATAATATTATATAGAGCATTACTCTTTGTGGGGTAATAATATGCAAGATAACCTTCAAGATAAGTTTTTAAATAAACTCAGAAAAGAAAAGATTAGCGTATCTATCTTTTTAGTGAATGGTATTAAACTTGATGGTGTTATTGAAGCCTTTGATCCATATACAATTATGCTGAAAAATAAAACAACACAGAGTATTTATAAGCATGCTATCTCGACAATAGTACCCAATCATTCTGAGAAAATAGAAATTGATGAGTAAAGATGTTTATATTATGATGTACCCTAAGGAGTATTTATATGGCATGGAATGAACCTGGTGGAAATAAGGATCCTTGGAGTCGTAAACCTCCAAAAGGTAATTCAGAAATAGAAAAGTTAATTAGTGAGTTTTCGAAATCTTTTAAAGATCTTCTTGGGGGCTCAGGAAGTGGCAGTAGTTCTGGATCAAATAAAAAAAATACCTCTATTTTTATAGGAGTAATAGTCCTTGTTTATCTTTTAAGTGGCATATATATAGTAAATGATGGCGAAAGAGGCGTTGTACTCCAATTTGGTAGCTATCATTCTATGACGTCACCTGGTCCTCATTGGGTGCCTAGATTAATTCAGAAAGCTGAGATAGTCGATGTTTCAAAAATTAGATCGAGCCAACAAAAAGCTGTCATGTTAACTGAAGACGAGAACATAGTAAGTGTTAATTTCGCTATTCAGTATGATGTTAAAGATGCTAGTGATTTTATATTTAATCTTCGTGACCCTGATGAAACTCTTAGTGCTGCTGGGGAGAGCGCTATCAGAGAAGTGGTTGGTAAAAACAGCATGGACTTTATTATAACTGAGGGCAGAGAAGAAATAGCCGCTAACACAAAAGATCTATTACAAAGATTATTAGATGAATATAAATCTGGTATAAATGTTCAAACTGTTAACATATTAGAAGCTCAACCTCCAGAACAAGTACAAGATGCTTTTTCCGATGCTATCAGAGCTAGGGAAGATGAACAACGTTATATTAATGAAGCAGAAGCTTACAGAAATGAAATCATACCTCTTGCACGAGGTGAAGCAAAACAAATTTTAGAAGAGGCAAAAGCTTATAAAGTTAAAATCATTAAATCAGCCGAAGGTGAAGCATTAAGATTTTTGAAATTGTATGAAGAATATGAAAAAGCACCACAGGTCACCAGGGAAAGACTATATCTTGAAACTGTCGAATCAGTTTTAGCTAATACATCTAAAATTATGGTTGATGTTGAAGGAGGAAACAATCTGTTATATCTACCATTGGATAAACTAATGGAGTCGAGATCAAAATCTTCTGAAAGTTCTAGTAATACTATGTCTAGCCCCGATACTAGTAGAAATACTATGAATTCATTATCTGACAAAATTAGAAATAATAGAAATAGCTTTAACACAAGAAAGAGGGATTTATATAGTGAATAATCGTAATATACTAACTATTCTTTTAGCAGGTTTAATAATTATTTCTTCATCAGTATTCATAGTTGATGAAAGAGAGATTGCTATTAAATTCAGACTTGGAGAGATCGTAAAAACTTATGATGAACCTGGTATTTTCTTGATGATACCTTTCTTAAATAATATTAAAAAATATGATTCAAGATTATTAACTATGGATTCTAAGCCAGAACAATTTCTGACTAGTGAAAAAAAGAATGTGATAGTTGATTCATATGTAAAATGGAAGATTACAGATCCTCAGAATTTCTATAGATCATCTAAAGGTGATGAAAGAATTGGTATAAATAGATTATCACAAATTATAAATGATCTAACAAAAAGTGAATTTAGTAAGAGAACAATAAACGATGTTGTATCAGGTGACAGAGTTGCTCTGATGAATACAGTTAGAATTGAGGCCAATAAAGCATCAGCTGCCCTCGGAATAACTGTTATAGACGTTAGAGTTAAGAAAGTTGACTTACCTGATGAAGTAAGTAATTCTGTTTATGCAAGAATGGTAAAAGAGCGTGCAACAGTTGCTAAATCTTTTAGATCAAAAGGTAAAGAAGAAGCCCAAGGTATTACTGCTTCAGCTGAAAGAGAGTCTGCAACAATTGTTGCAGAAGCCTATAAAGAAGCTCAAGTTATCAAAGGTGAAGGTGATGCTATATCTACTGAAACCTATGCAGCTGCATACAATAGCAGCCCAGAATTTTATTCATTTTATAGAAGCCTCTCAGCATATAAAAGTACGTTTAGCACAAAACAAGATATTCTCTTAATAGATCCTGACTCTGATTTCTTTAAATATTTCAATACTCCTCTGGGTCAAAAATAATAGATATTTGGTTTATTTTATTAGTTGGAGTCTGCATCGCTATTATCTTTGAAGGTATGTTGTTATTTTTATCGCCTTTCTATACTAAAAAAGCTATCCTTTATTTTGCTGAACTCAGCAATAAGTCTTTGAGAATAATTGGTCTTATCTGTATGATATTGGGGTTAGGTCTATTTTTGTCAATTATTTAGGGTACTTATGAAATCAAAAAATTTTTTAATTCCGGACGGTATCGAGTACTACCTTGGGGAAGATGCAGTTAAATTTGATAAATTAAAATTAAGAATAATTAAAATATTTGAGAAATACGGCTATACATACATAGTACCGCCAATTTTTGATAGCATGGATAATTTATTAAACTTAAATTCAACAGATCTAGATAGTAACACAGGATATATCCTTGATCGTTCAACTGGCAATGAAATAGGTGTAAGAACAGATATAACTCCTCAAATTTCCAAAGTAGATTATCAAATGACAGAAGGACTAGGTAATTCAAAATTTTCTTACATGGGTGATATTTTACGTTTGTCCTCTGGACCTTTTGATAGAATTAATCCTTTTCAAACAGGTGTGGAATATTTTGGTAATGTTACAAAGAAAACTGATATAGAAATAATAAAACTAATGATAGATGTAATATGTTTATCTAAACAAAATAAGATAATTATAGAATTAGGTGATTTATCTGTGATTAATAATCTTCTGTCTCAATTGAAATTATCGGATTCTGATAAATCTACATTAATTGATTTTATTAATCTTAAATCTAAATCTGAAATTAAAGATTTTTTTATTAGGCATACACTTCCTAAGAGACAACTATCATTGCTATTAGATCTTATTGATATATCTGGCGACATCTCAGTTTTATCAGAACTAAAAATTTTATCAAATAAGTATAAATTAGATATAGCGGAACAAATTAATGAGTTAAATTTTATTGCAAAATCAATAAATAGATTTAGTGATATTTCCGAAATACAGGTTGATCTTTGTGAATTACATGGTTTCAACTATCAGTCAGGTTTAATTTATTCTGCCTATGTGCCTGGATTAAGAAAAGAAATTGCAAGAGGTGGTCGTTATAGAGCCTATACTAATCAAGATGGCGTTGAACGTCATGCTACAGGGTTCAGCTTAGATATTAAAGATATACTTAATCTGTCAATCGGAAGGAGAGATACGCATGTCTAATGTGCTACTAATCGGCACTCATTGGGGTGATGAGGGAAAAGGCAAGATTGTTGACGTTTTATCTGAAAATGCTCAGGGTTGTGTTAGATTTCAGGGCGGCCATAATGCAGGCCACACTCTTGTAATAAATGATGTCAAAACAATTCTTCATTTAATTCCTTCTGGAATTTTACGCAACAATGTTAAATCAATCATCGGTAACGGTGTAGTAATTTCTCTTGAAGCATTAGAGGCTGAAATAAATGATCTTATAAAGAATAATATATCGATTGAGAATAAACTTTTTATCAGCCAATCTTGCCATGTAATTTTGCCAACACATGTTGCGCTAGATATCGCTCATGAAAAATCCCTTGGAAAATCTTCGATAGGAACCACTGGAAGAGGCATAGGACCTACCTATGAGGATAAGGTTGCTAGAAGAGGTATCAGGTTGATTGATTTTTTTGATTCAAATAATTTGAAAAAAAAGCTAATAAAATCAATGGAATATCATAACTTTCTCTTAAAAGAATACTATCATGTTGATGAGCTATCTGTAGATGAAACTCTTAATAGATTGCTACCTATATTTGAAAATATTAGACATTATATTTCTGATGTTGTTCCATTGATACTAGATCTCAACAAAGACTCAAATATCATTTTTGAGGGAGCTCAGGGAACCATGTTAGATATAGATCATGGTACTTATCCATACGTCACTTCATCTAATACTACCTTATCAGGGCTTATTTCTGGAACAGGTATAGGTGTTGATAAAGTTCATTATTCTCTTGGAATCACTAAGGCATATTCAACTAGAGTTGGACATGGCCCATTTCCCTCAGAATTGCATGATCAGTTGGGCTTGGATATAGCAAAGTGGGGAGGAGAGGTTGGTGCTACAACAGGTCGCGCTCGTAGGTGCGGTTGGCTTGATCTAAAGATACTTAAACAATCAATTGAACTAAATCGTATTGATGGTATTGCATTAACTAAACTTGATGTTCTCGACAATCTTGAAAGAATAAAAATTTGCATAGACTATGATCCTATAAACTATGAGAATTTAAAGACGCCTAATATACAATACATCGAAATGGATGGATGGAAGTCATCGACGGTTGGGATAACAAACTTCCACGATTTACCTGATAATGCCAAAAAATATATCTCAACTATAGAGGACATATCCGGTACGAAAGTAGTTATGATATCAACTGGTCCATCTAGGCATCAAATAATAACTATTGAAGATATATTCAACCATCAATAGATGACAGACGACCAAAAATATATTTATGGGATTCATACATGTAACGCACAGCTCAGGCTTGATCCTCAAAGTATAGAGATTTTATATCTTAAAAACACTTCACACAGTAAACAAATTTTAAAGATTATTGATAATTGCAAATTAGTTGGGATCAATATTGTTCAGCTTGATAAAGATCAATTAACATTGATGTGTTTATCATCTAAACATCAGGGTATTGTAATGAAACTATCTAGTAATAATTATTCAGGGTTTGATTTAGATTTATATCTACAGAAAGAATCTAGTCCATTTATCGTCATCTTTGATTCTTTACAAGATCCAAGGAATCTTGGCTCATGTATTAGGTCAGCTAATGCAGCTGGAGTTGAATTAGTAATTAAAAGAAAGTCTAATTCTTGTGAGATATCACCTTTGGTTCATAAGACAGCATCAGGTGGGCTGCAAGGGTTGTCATTATTTGAGACAAATAATATCTTATCGATTATCAAAAAACTCAAAAAAAATAATATAATGATTATTGGGACCGCAGATACTGGATCTAAATCTATTTATAATCTTGATGGTATAAATGGAGCTGGAATAGCAGTGATAATAGGAGCTGAGGGAGAGGGGATAAGTAAGTCACTATTAGATGCTTGTGATACTGTATGCTCAATCCCAATATACGGTACTGTTGAATGTTTAAATGTAGCTGTGGCTACTGGCATCACTCTCTATCATATTAAAAAACTTCTCAAAAAAATCGAATGATTATTTGAATTATATCGGATACTGAAGTAGTATTCGCTTATTGGATAAAACTATGAAAAATTACGAATTATTATTAATGTTTAATGTAAACCAAGAGGAATCTACTAACAAAACTGTGGATAAGTACAAGAATGTTATTACTAGCAAAGGCGGTAGTATTGACAGATATGAAGACTGGGGCACCCTAAAACTAGCTTACAATATAAATAAAATTAATAAAGCTAGATATATTTTACTTAATTTTGAAGCATCCAATGATACGCTTATTGAATTATCAGGTCTAATTAAGTTCAATGATAGTATTATTCGTCATATGTTTATTGCCCAAAATAGAAAAATTACAGAACCATCCCCAATGATGCAAAACAGAGAAAGAGCGTAGATTATGACGGAAGAAATTACCAAGAAGAAATCCGATATGATCGATGAAATTGATTATAAAAATCTAAGTTTTTTAAAAAAATTTATTACCGAATCAGGCAAGATATCTCCAAGAAGAGTTGCAGGAACTTCAGCAAAAGAACAAAGGAGAGTTAATAAAGCAATAAAGATAGCTAGACATTTGGCTCTATTGCCATTTTGCGACAATCATAAGAAATAATGGATATATTACTTTTAAAAAATATTAAAAATCTTGGTGAAATTGGATCAAGAGTTTCTGTTAAATCTGGATATGCTAGAAACTTTCTCATACCTACAAATCAAGCTGTTCTTCCAACGGAAGCTAACTTGGCTAAAGTTGAAGCGCAGAAGCAAGAATTATTAAAGCAGGAGGCTGAATTGAAGTCTAAGGCGCTAGTTGAGAAAGAACGATATATTGATTATGTGCTGAAATTTGAGGTGAATATTCAAGAAGATGATAAAATTTTTGGCTCAGTTACTCTTCAAAATATTATGGATAAACTTAAGACTGATGGATACGATCTACAGAAGAAACAAGTTAATCTACCGTCAGGCCCTATTAAGATAGTCAGAGATGATTATATTATAACTGTCAGTCTACATTCAGATGTATCAGTTACTATTCCGATCAAGCTTGATGTAATTAAGGAAGCTCCCGAAAGCGTCAATAACGATTCACCTGAAAACAGCAAAAAAGAATCTAATTAATTTATTTGATTCTTTCATCAAATATCTACTGAATAGGAATTTCACTCGACTAAATCTAGCAAATTACTCGGTTGTTTGTATTAAGTATTCCACAATTTTTACACAGCTTCTTATCTACAAAATATGTTTTTTTTCAGTTAGAATAAATAATGGAACATAAAATACCATCCACACCAAAATCTACAGAGGCTGAGCAGGCTTTTCTAGGATCTCTTATAATGGATTCATCTGCTTGGGACCAAATATCTCATATAATCAAAACAAATGATTTTTACGATACCAATAATAAGTTGATTTTTAATGAAATTCATGATCTTGCTGCTGCAGGACAGATGATTGATGTTGTTGTTTTAGAAGACTGTTTAAAAAGTAAAGGTATTCTCGATAAAGTTGGCGGTCTTTCATATCTTGCCGAATTGGCTAGAAAGGTTCCAACCTCTGCACATATAAAAGCATATGCGGACATCATTAAAGAGAAATCTGTAATGAGAGAACTTATTAATATAAGCAACAGGACAGTTCAAGCTGTACATCAAAGTGAACAGGGTGATGTGAAACAAGTTTTAGATAAGGCAGAATCTGATATTTTTGGTATTTCATCTCAGTCTTCCATTAATGATGGTTTGCAAAAAATTGGCCCTGTAGTCAATACATACATTGAAACTGTCTATAGCAAAAAGAACAGTGATGAACTCGATTACTTACTAACTGGTTATAGTGAATTTGATAAACTAGTTTCAGGTTTGCAGAAATCTGATTTAATAATTATTGCAGGAAGGCCATCTATGGGTAAGACTGCATTTGCAATGAATATAGCTCAAGATATTGTTTTTAAACAGAAAAAAAAGGTTGGTTTCTTTAGTCTTGAAATGTCTGCGCAATCTATAGCTCTTAGAATGCTATCTTCTTTAAGTTCAGTTTCACAACAAAAGATCAGAACTGGTGACTACGAAGCATCTCCTAAAGATACGAAAAACGTAACTTCTGCAATAGAGATGATGAATGATAATAATTGTAATTTCTATATTGACGACACAGCTGCCATTTCCCCAATGGATTTAAGATCTAGAGCAAGAAGGATGAAGAGAGAGACTGGATTAGATATGATAATTGTTGATTACTTACAATTAATGTCTATACCACAGTATTCTGAAAATCGTGTCAATGAGATAGCTGAGGTTACTAGGTCTCTTAAAGCCATAGCTAAAGAGCTTGATTTGCCCGTCGTAGCACTATCTCAATTAAACAGGGGTGTTGAAACAAGAAATGATAAGCGTCCATTTTTGTCTGATCTGAGAGAATCAGGTTCTATTGAACAAGATGCAGATTTAATAATATTTCTATATAGGGATGAAGTTTATGATCCTAATACTGATCAAAAAAATATAGCAGAAATAAGGGTTGAAAAGCATAGAAATGGGCCGACGGGTTTTATTAAGTTAACTTTTGTTCCGCATTGCACTAGATTTGAGGATTATTTTCCACAAGTGTATGACGGTGTTGGCGAATACTAGTTATTCTTCTAGCAATTCAATTTTATTTTCTTTATTTTCCCACTCTTTTGCATCATCTGGAGCAGGTTTAATTTCGGTTAGTATAGGCCACTTTTTTGACAATCTCTCATTTATCTCTAAGAATTGGCGGTTATTATCTGTAATATCTTCATCTGATACAATTGCATTTATTGGACACTCTGGTTCACATAAACTACAGTCAATACACTCATCAGGATTGATAACTAAAAAATTTGGACCTTCATGAAAGCAATCTACTGGGCATACTTCAACGCAGTCTGTATATTTACACTTTATGCAATTTTCTGTGATAACATATGTCATAAGTGTATTATTTTGCACTATATAATAAATATTTGCACACAAAAAATAAAAAAATTAAAAAATGAAAAAAATAAGAAAAGTAGTTTTTCCTGTAGCCGGACATGGAACAAGATTCCTCCCTGCAACAAAAGCAAATCCCAAAGAGATGTTACCGGTAGTTGACAAGCCGTTGATTCAATATGCTGCTGAAGAGGCTGTGGATGCAGGCATAGATCAGCTAATATTTGTAATTGGAAGAACGAAAAATGCTATCATTGATCATTTTGATATATCTCCTGATTTAGAGTTTGATTTGAGGAGTAAGAAAAAAAATTCACTTTTAAAGATAATACAAAATATATTGCCCAAAAGAATAGATTGTTTTTTTGTTAGACAAGATTCACCTAATGGACTTGGACATGCTATATATTGTGCAAAAAACCTCGTTAATAATGAACCATTTGCGGTTGTTTTACCTGATGATTTAATTAAATCTAAAACCCCATGTTTAAAGCAAATGATTGATGTTTACAATAAAAAACAATCAGGAGTACTTGCAATTGAAAAAGTAAGTAAATCTGAAACTGATAAGTATGGAATTATTGAGTATAAGTCTAAAACCAATAATCTTTATAATATTAAATCAATTGTTGAAAAACCTACTCCATCAAAAGCTAGAAGCAACCTTGGGGTAGTAGGACGTTATATCTTACCAGAGAATATTTTTGAAAAAATCAAAAAAGTAAAACCAGGTGTAGGCAAAGAAATACAGATAACAGATGCTATATCTGATTTACTCCATAATCAGGATTTTTATGGTTATGCTTTTGAAGGAAAAAGGTTTGATTGTGGGAGTAAGTTGGGTTATCTCAAAGCAAATGTTGAATATGCTTTGGAACATGATGACATTTCGAGAGATTTTAAAAAATATTTAAAAAACCTAAAAATATAAAAAATATTATTGATGATATTCTATTAATCAATTATGATGCGTTAACTTATTCCTCGGTAGCTCAGTTGGTAGAGCGAGTGACTGTTAATCACCAGGTCGGCGGTTCG
>MDTB01027594.1_pt1 | contig 11916 bp, 11 predicted proteins | sample 811161 | NCBI WGS metagenome assembly MDTB01 (sample SAMN05326650, study PRJNA326480) | marine metagenome | isolation source: seawater | place: Mediterranean Sea | collected 2009 | reverse complement strand
GTGTACGACAATTTCTTTATTAACCTAGCCGTCCACACTTCTCTTCTTAAAAATTTACAATTTAAAAAAGCTAAGATTTTTATTTAAAAAATCTACACACCTCTAGCAATGATAAAAAACCTTTACTTTGAGGTGAGCGCTGGTTTTATTACAATTGTATGATAAGTCAAGGTGTATATTGTACAAAAAACCCTTTAAAATCAGTAGTTATTTAACATAAACCATTGCAAACATGAATTAATTTTTATAGAAAACATTAATGTTCTTTAAAGATAGAATTATCAATATTTACAAAAAAACCAGAGATTTTTTACTAAATATAGACAAGGGTTATTTTGATATTTTAACAATTAAAAAGTACAGCATTTATTTACTTTTTTTATTGATATTATTTTTTAGTTATATTTTTATCTTAGATCAGTTCCAATCATATAATAAAAAACGACAGAGTAATCTTTTAAATGTTTTAAGTTCTAATGACTTTTTAGACTTTAAAGAATACTTTATAGATAATTTAAAAAGTCCTTATAAAGAATATAAATATATTATTCAAAATAATGATAGCATTGAAAAAATACTTTTAAAGTATGAAGTAGATTACGAAGAAATAAAATATATAACTCAAGAACTAAAAAGAAAAAAATTATCAAATATATATGCAGGAAGAGAAATATTGGTAGTCATTAAAGAAAATGAAGATAAAAAGAATAACTTAGTAAATATACTATATCCGGTTACAAACACTCTAAGTGTTGAGGTTAGAAAAAATGAAAATGAATTTAGAATCACAAAAAATATTTTAGAATTAACTAAAAAAGAAGTTGTAGTTAAAAATTCGATTAAAAATAATCTTTACAACGCCGCTATTGAAATTGATATCGAACCTAACATTATTGTTGAGTTTGCAAGAATTTATGGATTTGAAGTAGACTTTCAAAGAGATATTCGAAAAGGAGATTGGTTTGAAATTTATTATGAAAAATTTTTAGACGATAATAATGTGGTAAGAGATACAGGTAAAATAATTTATGCTTCAATGTATGTAAATAATAAAGAAATAAATTTATATAATTTTAAACATGAAAATGAAATTGGTTATTACGATTTGAATGGAAGAAGTATTGTAAAATCTTTAATGAAAACACCAATCAATGGAGCTAGACTTTCATCTTCATTTGGAAATAGAAAACATCCTATTCTTGGTTATACAAAATTACATACAGGCACAGACTTTGCTGCTCCATCAGGAACTCCAATAATGGCATCGGGTAGTGGAACAGTCACTCGTGCAAGATGGTGTGGTGGTGGAGGTAATTGTGTTAAAATAAAACATAACTCTACTTATCAAACTGTTTACGCTCATATGAAAAACTTTGCAAAAGGTATTAAAGAAGGAAGAAAAGTTAAACAAGGACAAATTATTGGATATGTTGGATCAACAGGTATGTCTACAGGTCCTCATCTGCATTACGAAGTAATAGTGAATGGAAAAAAAGTAAATTCCCAAAGACTTAAATTACCCTCTGCTAAAAGACTTGATAAGGTTGCTAGAAAAGATTTTGAGATAGAAAGAATTAAAATTGACTTGAAGCTCTCAGAATTAAGATAAAATTAAATTTTTTTTTCTAAATTTTTATTTTTAAGTGCGGTTTCTTCTTCGGTCTTAGTAAAATTTTGAGTTGCATTATGTGTTGTATTTGTTTTAACATTAAGCTCTGATAGTCTTCTAGAATAATGATCTGCATGTTGTAAATAATTTTCTACCAAAACAGGGTCTCCTAAACTTTGTGCATCTTTTGCCAGTTGTTGATATTTTTGAATTGTTTTTTCAACATTAAAAGGATTTGTCATTGATCCATTTCTGCTAAAATTATTACCAATATTATTTTGGTAGTGTCCATTATTATTATTTCTAGAACCATTATTTCTTCTAAAATTACTTTTCATTGGTCTAGGTCTAAAAGGTCTTCTTTTCTGATTGTTCATATATTTTAAATGTAAATTTTAGTTAATCTTATACTGATAATTAATTTTCCAAATTTGCTAATACACATCTAATATTTTTTTGGTAATCTTCAATTAAAAATCTATCCTTAAAGCCGTTTAATTTCAAAATCTGTGAAACTTTTCTATATTGCCCATATCCAATTTCAAGAGCAAGCATTCCATTTCTCTTTAAGATAGATTTAGACTTGTAAATAACTTTTTTAATGACGTCAAGCCCATCATTTCCTCCATCAAGTGCCAGTCTTGGCTCATATTTTTTAATATCATCGCTTAAATTTTTTATTTCATGACTCCTGATATATGGGGGGTTTGAAACAATTAAATCAAATTTATAGCTATGAAATTCATTCAAATTTCTTTTCATAAATTTTATTCTCCTCTTTAGACCTAAATTTATCGAATTTTTTTGTGCAATTGCTAATGCTTTTTTTGAAATATCTATTCCTATACCACTACTTTTTGTTAATTCGTGTAAGATCGATAAAATAATACATCCTGACCCAGTTCCTATATCCAGAATAAAAATTTTTTTATTTTTATATTGTTTTATTATTGATTCTATTAATAACTCAGTTTCAGGCCTAGGTATTAACGTATTTTTATCCACTATAAAACTGTGATTCCAAAATTCTTTTTTTTTGAAAATATAAGCAATTGGTTCTTTTTTAATTCTTCTTGCTAGAAGTTTTTTAAAATTTAGAACAATTTTGTCTTTCACTTCAAAGTTATCTAATAAAAGAAAACTTTCTCTACTAATTCTTAATGAATTAGACAGAAATAGTTCCGCCTCTAGCATATGAGATCGAATATTATTTTTTTTTAAGTAATTTGACCCTTTATTTATTAAATCTGAACTTAACATTAATTTAAATTTTTAAGTTTTAAATCTTGTTCTTTGAGTCTGAGACTTTCATTCATTTCCTCATGAATTTCTCCACTTAAGAATTCATTTAGTTTATGTAAAGTTAAATTGATCCTATGATCAGTAACTCTACCTTGTGGAAAATTATAAGTTCTTATTCTTTCTGACCTATCTCCACTACCTATCTGGCTTTTTCTGTGACTAGATCTTTCTAAATCTTTTTTTCTTTTTTCAGCTTCGTAAACACGAGATCTTAAGATTTTTAGAGCCTTGGCTTTATTTTTATGTTGAGATTTTTCATCTTGTTGACTTACAACAACACCTGTTGGCACATGTGTAATTCTTACTGCGCTATCTGTTGTATTTACAGATTGTCCTCCAGGTCCACCAGCTCTAAAAACGTCTATTCGTAAATCAGATTCTTTGATTTGAATGTCAACTTCTTCTGCTTCAGGCAAAACAGCTACGGTTGCGGCAGATGTATGAACTCTTCCCTGAGTTTCGGTAGTTGGAACTCTTTGAACTCGATGAACTCCGGACTCGTATTTTAAATAAGAATAGATATCATTACCATTTACAGAAAAAATAACTTCTTTAAAACCGCCGGCTTCACTTTTTGAGATATTGATAATCTCTAATTTCCATTTTTTCTTAGAACATACTTTTTCGTACATTTTAAATAGATCTGCACAAAAAAGGGAGGCTTCTAAACCGCCAGTTCCAGCTCTTATTTCTACAATCGCATTTTTGTTATCATCCTCATCTTTTGGTAACAAAAAGATCTTTAATTTATTTTCGCATTCAATTTTTTTCAATTTTAATGCTTCTAACTCTTTTTCAGCAAGTACACCCATTTCTTGATCATTATTTTTTTCATTCAACATTTGCTCCAGGTCTTTTTTTTCACCTTCATATTTTAGATAGTTTTTTGCATAATGAATAATATCGTTTAAATCTGAATAATCTTTTGATTTTTTTGCAAAATTTTTTGAGTCAATATTTCCAGTAGATAATTCTTTTTCTAATTCTTCATGCCTAGCAATTATTGCCTCAATTTTATCAATCGGTATCATTATTTAATTGCTTTTTTCTTTGACTTTTTCTTCTACTAAATTAACAACTTGTTTTATAATATTCTTACTTATTACTTTAGTATGTGGAACTCCAGATAAGTATAATAAGTTATTATCTTGGCCTCCGCCAGTTAAGCCTATTTCTGTTTGAGAAGCTTCGCCAGGTCCATTAACGACACAGCCTATTATAGATAAAGTTATAGGTGTTTTAATATGAGCGAGTTCTTTTTCTAAAATTTTTACTGTATCAATTACTGGAAAAGCTTGACGAGCACAAGAAGGACATGAAATAATTTGAACTCCTCGTGATCTAATGTTTAATGATTTTAAAATTTCATAACCAGCTTTAATCTCTTCGACTGGATCTGCAGATAAAGAAATTCTTATAGTGTCCCCGATACCTTGCATCAATAATTGACCAACCCCAATCGAAGATTTAATGCTACCAGTTAAAAGGCCACCTGACTCTGTTATACCTACATGTAGAGGATAATCACAGACATTTGAAAGTTGTTCATAAGACTTAATAGCTAAAAAAACATCTGAAGATTTAACGCTTATTTTAAAATTGAAAAAATCATTGTCTTCCATCAATTTAACATTGTACATTGCGCTTTCTACTAAAGCTTCTGGACAAGGTTCTTTATATTTTTCAAGTAAAGTTTTATCTAATGATCCTGCATTAACTCCAATTCTTATCGAGCAATTATAATCTTTCGCAGCTTTAATTATATCTAAGACTCTATCTTTTGAACCAATGTTACCCGGGTTGATTCTCAAACAGCTAGCACCCATTTTTGCTGACTCGACTGCTCTTTTATGATGAAAATGTATATCAGCTACTATAGGTACGTTAACATTTTTAACTATATTTTTTAAAGCTTTTGTTGATTTTTCATCTGGACAGGAAACTCTTATTATATCTGCACCAGCATTTTCTAATTCAATAATTTGTTTTATCGTAGACTTTTCATCTGAGGTAATTGTATTAGTCATAGACTGGACAGTAATTGTAGAGTCTCCCCCAACAGGTACTGTACCGACCATAATTTTTTTTGTCTTTTTTCTATTAATTTTTCTATGAGGTCTTATTTCCATATTAGTCTAAATTGAAAACTGTATGTAATTTTTTAATAGCTTTCAAAGTATCTTTTTCATTGATAATTACAGACAATTTAATTTCTGAGGTTGATATAGCCAAAATATTAATATTTTTATCAGATAAGCCTCTAAACATTTTATAGGTGATACCAGGAGTTGTCACCATTCCAGCGCCAACTATAGATATTTTTGAAACATTTTTATCGTGATGAAGTTTAGAAAAATTAATTTTTTTATTTTTTTTTATAACTTCAATAGTTTTATCAAAATCAACTCTTTTAATAGTGAATGTTAAATCGGTAGTTTTACCATCTGCCGATATATTTTGTATCACCATATCAATATTTATTTGCTCTTTACCTAAAGGCTCGAATATATCTGCAGCAACACCAGGCTTATCTTCTACGCCTATTAAAGTAATCTTTGCATCATCCTTGGAATATGCAACGCCTGTAACACTTTTGGAATAATCAATATTTTCTTGGTTAAATATTTCAGTCCCCTTCCTTTCGCTAAAAGTAGATCTAACTTGTAAAGGAATTTCATACATCATAGCAGTCTGAACAGCAGAGGACTGCATTACTTTTGCACCTAAAGATGAAAGTTCAAGCATTTCTTCGTAGGAAATTCTATCAATTTTTTTAGCAACAGGAATTTTATTTGGGTCGGTAGAATAAACTCCATCAACATCTGTATATATTTCACAACTATCTGTTTTAAATATTTTAGCTATAGCAACTGCCGTTGCATCAGAACCACCTCTTCCGATAGATGTTATGTCTCCAGATTCGGAAATTCCCTGAAACCCAGGAATAACCGCCACCCCTCCCTCAGACAAAAACTTATCAATTTTATCTGTATGCATATTAATAATTCTTGCATTAGTATTTCCTCCCTCTGTAAGTATTGGTGTCTGCCAGTTCATCCAAGATTTAGATTTAATACCAAGCTCTATTAAAGCACCTGACATAAGTGCGCTTGTAACTTGTTCGCCAGATGACAACAAAACATCTAATTCTCTTTTATTAAATTTTTTAGATATTGATATTGATTGACTAATAAGCTCATTAGTTCTGCCAGCCATAGCGGAAACAACAACAATAATTTTATTACCTTTTTGGTGTTCTTTTTTTACTATATTTGCCGCTAGTACAATTCTTTCTATTGATCCCAGTGACGTCCCACCAAATTTTAATACTTTTTTTTTCATATACTATTATAAATATTTCATTATAAATATCTTAATTAGAATATTTAACAAGATAATGTATAAAAAAAATGAGCACTATAAATAAAGATGAAATTGAAAAATTTTCAAAACTAGCCAATGAATGGTGGGATGTTAACGGGAAGTTTAAGCCTTTACACATGTTTAACCCTATAAGAATAGAATATATTCTAGAAATGTGTAAAAATCATTTTCACTTAAGCGAAACAAAGTTGCCTCTAAAAAATCTAAAACTTTTAGATATAGGTTGCGGAGGAGGTCTAATGAGTGAGCCGATGTGTAAACTAGGAGCAAATGTTACGGCTATTGACGCTTCCAAAAAAAATATTGAGATAGCCTCAATACACGCCAAAAAAAATAAATTAAATATTAAATTTTTAAATAGTGCTCCGGAAAATATTTCTAAAGAAAATAAATTTGATATTATATTAAATTTAGAAGTCGTAGAACATGTAGAAGACTTAAATTTGTATCTTGAATCTTGCTCAAATCTTTTAAAAAAAAATGGAATAATGTTTACCGCAACAATAAATAGAAATTTAACCTCATATATAAAAGCAATAGTAGGAGCTGAGTATATATTAAGATGGCTACCAATTGGAACTCATGATTGGAATAAATTTTTAAAACCTGAGGAATTGGAAAAATTAATTAATGAAGTTAGTTGTACAACAATTGATATTAGCGGCTTAAGCTTTAATCCTTTTTTACAGAAATGGAAAAAGTCAAAAGATTTGTCTGTAAATTATATAATTGCGGCAAAAAAAAACTAGTTCTCTTTATCAATCCAAGGAATGTTGGATAGTTCTATTCCTTCTTCCTTTAATTCTTCTCTTTCTTCCAAGGTTGTGGTTCCATAAATATTGTAATTTTTTTTTTTTACTATAATGAATATCCTTAATTTTTTGTGCTAATTTATCACCAACATACTCAAAATTTTTTTCAATAAATTTTCTTATTTTTATTAAATCTTTTTTAACTTGAAGCAGTTCTTTTTTATTAATCCTATCATTCTTAATATTTTTTAATCTTAATTTAGATACTCTTGGTGACATTATTGATTTTTCTATCATTTGGGACTTACAGTATATACATTCAATGAGTTTTTTAGTTTTAAGTTTTTCAAATTCTTTAGAATTTGAAAACCAACTTTCAAATTCGTGCTCACTGTTACATTTTAAAATATATTTTATCATTATTTTTAATTCCTATAATCTGCATTTATATCTATATAGTCATGTGTAAAATCACATGTATAGCATTCAAATGTGTCACTACCTAAATTAATATTTACTTCTATCAAAATCGAGTCCCATTTCATATATTCTTTAACTTTTTGTTCATCATAGTCTTTAGAGACCTTGCCCTCTTTAGCTAGTGTAAATTCTCCTAGCTTAATTTCTAATTTTTGCCTGTCAATATTTTCACCTGATTTTCCAATTCCCATAGCAATCCTTCCCCAGTTAGGATCTTCGCCAGCTATTGCAGTTTTTACCAGAGGTGAATTTGCAATAGAAAAGGCAATTTTTTTTGCACTTTGTAATGATTTTGCATTTAATATTCTTACTGTAACAAACTTTTTTGCTCCTTCACCGTCTACAACAACTTGTTTAGCTAAATTTAAACATAATTTCTTTAAAGCAATTTCAAATTTTTGAATAGTTGGATCTGTTATACTTCTATTATGAGTAACTTTCACTTTCTTAGTTGAAAAAATTGAAACCATATCGTTAGTAGATTGATCGTTATCCACTGTAATAGCATTAAATGAGTTGGAAACAGCTCTTTTTAAAAGTATTCTTAAAATATTTGAAGGGATATCAGCATTAGTAAATATAAAAGATAACATTGTCGCTAAATTAGGAGCAATCATTCCAGATCCTTTAGCTATACCTGCTATTTTAATTAATTTATTTCCAACAGTAAACTCTTCGTAGGCTAATTTTGGTTTAGTATCAGTAGTCATAATTGCTGAAGCACTTTTTACCCAAATTAATTTATTTTGATCCGCTCTTAATTTATCAACTAAATTTTGGACGCTATTATTTATTTGCTCCACCGGAAATTCTTCTCCAATAATTCCCGTTGATGCAAATAGAATGTCTTTGGGTTTAATTGTTTCAGAAACACCCTCATCTTTCTTTGACTCTTTTATTGTTAAGCATTTAGACAAATTTTTTGATAAAATATTTAAACTTTCTATTCCTTGATCTCCTGTAAATGTATTAGCGTTTTTAGTATTTACCATTAGTGCTTTAACTGATTTTCTATTCGATCTTTTATTCCATTCAAGAGACTCAGATATGATGCTATTTAAAGTTGTTAGAGAGGCATAATTAGCTCCTTCTTTAAAAAAAAATAATGTTAAATCGTCTCTTCCATTTCCATAAAGATCTGCAGAAATAGATGATATTTCAAGCCCTTCAATTTCTTTTAGTTCCTGAAAGTCTCCCATTTTTGACATTTTTTTTTTGTCATTTAAGAAGTTTTTTAAGTTTATTGTCATAATTTCTATTTAATTTAAGTTATAAATACATATATAGAGATAACATGAATTTACTAACAAAAACTCTTAATAAAATATTTAAAAGCGGCAATCAACAAGAATTAGATAAAATCAGGCCTCTTATTGATCAAATTAATAATCTAGAGGCAAGTATAGCATTATTAAAAGATAGTGAATTTAAAGAAAAAACTGCCCAACTTAAAAGAAATGTCCTAGAAGGAAGAGATTTGAATTCGATTTTACCAGAAAGCTTTGCTTTGGTAAGAGAGGCAGCAAAAAGAACTTTGAACGAAAGGCATTTTGATGTTCAGTTAGCAGGAGGAATAATACTCCATAGTGGAAAAATAGCAGAAATGAAAACGGGGGAAGGAAAAACTTTAGTATCAACTTTACCCGGTTATTTAAATGCTTTGACAAACAAAGGAGTTCATATTGTAACCGTGAACGACTATTTAGCTCAGAGAGACTCGAAATGGATGGGTCAAATATTTAGTTTTTTAGGACTAGAGACGGGTTGTATCACAAACGACTTGGAGGATACAATCAGACAAAAAAATTATGCATGCGATATAACATATGCTACCAACAATGAATTAGGCTTTGATTATCTCCGAGACAACATGAAATATGATATTAATGAGATGGTTCAAAGAGAATTTAATTATTGTATAGTTGATGAAGTTGATAGTATTCTTATAGATGAGTCAAGAACTCCCTTAATTATATCTGGGAGAGCTGAAGACAAAAGTAATTATTATATATCATCAAACAGTTTTATAAATAAATTACAAACAAACGATTATGAATTAGATGAAAAAAACAAAAATGCAATTTTAACTGATATTGGAATAGATAAAATTGAAAAACTCTCCACTCAAGCAGGTATCTTAAAAAATAATAATTTTTACGATCCTCAGAACTTAACTTTAGTTCATCATATCAATCAAGCCTTAAAAGCTAACTTGCTTTATAAAAAAGATACTGACTACATTGTAAAAGATGATCGTGTTCAGATAATTGACGAATTTACTGGAAGAATTTTAGATGGAAGAAGGTTTTCAGACGGACTACACCAAGCTATTGAGGCAAAAGAAAATGTTAGTATCCAAGGAGAAAATCAAACCTTAGCATCTATTACTTATCAAAACTATTTTAGACTTTATAATAAATTATCAGGCATGACCGGTACAGCTATTACTGAAGCTGAAGAGTTTTTTGATATCTATAAATTAAATGTTATATCAATTCCTACCAATAGGTCTCTTATAAGAAAAGATTTCAATGATCAAATTTTTAGAACGGAAAAAGAAAAATATCTAGCTATTACAAACAAAATAATGGAATGTAGTAAAAAGGGCCAACCAGTTTTGGTTGGTACCACTAGTATTGAAAAATCAGAAAAAATTTCTAATATTTTAAGTAAACAAAATATAAAGCACAATGTTTTGAATGCTAAACAACATGAAAAAGAAGCCAAAATTATTGCAGAAGCAGGTAAAATTGGTGCTATCACAATTGCAACAAATATGGCTGGAAGAGGTACTGATATTAAGCTTGGGGGAAATGCTGAATATCTTAAAAAAATAAATGAAACAGACTTAGAAATAATAAAAAAAGATAAAGAATTAATAAAATCTAATGGTGGACTTTTTATAATAGGCACCGAAAGACATGAAAGTAGAAGAATAGATAATCAATTGCGAGGTAGATCAGGTCGACAAGGTGATCCTGGTAGCTCTATATTTTATATAAGTTTAGAAGACGAATTAATGAGAATTTTTGGCGCCGACTCCATTGATGGAATGCTTAAAAAGCTTGGTCTTAAAGAGAATGAGTCTATTGATCACCCTTGGATTAATAAAGCTATGGAGAGAGCGCAGGAAAAAGTTGAAGGAAGAAACTTTGATATCAGAAAAACATTAATAAAATTTGATGATGTAATGAATGATCAAAGACAAGTAATTTTTAGTCAACGTTTAAAAATATTGAAAAACATCGATATTTCAGAAATTCTTCAATCCTTTTTGGATGAAATTTCGATTGAATTAGATAAAATAAAAGAGAGTTATAAAACAACAAATGATAAAAAATACTATTTAACGTCTATAAAAAATATCATAGGTAATGTTTTTACCGACCAAGAACTAATTTCATTAACATTATTAAATTCAGTAGATTTTAAAAAAAAACTACAAGAAACATATAGCATTAAAAAAGATGGAAGAATAAAAATAATCGGGATTGATCAAAATAATGAAATAGAAAAAAAAATATTTCTTCAGGTAATTGATTTCTCTTGGAGATCTCATCTGCAATACCTAGAGGAGCTAAGACAAGTTATAGGACTTAGAAGCTATGGACAAAAAGATCCTTTGGCAGAATTTAAAAAAGAAGCATTTAATTTATTTGAAGGTCTGCTAGAAAAAATTAAGGGGGATGTTTTTAAATTTCTCTTAAATTTAAATGTAGTTATATCTGAAGAAAAATCGGAAAATAAAAAAGAGAAAGTTTCGCCAAAACAAAAAGTTGGTAGAAATGAAAAATGTATTTGTGGGTCTGGAAAAAAATATAAACACTGTTGTGGATCAGTATAGTTAGAAAAAGGGGTCGTATGCCCATTGTAACAACGCTTGTCTTTGCCTTTTCCTGCATTGAAAATCACCCTCTTCACAATTTTTTTTTACTGCAGGGCCGTGTCTATCTCCAAAAGCTTTCCATCTTTTAATTTGAATTATATCTATTTCTGGTATTCGTCTTCCGTTTTTAAATCTACAATACCATTGAAACCAACCTAATGGGTCTTGCTTAAATATCCAACCTTTATCAATCCATTCTTTTCTTGATAAACCTGATTCAATTTTAAATTGATTAAGATTAACATCAAACTTTTTGCTCATTTTTGCTTTTTTAAACCATTCTTTTGGAAATTCTCGAGTATTACCATCAACAAAGTATGAACCTCCAAATACTCCTAACTCAAGCATTTTTCTTGGTGTCATTTGAGGTTTAAAAATTTTATAAATTCCTTTTTCACTTATTTTAGTTTTAGCCATTGTTGTTTGGTGGTGGCCTTGGTTTGAATCGCACAAACGACACATACCTTTTCAGGGTACTGCTCTACTACTGAGCTACAAGGCCT
>MDTB01218017.1_pt1 | contig 11917 bp, 12 predicted proteins | sample 811161 | NCBI WGS metagenome assembly MDTB01 (sample SAMN05326650, study PRJNA326480) | marine metagenome | isolation source: seawater | place: Mediterranean Sea | collected 2009 | reverse complement strand
AGGGTTGCAGCGGATCAACTGGGGAGTCTCGGGCGCTACCGGGCCACCAGCGAGAAACCCCCTCAGCTCAACCGAATGGGCGGCACCGCCTGGAACAAGGCGAAGGAGCGCGCCAAGAAAGCGGTCCGCAAGGTGGCCATGGACCTGGTGAAGCTCTATGCCGAGCGTCATCAAGCCAACGGCTATGCCTTTCCTGCGGATGGGCCATGGCAACACGAACTGGAGGATTCGTTCCCCTACGAACCGACACCGGATCAGTTGAAGGCAACGGCTGATGTGAAACGCGATATGGAAAAACAGGAGCCGATGGATCGCCTGGTCTGCGGCGACGTTGGCTTCGGCAAAACGGAAGTGGCGATCCGAGCCATCTTCAAGGCGATCACAGCCGGCAAACAAGTTGCGATGCTCGCCCCGACCACGGTTCTGGCGCAGCAGCACTGGCGCACGTTGAGCGAACGCTTTGCGCCCTATCCGATCAAGGTGGCCCTGCTGAATCGGTTTCGTACAGCAACGGAACGCAAGGGAATCCTGGACGGGCTCAAGGCAGGGACCGTTGATGCGGTGGTGGGAACCCACCAGTTGCTCAGCAAAGGAGCTGCCTTCGACAAACTTGGCTTGCTGGTTGTGGATGAAGAACAGCGATTCGGAGTGAATCAGAAGGAAAAAATCAAGGTGTTGCGCAAGGACGTTGACGTGTTGACCCTGTCGGCAACACCGATCCCACGCACGCTTTACATGAGCCTCTCCGGTGTACGGGAGATGAGTCTGATCACCACGCCACCACCGCTGCGACGACCGATCAAAACCCACCTGGCAGCGCTGGATCCTGAGGCGGTACGCAGTGCCATCCGTCAGGAACTGGATCGAGGGGGTCAGGTGTTTTATGTGGTGCCCAGAGTTGAGGGAATTGAAGATGTGGCGGGAGGTCTACGCGAAATGATTCCGGGCTTGAAGCTGCTGGTGGCCCACGGCCAGATGGCGGAGGGCGAACTGGAAAGCGCCATGGTTGCCTTCAATGCCGGTGAAGCTGATGTAATGCTCTGCACCACGATCGTGGAAAGCGGACTGGATATCCCGCGGGTGAACACGATCCTGATTGAAGATGCCCATCGCTTTGGTCTGGCTCAGCTGTACCAATTGCGAGGACGCGTCGGCCGCAGCGGCATTCAGGCCCATGCCTGGTTGTTCTATCCCGGCAATGCCTCCTTGAGTGACAACGCCCGCCAGCGATTGCGCGCCATCCAGGAATTCGCCCAGCTCGGCAGCGGTTATCAACTGGCGATGCGGGACATGGAGATCCGGGGCGTGGGCAATCTTCTGGGCGTGGAACAGAGCGGCCAGATGGAAACGATTGGATTTGACCTATATATGGAGATGCTCCAGGAATCACTGGCAGAGATTCAGGGGCAGGACATCCCATCCGTGGATGACACCCAGGTGGATCTGCAGGTGACGGCATTCGTGCCGGGGGACTGGATCACCGATCCAGACGAGAAGATCGCGGCATACCGGTCTGCTGCTGATTGCCGCAGTTCAGAGGCCCTTGTGGAACTGGCTGCCGCCTGGGCCGACCGTTACGGCGCCTTGCCTGCGGCGGTGCAGTCGCTGCTGCAGTTAATGGAGTTGAAGCTGTTGGCCAAGCGTTGCGGGTTCTCACGGATCAAACCGGAGAAACCGAACATCGTTCTCGAAACACCGATGGAAGAGCCCGCTTTCCGTCTGTTGCGTCAAGGATTGCCACAGCATCTTCATGGCCGGTTGGTGTATCAGGCCGGAAGCGGGATTGCCCACAAGGTGATGGCCCGTGGCCTTGGCGTCCTGCCGATGGAAAAACAGCTGGAACAACTGATGGAGTGGCTGAAGCAGATGGCAGCCCAGATCCCGGATGCGGAAGGAATGACGCCCTCAGAGCGCGAAACAACGCAGGCCGAACGCAATGCAGCCGTCCTGCGGGTTTGAACGCGTACTCACATTTCTGAGAAAACCCCCACAACAAAGCAATCCTTCGTTACATTGGGTCAAGACGCAACTCGGCTGTGGGTGAATTCATTGAAATTGGCGCCTCCAGCGGATCGTTTGGTGTGATCAGTGGTCTTTTTTGTGCAGGGGCACTGGGCATCTTTGCTCTGATGCAGGACGGTACAAGTGATGATGATGATTCCAATGGTGGAGGCGGTGGTGGTTTGATGCAGCCCATCGCCTGATCATTGGTGCTGAAGCGCCTGCACCCCTTCGAAATGCTTTGAGACGCATTTGATCATAATTTCAATATTTTTAGTTGTTTATTAGTTGGATCCTTATTGCAGACTAATTGTGATTCATTAATTGAATGCATTTAGCTCTTAAAATTTGCATTTCTACGGTCATCTGCAACTTTTTGGTATCCCCCTTATCTGCTTCAGCTGGTTCATGGACCGATGTGGATGCTTTACGCGCAAGGCTCGAGCAAAACGGAGTGCGTGTTACGCAAGGGGATTGCCAGAGGGGATTGCAGGGTGCCTACGACTCACGACGCGATGTCCTGATTGTTTGTCGTGCCCATCAAGGTCCGGTCGATGTGTGGAACACCCTGGCCCACGAGGCGGCTCATCGCATGCAGGACTGCGCTGGTGGTCCGATTTCTCGTCGAGAACACATGCAATCAATGGTGAACAGTCTTCGGCGTTATTCCCCCCAAGACATCGCATCGCTGAGGGCCTATCCCCGCTCCCAGCATCGCGCTGAAATCGAGGCCCGCTACACAGCCAAACTGCCTCCTCAACAGGTGATGCACCTGTTCGATCGTTACTGCGGACGGAATGGACGAGGGCGTTATCAAGCCTGAACCAACCACAGGCGACTCACCGTTACAGCGGTTGGATCTGGTCACAGGTTCGTTGCAGATGAATCGCATAAGACCAGTCCTGCGCTGACAACCTGGAAACAGCACACAAGCAAGGAGGCTTGAACTCTCAATGGAATCACTGTTGATGCAACTTGCCATGGCTGCACTAAGTCAGTTCGGCGGTGGAGGAATGGGCATGCCGATGGGGCTGCCAATGGGAGGCGGAATGGGCGGCGGAATGGGGCTTCCGGCCAGCTTGCCCATTAGGCCTGTGGTGCCATCGTCTCCAGGCCGGGGATCAGCCATGCAGGCGAGCACGTTGGCTGCGACCACATGTCTGTTGCGGAGCGGCCAGATCGGTCGGGATCAGGCCATCAGCATTCTTGACCGACAAGGACAAAGCAGAGGTTGGACTCCGGGCTGGGGTCGCAACATTCCAATCGCCGTGGTGGATCAGACGATCGACCGTGCCGGCGGATGCCAGGCGCTGCTCAACGGAATCCGGAACGGGGGAGGGATCCAGACCGTCGCAACCCAGATGGCTGGACAGGGTTCTGGAAGTCGCAGCCAACGGGAGGGATTCGGCCTGTATCCCTATCGCTGAAGCGCGGACTTGAGGTTGCTGCTGGTTGGGTTGAAGGTCTGACCAGCGCTGGCTTTTCCGAGCAACTGCACGAGCGTTGTTTCGGCGATGCGGTACTGACTGTCCTTGCCGGTTCCGAGATCCTCTGCCGTGATCGAGCGGATCTCCTTTTCGCTCATCTCAGCCTCCACGTCCGGCTTGATGCCGTTCTTGTGGATGTCCCGGCCGCTGGGCGTGAGGTATTTGGCAATGGTCACGGTCATGCCGGATCCGTCTGCGAGACCCCGAACGGATTGCACGAGGCCTTTGCCGAAGGTCTTCATGCCGACCAGCTGAGCCCGTTTGTTGTCCTGCAGTGCTCCGGAGAGGATTTCACTGGCACTGGCTGAACCTTCATTCACGAGCACCACCATCGGCTTGTCCGTGATGGCACTCCCCGTGGCGCGTCGTACATCCCGGATTCCCTCGCGGGTGCGGGTGCTCACAATCGTGCCTTCGTTCAACCACTGACGGGCGATATCAACGCTTGCTTCCAGCAGCCCTCCAGGATTGCTGCGGAGATCCAGGACATAACCCTGGGCACCTTGCTCCTCAAGCGCGCGGATCGCCTTGCGCATCTCACGCGAGGCATTCGCATTGAATTGCTTCAAGCGGATGTACCCGACAGGGCGACCGCCGGGTGCCGTGTTCAATGACGTCTCGACAGAATTGATTTCGATCCGTGCCCTTACCAGCGGAATCGACACGACGGCTCCCTTGCGCCGTAAGCCGAGCACCACTTTTGAGCCCTCTGGACCACGGATGAGCTTGACGGCATCTGAGGTGGTCATGCCATCGGTGGATTTGCCATCGATGCTGACGATCACATCCTTGGGCTGCACACCGGCCTTGGAGGCTGGTGTGCCCTCGATCGGCGACACCACCACCAGTTCCTTGGTGTCCTTGTCCTGGGTCAGCTGAATGCCCACGCCCATGAGCTCACCGGACGTGTCGATCTGCATCTCCTTGAATTCCTTCGGATCCAGAAAACGCGTGTAGGGATCCTTGAGGCTGGCCAGCATCCCCCGGATCGCCTCGTAGGACTCACCGGTTCCGGCGTAGGACTGCGTCAGCAGTTCGCGGCGCAGCGCCTTCCATCGATCCGGTGTGTAAGCACCACTGGAATCGAGAAAATCGCGGTAGACGATCTGCCAGACCTGATCGATCACCTCCTTCGGGCTGTCGGTGATCGCACCACCGGACGCTCCCGGCAGGTTGAGAGCTGGCTGAGCAACCGCTACAGCCGTCACCACACCACCCAGGCCAAGGGTGATCAGCAACGGTCCCGAACCCAACAGGGAACGGAGGCGGTTGGATTTGGGCATTTGCCCTCAGAATTGATTCTTCACACTAACCAGTTCAGGTCGGATCGACCCAGCGACCGTCGTCCTTAATCAACTGGATCAAGGCGTCCACACCCTGCGCCTCCGGAACTTTGCGAATTTCTTCGCGTCCGCGATAAAGCGAAATGGTGCCGGGGGTCTTGCCCACGTAGCCGTAATCGGCGTCAGCCATTTCGCCAGGACCGTTGACGATGCACCCCATCACCGCGATGTCCAGTCCGGTGAGGTGGGACGTGGCATCCCGCACCTTGTTCAGGACGTCTTCAAGATTGAACAACGTGCGGCCGCAACTTGGGCAGGCCACGTACTCCACCATGGTCTTGCGCAGACCGAGCGACTGCAGGATCGAGTAACAGACTGGGATTTCTCGCTCCGGGGCCTCGGTGAGTGAAACCCGAATCGTGTCTCCCAGACCATCGGCCAGCAGGGTGGCGATCCCCGCAGTGCTCTTGATCCGGCCGTAGTCACCATCGCCGGCTTCCGTCACCCCGAGATGCAGGGGATAGTTGTATCCCTCCTTGTCCATGGTGTCCGCCATGAGGCGATAGGCCGCCAACATCACCGGAGCCCGTGAGGCCTTCATCGAAATCACGATGTTGTGGAAGTCGAGCTCGTCGCAGATGCGCACAAATTCCATCGCTGATTCCACCATTCCCTGTGGTGTGTCGCCGTAGGTGAAGAGCATCCGCTCAGCGAGAGAGCCATGGTTCACGCCGATCCGTAACGCCTTGTTCTGATCACGCAGGAGGGTCACGAGCGGCTCGAACGTCTCACGAATGCGGGTTCCGATGGCGGCAAATTCCTCGGCAGAAAACTCCTGACGGTTGGGATCCGGCTTATCAAAGACAAACAGACCGGGGTTGATGCGCACCTTGTCGACATGTTGCGCCACCTCCAGGGCGATCTTGATGCCGTTGTGATGAACATCAGCGACCAGCGGCACTGAACAACCGCGACCACGAACCGCAGCGCGAATCTCTGCCATGGCCCTGGCATGGGCCATCGAGGGGGTTGTGACGCGGACGATCTCACTGCCGGCTTCCGCGAGACGAATGATTCCCGCCACCGCCGCCTCGATATCAAGCGTGTCCTCGTTGATCATCGACTGGACGACCACAGGGTGGTCACTGCCGATGGCGACATCTCCCACCATCACGGTGCGGGTTGGGCGCCGGTGAATCTGGGTGTCGTAACGACGGTCCACAGCGGCCGCTGGGGTCTGCAGTGTGGCGGTCATGGCAGGGGGTGCCGCGAGCGGCTCAACGTTCGCACAGGTGCTGTTTCACCATCGTTAGATCCTGCCGTGTCAGATCCACAGGTGATCCCGGATCGGCGGATGGGTTGCGGAGCAGGTACGAGGGGTGAAAGACCGGCATGACAGACACGTCCTGCCAACGCTGCCAGCGTCCACGCAGCTTGGTCATGCCTCCCTTGATGCCAAGAATCGCTTCTACAGCGGTTGCCCCCGCCAGCACGATCACCACTGGGTTCACCAACTCCAGCTGCAGATCCAACCAGGGGCGACATGCCGCCAGTTCCGCCCGCTTCGGGCGGCGGTTGGACGGCGGGCGACATTTGACTGCATTGCAGATGTAGACGTCCTGCTGGAGGTCAAAGCCCACGTCAATGAGAAGACGATCGAGCGCCTTGCCGGATCGGCCCACAAAGGGCTGGCCTTCGGCGTCTTCCTTCGCGCCGGGCGCTTCTCCGATCACCATCAGCCTCGCGTCTGGATTGCCCCGGGCAATCACCACCCGCTGGCGGGTCTCGGACAGACCGCAGGCATGGCAGTCAGAACAGGAACGCAGATCCAGATCCGTCAACGGCTGGCCTCCTCATTCAGCAATGGCACCACCAGCAACAAGGCATTGGCCTCTGGATCCAAGAGCCAGGTTTCCGCCCCGAACGGTTCAAGCCGTGGAGGTTCATCGATCACAGCCCCAGCGGATAGCAGCTCGGGAAGCAGTGCCTGTAACGCCTGTTCTGGACTGGAGCTTGCTGGTAAGCGCAGACATGGTGCCAAACGTCGTCCCGTCACCGGAAAGGCCCGGGTTCTTGAGGGTCGGTAGATCTCAAGGGTCATCCCCTCGGCCAAGGGAAGCACCCAGTGATGTTTGGAGAAGCCAGATTGAGCCGTGATTCCAAGAACCAGGCCGTAGAAGCGAGCGAGACGTTCTGGCTCCCTCGCCGCAAGCACCCAACCGAGTTGTGAACAAATCATTGGTGACACGGCATGGTTGTCTGCGACACCAGGTGAGGCAGGATGAGGTATTTAGAGCGCACCTGGGGTGGTGCGTTGATAATGCCCCGTTTGCCAGCACTCTCCGATCGCGCTCAAGCCCTCAAACCCTCGCTCACTCTGGAGATCTCGGCACGGGCCAAGGAGCTTCTCCAGCAGGGCCAGGACATCTGCAGTCTCAGTGCAGGAGAGCCGGATTTCGACACTCCGGAATTCATCGTTGAAGCGGCACAAAAGGCGCTTGGTGATGGGCTGACTCGCTACGGACCCGCTGCGGGCGACCCCGACCTTCGAGCGGCAGTGGCCGAGAAGCTCACCGTGGAGAACGGAATCCCCACGAAAGCATCGGAGGTTCTGATCACCAACGGCGGCAAGCAAGCCATCTACAACCTGTTTCAGGTTCTGCTGAATCCAGGAGATGAGGTCCTGATTCCAGCTCCGTACTGGCTGAGTTACCCAGAAATGGCACGCCTGGCTGGGGCCAGCGTCAATTTGATTCCATCCCAGGCTGATGAAGGCTTCCGTCTGGATGTGGATGCACTGGAGCGAAGCATCCGTCCGCAGAGTCGGCTGTTGATCATCAATACACCAGGAAATCCCACGGGCAGGGTGATGCAACGGGACGAACTGGAGGCTGTTGTTGATCTTTTATCGCGACACCCACAGCTGCTGGTGATGAGCGATGAAATCTATGAATTTCTCCTGGCGGAAGGACAGACCCACATCAGTTTCGCCTCCCTCGCTGAAGATCTCAGGAGTCGTTGTTTCACGGTGAACGGCTTCGCCAAAGGCTGGGCGATGACCGGATGGCGACTGGGCTATCTCGCCGGGGATGAACAGGTGATCAAGGCGGCGGCTGCGCTTCAGAGTCAGAGCACCAGCAATGTCTGCAGCTTTGCCCAACGTGGTGCCCTGGCGGCCTTGAACGGATCCCGGGACTGTGTGCGGGACATGGCAGCCAGTTACAACCGCCGCCGTCGCATGCTCAGTGATGGTCTGCGCGAGATCGAGGGGATCGTCCTCGAGGATCCAACAGGAGCGTTCTACGCGTTTCCTCAGTTGCCAACATCCATCAACGATTCAATGGATTTCTGTCGCCGAGCCCTCGAGGAGGTTGGGTTGGCCGTGGTCCCCGGAGCGGCTTTCGGAGATGACCGTTGCATCCGTCTCTCCTGCGCGGTGTCACGCGAAACGATTGGTGATGGTCTGCAACGTCTGCGCACCATGCTGCATCGGTTCTGAGCTGATCTGGGAGGCATGGGACTAACACCGAAGCAGCTCGTGGTTCTTGGCGACAGCGGCGTGCATGGCTGGGGTGACCGCGATGGCGGCGGCTGGTGTCAACGGCTGCGTCTGGAGTGGATGAACCTTCCCGAAGCACCGGTGATCTATGAGCTGGGTGTGCGAGGTGATGGTCTCGAACGGGTTGCCCAACGCTGGGATGCCGAATGGAGCTGTCGAGGTGAGCTGCGGCGCAAACATCCGGACGGCCTATTGCTCTGTGTCGGTCTGAACGACAGCGCACGGGTGGGGCGCCTCGACGGTCGTCCCCAACTCAGTCTGGAGGCGTACGCCTTTGGCATGACCAGGCTGCTTGAGGAGATCAAAGAGAAGACCCCCGTCATGATGCTGGGGTTGACGCCGGTGGACGAGGCGGTGATGCCGTTTGCCGACTGCCTCTGGTACTCCAATCGCGACGTGGAGCTCTATGAGGCCGCTCTGGAAGAAGTCTGCCTCGAGATGAATGTGCCGTTTCTTGCCGTGCACGACGCCTTTCGCCGTGAACCGGATTGGTTGAGCTGGATGGAACCGGATGGCATTCACCTCAATGCCGATGGACACCGCTGGATGCATCAACGGCTGCGGACATGGGCAGCACTTCTGACTTGGGCACAACTGACACCCGTCGCTAATGTGTGCGTTCGCTGACATTGATATCGATCCATGGCGACCGGACCACGGTTCGAGACAAGGTCCCGGGCCGTTTCAGCTCAACGCAAAACAACCCTCAAATGGGATGAAAACGGAGAGCTCACAGCTGTGGATATGGCCAGAATCATTGAACGCTTGACGCATCCGGAGCTGCGTCGCATCGAGATCGAGCGGAGCTGACACAGGTCGTCCGAATCGGGGCTTAGCACCCGAGTGCCGGATTGGGGCACCCTGGTGGGCGGCGTCATGGCAGGGGCGTCGAAATGCTGGACGTGACTTGCAAACTCACGTTGAACACCAGTGATCGACAACGTCGGGAAGACCGACGTGGCTTGCCTGGCTGCATCGCCAATCGCAACCGAACCCTGCTGCAGCACATCGGCTTGGCCCACCATGCGGCCCGCCAGCAATGCTCACGCGGTCCGGACGATCTGGATGATCTGATCCAGGAGGCCAGCATCGGTGCAATGGCTGCCGTTGAGCGGTTTGACCCACATCGCGGCCACAGGCCGAGCAGTTACATCGTCAGCCGTGCCAGAGGGCAAATCCTTCACTTTCGAAGGGACCGCTCCAGAACGATGCGTGTCCCCTGGCGCATCAGTGATCTGATCAGCAAAGTCGAGCGTGTCCAGGCAGCGCGCATCTCCGCAGGTCAACCACCACTCCGCGAGGACTGCTTGGCGAGACAGCTGGGGGTCAGTCGTGACCGTTTGCAGCAGTGTCAACGGGTGGTTCAAGCAGCAAGCCTGGTGAGCCTCGATCAGAAGCAGGGCAAGAGCGGTGAACGTGCGCGTGATCGGATCGATTCCATCGCCACCCCGGGACCGGAAGAGGATCCCCAACTGGATTGGCTGCGCGGAATCCTGTGCAAGCTCAAACGTCGGGACCAACGCCTTCTGGAGGCCTATTTCGTAGGGGGAGAGAGCCTGACGTCCTTGTCCAAACGCTTCAAAACCGACGTCCAACAGCTAAAAAATTCGATCCACGATGCCGTGTGCCTTCTGCGGCAATGGGCTAAGCGAGATTCAGCATTCGGCTGACAACCATCGCCAGCATGGCGGCAATCAGCGTCTGCAGGGCATTCACCAGCTCATTGCTCAGCCAGGACACCCGATCCTGAGCAACAGCTCCGATCACGCTTTCAACGAGCGTCGCCAGCAAGCCGACAACCGACACCACAAGGGCAGCCAACCCCAGGGGCACGAGGTTGAGCATCACCATCACAGCGGTCATCAGCACACTGCCGATAGCACTGGCCAGGGTGCCTTCAAGGCTGATCGCGCCCTCCGTGCCGGGCTCAACCCGTCGAAAGCTGGTGATCATCACCGTTGTCTGTCCCCAGCGTTTGCCGACTTCGCTGCCGAAGGTGTCTGCCAGCTTCGCCGCGAAGCTGGCGGCGAAACCAATCTCTGCCAGTGCTCGGAAGGGAACGCCTGACCCAATCAAAAGAGCAAGGATCGCCCCTACGGCAGCTGAACCCCAGACATTCTCAGGACCTCTGCGCCCGCCACGAGCCTCGGAAAGACCGCGTCTTTGCTTGTTGTTCCAACCAATTTTGGTCACCAGGCTGCCGAAACCGAGGTAGGCCACAACCGCCAGCCATGCCTGCCACCCCATCGCACCCCAGAGAATCGTGCCGAGAGCTCCGGCATGCACCCAACCTGCGGCGGTGAGCAAGGGAGCTCGCTGGGCGGCTGCGATCAGAACGGTGTTGATCAGGAGCGCCGTCAACCAAGACATCGCACCCGAAATAAAGATCTGATTGTGCGAGGCTAAAGCAATGTCTTACGCGTGAGACCCTCGTCGCTTCCACCAGGCAATGATTGGCTCCTCAAAAAAACAAACAACAAGAAAAGCCAGGAACATAAAGATTGGTTCAATAAAAACTTTATAACCAAAAAGCATGGGTGCCCATACGAAGAAACCCAAAAGAATCAGTTTGACCTTGAAATCGAGGCTTCTACCAAGCTGAACTAATTTTGCCCTATTTGTTTCACTACAGTCGACACCAAGACTTGAGAGCCTTGCCATCAGATTAAACATAACGGCAAAGATTGTAAATATCGTGATCCACATGAACCAGTGAGCATTCGCCCAATGCAAAACCAGTTGCCGGGCATTGGACACCATTTTGAGAGTCTCAGTATCAAGCTCCTGTCTGGACTTGATGATCAAAATAACATTCCCTGCCGCAAGGCAACTTAATGCCATAATCGTACCGTTTAAGATATTCTGCGATTGCCTCTTCAATCCGCCCAGCCTCAAAATAGTTTTGTGAACGGTCCATACATCATAAAAAAGCAAAAACGTAGCCAAGTAAGAAACAAGCAGATACAATAAGACTTTGGCTGTCATGAGATCACCCATCAGATTATTTGGCAAAACAGCAATATGCCGAACCAATTCAGGCAGTTCGACAGCAATTAGTGTCATCGACACGGCATAGACAGCATCCAGAACACCTATCCAGGCTTCTCCATCAACACTTTGCAAATGCTTGATTGAATGTTGCATCTTCGATTGAATATTCAATCGAACTATTCATCAATGACTGAATTTTGCAAGCAATTATGGCGTATTGAAGATCATAAAAGTTGCAACGCGATGCGAGCCCGGTGACTGAAGGCAACACCGCAACACGTTGTTTCACTCCTCTAAGCGACGCGCCGAATGGTGGACGAACGGGGGAGAATCGTTGACTTGAACGCAAAAGCCCTCCCAGCATGCTTTTCAACGCAAGGAAAGAAAGCTTCTTTCTCAACCTGGAGAGCGGCAACGATCAATCCACGACTGTTGTCCTGACACCCCCACTGGGCCGATCTGCTGATCAGGTCCCTGAGGAGCAGCCCAGTGCGCCGGCAGAGTTGTCGCTCACCATCGCAGCTGACAGTGGGACTGAGGCAGCGGTGTCCCAACCGCTGCAGACCGCTTCGACCAGCGCCGCGCCAACACCGGCT
>MDTB01191173.1_pt1 | contig 11917 bp, 12 predicted proteins | sample 811161 | NCBI WGS metagenome assembly MDTB01 (sample SAMN05326650, study PRJNA326480) | marine metagenome | isolation source: seawater | place: Mediterranean Sea | collected 2009 | reverse complement strand
TGCAGATATCAAAGTTCAAAAAAAAATTAATGAAACTATTAAAAAATATTTTCCAAAACATTCAATTTTAGGAGAAGAGGCAAGTATCAAAAATATAAGTGATTATCAATGGTGCATCGATCCCATTGATGGGACAAAATCATTCATTCAGGGATTTCCTATCTGGGGAACTTTAATATCATTATCTCAAAAAGAAGAAATAATTTTAGGGATAGCAGATATACCTGCACTTGATGAACGCTATATAGGTTATTCAAAATCAGCCTATAAGATTAAGAATGGGGAAAAAACGAAGCTTAAAGTAAGAGATACAAATAAAATCAAAGAAAGTATATTAAATACAACCTCTCCCTATGTATTCGAAAATAAAAAAGATCAAAAAATTTTTGAAAAAATAGTGAAAGAAGTAAAAACTGTTAGACTTGGTGGAGATTGCTATAGTTATTGTTTACTAGCGGATGGCCACATTGATTTAGTAATAGAAAGTGGTCTTAAACCATGGGATATCAGAGCGTTGGAACCAATAATAGTAAATGCAGGTGGAATAATAAAAACTTGGGAAGGAAATAATATATTACATGGGGGAAGGATTATTGCAGCAACAAATGACAAATTATTTAAAAAAGTTAAAAACGAAATGAAAAAAAAACCCAGTCAAATATAACTGGGTTTTAAATTTAAATATTTTTGAAATATTTTATCCTAGTGCATCCATTACAGATTGTAACTTCATTGCAATAGACATATCACCGGATACTTTTAATTTACCCTGCATAAAAGCAGAAGTTCCATCAACTTCACCTGATCTCATTTGCTCGAATGTTTCCATTGACATTGAAAGTGTACAGTCAGCTTCCTGATCTTGATCAGAAACAGTATTAGGATTAGATTTTCCATCTAAAAAAATGCAACCAGCTCCCTCGAAATCAAATTTTACGGTAGCACCAAGACCGGTGTCTTTTCCTTCGATTCCTTTTTGAAACTCAGCTAATAAACTTGCTACGTCTGCCATATATATTCTCCATAATTAATTTAGTATTTCAATAAATCAATTTACATTATATATGTCAATACGTAATTTCGTATTGACAAGTGTATTATGAAACCGCATTTTTGGGAAAAAGCAAAAAAAGATCTAATTAAAAAAGATGAAGCTCTTGGAAAAATTATTAAAAACTACCCAGGAGACTTTCTTTTCACAAAATCAGATCCCTTTTATACTCTCGCAAGATCAATAGTGGGTCAACAGATTTCAGTTAGTGCTGCACAGGCAGTATGGGAAAAATTTGAAAAAAAAGTAAAAAAAGTGAAACCTCATGATGTTAAAAGTATGCACTATATGAAACTAAAGTCTTGTGGATTGTCTAGGCAAAAAATAACTTATTTAAAATCACTGTCCGTTGCATTCATCGATAAAAAGATACAACCTAACAAATGGAAAAATTTAGAAAATGAAAAAATTATAGATGAACTCATTCAAATAAAAGGTATTGGCAGATGGACAGCGGAAATGTTTTTGATCTTTAATTTATGTAGACCTGATATTTTTCCTGTCGATGACCTAGGGTTGATAAAAGGTATCTGTAATTGCTACAACATTAAATATCCCATTACAAAGGAACGCGCGATAAAAATGTCAAAAAATTGGAAGCCTTACAGATCAGTAGCAACATGGTACTTTTGGAGAAGTTTGGATCCGATACCGGTGGAATACTGATATGAATAAAATAAATTTCTCATATGCATCAAAGTCAGAACATAACTTTGCACAACGTCTAATTATAAAGACAATTGAATCATTTACGGGGAAAAAGAAATTAGAAAACTTATACAAAAACTATTCAATCAATAGACAGGACCCAAAAACTTTTTGGACAGATATTTTGAATGAAATGCAAATTAAAGTAATTAATAAATCATACAATGAATTTACTTTACCAAATAGTGGTCCTTTGTTAGTAATTGCTAATCATCCTTTTGGAATTATTGATGGCTTAATATTGTGCTCATTAGTGTCACAATTCAGAGATGATTTTAAAATAATGACCCATGAAACTCTCCAATTTTTACCACAGTTAAAACAATTTATCTTACCTGTTGATTTTAGTGGACAAACTAAGGACTCAAAAATCTTAAACATACAAACTGCAAAAGCTGCTAAAGAACATCTGAGCAATAATGGAGTTGTTATTATCTTTCCATCAGGAGGAGTGTCGGTTGCTAAAAGTCTTAGATCTGAGGCAATTGATGATGAATGGAAATTATTTCCTGCTAAACTTATACATCAAACAAAATCAAATGTATTACCAATCTATTTTGATGGGAAGAATGGTCTTTTATTTCATTTTTTTGCTACGAAAATAAAAAATCAGACTTTAAAGTATTCTGCATACATACATGAAACAAGAAAAAAAATAGGTAAAGAAATTTTTATCTACACAGGCAATCTAATAAATTATAAAGAAATTGAAAGCATCAAAGACAGAGTCGAGCTAACACAATTTTTGAAAAATATTACTTATAGTCTAAAGAATAATTTAAAATTTAAGGATAAGTAAATAGTTTGCCATTTAACTATTAATACTTTGAAATTTCATAATCACACATTTTTTTTATGAGTTCATTAAGATTCGTTTTTGGAGACCATTTTAGAATTTTTTTCGCTTTATTTGAGTCACCATACAAGTAATTCACTTCTGTTGGCCTAAAAAATTTTTTATCAATTGCAACAATCACTTTTCCAGTATTTATATCTATTGCTTTTTCTTGTAAATAATTTCCTTTCCATCTTAAATCAAAACCAAAATTTTTAGCAGCTTTATCAACAAAAGTTTTTACAGTATAAGTTTTACCAGACGAAATAACAAAATCATCAGGTTTTTTTTGCTGCAACATTAACCACATGGCTTCCACATAATCTAGTGCAAATCCCCAATCTCTTTTCGAATAAATGTTACCAAGTTTTAATTTAGATAATTTTCTATATTTTACTTTAGCTAAGTCAGAAATAATTTTTTTTGTTACAAATTCTTTTCCTCTCAAGGGTGACTCATGATTGAAAAGTATTCCGGCGCAACAATATAAGTTATAGGCATCTCTATACATGTTAACAATCCAATGTGAATATAATTTTGAAATTGCATATGGGCTAACAGGTTGAAAACTAGTTTGCTCATTTTGTCTTTTTGATTTTACATTTCCATACATTTCAGATGTGGAAGCTTGATAGAATCGTGTTTGCGGAGAAAAGTGCCTTATTGCCTCAAGAATACGTGTCACTCCAAGCGCATTTACGTTCGAAGTAAATACTGGACTATTATATGAATTTGCAACGAATGATTGAGCAGCTAAATTATATATTTCATCAAATTTACCATTTTTAACAACAGAATTTATGTTGTTATCCTCTAAAAGTTCAAAAGGTATTATTTCCACTTGGTCTTCAATTTTTAGTTCCCTTAACCTCCAGAGACTGCCACTTGCATTTTGTCTTTCAGCACCAACAACTTTATACCCTTTATTTAATAAAAATCCTGCAAGGTAAGCTCCATCTTGTCCCGATACTCCAGTGATTAGTGCTTTTTTGGGCATTAGTGATTTATATTTTTTTATTTATAGAATTGCTCATTAATATAAAAGTATAGAATGAATGATTAAATATTAATAAATAAGAAATGCATATGCAACAAAAATCAATAAGCAGTTTTCGCATATATAGCTTTTATCGATTTGTAAATATTCAAGATAAGGTAATTACAAAGAAATTAGTGGATATATATATTAAAAATTTTTTTGTAAGAGGCACAATTCTAATTGCAGATGAAGGTATTAATGGTTCTATTTCGGGAACTGAAGATGATTTAGAATCTACGATCATGTATCTAAAACATATACTTAAAATTAGAAAGCTAAATTTAAAAAAAAACTACACTGATTTTTTACCATTTAATAAAATTAAAGTTAGACTTAAGAAAGAAATTGTATCTCTAGGTAAAAGTAATATCAAAGGAAGTACTGGTAATTTCATTGAACCCGTAGAATGGGATGAATTTATTAAAAAAGAAAAAATGGTACTTATTGACTTAAGAAATAAATATGAAATAGCAATTGGAAAATTTAAGAATGCAATAAATCCAAATACTAATAGCTTTAGAGAATTTCCTAAAAAATTTTTAAAAATGAAATTTAGTAAAAATAATAAAATAGGAATATATTGCACTGGTGGCATAAGATGTGAAAAAGCTGCAAAATATCTTTCAAGTTCAGGGTTTAACAATATTTATCAATTAAAAGGCGGTATACTTAACTATCTCGAGTGTACAAAAAAAAATTATAAAAAATCTAAGTGGACAGGTGAGTGCTTTGTATTTGATAATAGAGTAACGGTTGATAATAAACTTAATAAGGGAAATTATATTCAATGTTATGGATGTAGAAGGCCTCTAAAAATAAGTGAAACAAAATTAAAAAGTTATATTAAAGGAAGATCTTGTAAATATTGTATCAAGACAAGATCAAATTCTCAAAAGAAAAGATCTGCAACTAGACAATTTCAGATAGATAAAGCTGAAAAAAAAGGTGTTTCACATCCGTTTAAAAAAATAAGCCTAGATTATTTTTAATTTGAAAAGTATTTAAAATAAATTACCTGTTTCATTCAATGAGTCACTTACCATATTTCGTAGGCTTTTCTTTGAATGCCAGTCTAGGTCTTTTTTAGATTTTGTAACATCCGCCCAGTATTCAGATATATCACCTTTTCTTCTTGGCATAAATCTGTATGGGATTTTTTTTCCTATAATATACTCAAATTCTCTTACTATTTCCAAGACACTGTATCCACTTCCTCTGCCAAGGTTCCATATATTAAAACCTTTATCTTTTTCGATATATTTTAATGCACTTATGTGCCCATCAACTAAATCGTCAATATGTATATAATCTCTGACTCCTGTTCCGTCATGAGTATCATAGTCATTGCCATAAATGCTTAAATACTCAGTCTCATTTTTTAGCACTTTTAATATCGACGGAATTAAATTATTAAATTCCTTATTTGACGAAATTTGTATCGAGCCTGATATTTTAGATCCTACAGGATTAAAATAACGTAATATGCCTATACTCCATTCATTATTTGCTAAAAATTTTGAGCTCAAAAAATCTTCTACCAATATTTTTGTTTGAGCGTAAGGACTTGATGGCAGGTTTAATTTAAGGTCTTCCTTCCAGGGTAAAGGATGATTATTGCCATAAACTGTAGCAGAAGATGAAAATAATATTTTATTGATATTTGCATTACACATTTCATTAATTAAATTAACACTACCCATAAGATTATTAGAAAAATAATCAAATGGTTTTTGATAACTTTCATTTATAGATTTTAGACCAGCGAAGTGCAAAACAGCTTCAATTTTAAAATTTGAAAATATTTTCCTTAAAATTTTGCTATCTCTTAAATCTCCTTTTATAAAATTAATTTTTTTTTTAGTTAATGATTGAATATTATTATATATTTTTGACGAGCTATTAGAATAATTATCTAATGATATAATTTCATAGTTTTTTTTTAATAATTTTAATATTGAATGTGATCCAATGTAACCTGACCCACCTGTAACTAAAATCATTCTTTATTATTTCTTTATTTTATAAATTTTTCAATATACTTTTTATACTTTGTACGTTCATCTAAAAAAAAATATATGTTAAGTTATAATTTCTTTAACAAAATTTAATAAACTTCCTTCCTTATATAAAAAACCTTCAATTCCAAAATTGTTTGCACATTCAATATCTGAATCTTTATCACCTATCAGAAAACTATCCTTAATAATTACTGGCCACTTTTTTACTGCTATTTCAAGCATACCAATATTAGGCTTCCTCAAATTTTTGAACTTTTCGTACTTATCATTTTTAATATTAGGGTGAAAGGGAGAATAGAAAAATTCATCAACTAAAGTGTCAATTTTTAATAATTCTGAATTAATATATGCATGTAATTTTTCGACATCTTTTTCATCATAATATCCTCTTGATATTCCAGACTGATTTGTTACTACAAAAACAAAAAAACCCTTATTCTTAATATATTTAATTGCTTCTTTTGAGTCTTCTACCCACTCAAAATCACTGATTTTATATACATACTCCTTATCAAGGTTTATAACACCATCTCTATCTAAAAATACAGCAGGTCTACTCATAATTTAAAATAATTTATGATAGATCTTTTATTTCTTTCCTCAAATAAGAAATAAATATTAATAAAAATCCAAAAAAGATTCCTACTAGTCCAAAGAAAAACATTATTAGGTAATGAGAATTTCCTACATTTGTAGATTTTAAATTATCAATATCATAAGTAAAAATTTTAAATTTATTATTTTTACCTAAAGGCGAGACATCGAGAGCGATATTAATTTCTTCAGCAGCATTATTCTGATTAATATTTCTTATTTCACTATCAATAGCTAAAATACCTTCAATAGCTACAGAGGGATTAATCACATCCATATCTTTTTTTACTTCTAATATTTCCTGCATAATTGCAGTAGAGCCATAAAAATAATAAGGAAATGGATCACCAGCACTTTCATATATATTAACTTTTGCATTATCAAGATAAGGCGATTTCTTGTTCTCAGGGTCTTGTTCTATTGCTTTAGCTATTGATAAATTTTCCTCTAAATAAAGTAATCTTGCTTTTCTATCAATAATATAATCATCAATTAAATTATTTTTTTTATTTTTTAATTCATCTAGTTCAAAGCTATTTCTAATAGAAAGAATTTTAATATTTCTTTGATACATATTGTTAATTCTATCTTTAACACGGCTTTCAATCTCATTTAATACATATAAGAATAAGTCTTTGTAATTTTGATTATCTAACCCTAAACTTGTTTTAAATCTGAGTTGATAATAAGGAGTTAATTGTCTTCCACTTAAATCCACTGCAGCCTTATTTAATACTGGCTCAAGTAGTAAGAAATTTGATGAAACATTGCCAAATTGAATGTCATCATTTAATAAATTGTTGAAATAATTACTACTCTTGAGAATATCATTTTTAACTAATCTATCATGAAAAGTAGTTTGAGCGAGAAGTCCAAGATTTTCAGAATTTATTAGCATGAAATCAATCCCTAAAGTATCTTCATCAGGAGCATTGAATTTTGTTGAAGGAGCATTGAATTCTGTTGAAAGAAAATTAATTAATGAATACTCATATAACTCATTACTTTGTAATACATCTATATTTAAATATACAAGCTTCTCTTTAGTTAAAGTATTAATATAAATTAATCCCAAGCACAGTGATAAAAAAAATGAAATTATTATAAATAATTTGCGATGAAAAATATACGCGACCACTTTTAATAAATCTATTTCTTTTATATTTTCGTCCATTAGATTGACTGTTGTTTTTCTTATAGTATTTAAAGTAATATTAAGTAAGAGAATATAATGTGATACCAATAATTAAACAAGTGTATATAAATAATATAAAACAAAGAATTATTGGCTAAAAAGAATAAATAAAAGTATAACACTACTTTCAATATTACTATTTAAATAAGTAATAAAATGATAGTTAATTAAATCAACTATACACAATAACAATATAAGACATTATCTATTCTTTTATATTGATGTGAATATTCTTAAATATTTTTTATCTTCCTTTTTTTTAATAACGATTTTCTATATTTTTTGTATTTAAGCCAGTCATCTTGAGAAATAATGTAACCTATACAATTAGCTGAACCACACTTGCAGATATGATCAGTAAAGTCATCTTTATCGAATGGATAGCCATAGTCATAATTTAACTCTTCGCCTTTCTTAATTGATTTAATTGAAGAAATCCAAATTTCATTTTTAATTATATCAACTTCACAGTTTGGATCACATGAATGATTAATATATCTCGCTTTATTGTATAATGGTGAACCATCAATGTCATATTTTTTATTAAGCTCAAAAATATATACAGAGCCCTCATTTTTTTTGTTCAAAAATTTTTTAATTCTTTCTGCTGATCTACGATCACCCTCTGATTTAGTTACCTTATCCCCAACATATTGAATAATTTTTTTATTTTTTTTAATATCAGAGTCTGCAAAAACTCCTGTTCCATGAACTTTAGATTTTTTAACTTTCCACATAATTATATTATCACCCAATATACAGTAATACTTAAATAAAAATTTCTATTCGATAACGCATAAATTTTTTTGTACATATATTTTTATAAAGTCGAATAAAATCTTAAAAATAATTTAGTTTAATATTCACTAAATAATCTTTCCGCCTTATATGTTAGATTAATATATTTATTTTGACAAAATAACTAAATATTTAATTTTTCTCTCTGCTATTAAGTGAATAAAGGAAAAAACCAATAGGCAAATAAAATACAACATTCATCCAATTATTAAAGAAGTTTAGTGATGGAATAATCGGCCACAAAGTCATTATAAGACAAGCAATCAAACATACCTGAAAGTCAGACAGTAAGTATTCTCGTTTTTTTATAAATAATAAAGTATGGTTAAAAATTAATCTACATATACTAAAACATAGAGTTAAGATAAATATTAGTCCCAATAGCCCAGTTTCTCCCAAAAGCTGGAGATACAAATTATGTGGATGAGTTGAGCAAGTGCTTGTATCATTATTAGAAAATTTAACATCATTACATAAAACGCGAAACATTTTTGGTCCTTGACCAACTAATGGATTGTCAATAAACATTCTCCAAGCTCCAAGTATATGGCTTTGATGTACATTGCTAAATAATGCCAGACCCTCATTACTACTTTCACTCATAATACTCTCATTACCACTTCCGCTTAGCTGATTGATTGTTTTATCTATATTTCTCTCCTTTATACTTGGATTAAATACCGCTATTAAAAACATTAATGCAATTGATACTAAAAAAGTGAAAAATCTAATCTTTTTATATTTTGAGAGAAAAATGATTATAAATACTGTTGATAAAAATAATAGTCCTAGTGCAGTTCTTTCACCTGAAATAAAAATCAATACGTCTGTAAGAATCAATATAAATAAAATTAAAATCACATGAAATTTTTTTATATCAAAAGTATAAATTAAAACAGCCAAAAGAAGAGGGAATAGTCTCGCAAGATATCCCCCGAGTATAGCTTTTTCATTAAGAGGTAAAGAGAGCCTTACTCCAGGCCAAGAAAAACCAAAAATATTTACTTCATAAAAATATTGATAATAACCATCTGCTAAAGCAAATATAAAAGTAGCTAATAAAAAGATGGAGAAATTTTTAATAAATGTTTTATTATTTTCAATTAAATACCAAACTGCAACAGCAAATAAACCAAACCTAAAATAAAATAAAGAATGTTCTAGAGATAATGCAATAGATTGAGCAAAGAAAGATCTTATTATTAGATAGGTACAAAAAAGTATGAATATAATAAAATAATTATTATTAAAATACGTGTACTTTTTTTCTCTAAGTATTAAAAAAGTCACTAATATTCCAACTATACAAATAAAAAAATCTGGTAAAAATGGCCCCGTTAGCAAAGCCATAGGTAGTAAATACACTAATAAGCAACTGATTGAATTTATGAATATTTTCATCTAATTAAAGTTAGTGTTTAAAGAAATTTTTATGTAATTATTTTCATTTAATTGATTTATAAGTAGCTAAATTTTTAATTGTAAACTCATGTATGATCTATTCACTAACCACCTTATTCATTCCAGGTGGAGGAAAAGGGTACAATTCCACCTCTCTTTTAGATATATTAATAACTTCAGGATCAACATTTAGTATTTTTAACTGACTTACAACCCAATTTAAGGCTCTTTGCTTTGAAATAATTGCCACTAAAGTATAAATAATTAGTTTTATATCTAATAGAAATGATTGATTTTCAATATAAATTAAACCAAGTCTGCTTTTCCAGGGTCTAATTAGTTGATTGTAGGTCAAATCTGGATTGATTTTTCCTTCAAGAATATCCCCTTCATCTGAAAATACGATTGATGAGAAATCTGTAATACCTGGTTGAACACTTAATAATTTTCTTTCAATACTAGTATACAAATCTGTATCTACCTTAACCTGCGGCCTTGGGCCAACCAAACTCATATCACCTATCAATACGTTCCATAACTGAGTTAATTCATCTAACTTGTATCGTCTAATTTTTTGACCAATAGGTGTAATTCTTATATCATCATTACTTGTAGAGTTTACACCTGACTTATCCGCATCACTCACCATAGAACGCAGTTTAATTATCTTAAAGGTAATATTTCTTTTACCCATTCTTGGCGCCATATAAAAAGGTGAAGCCTTATCATGTCGATATATCAAATACATAAACACAATCAAAATAGGTAACAATAACAATAACCCAAAAAGAGATACAAAAATATCGAATAGTCTCTTTATCATTTCTTAAAACCTTTTATTCATAATTTTAATTATGCATTATGTACTTTAATAACTAAAATCTAAAAATGATTTTTTTACTATATGCAAAGTATAATTCAGAGATACGTTAAGTTTGTGCCTTAAAAAGTTGAGTTTAAAGTAGCTCCAGCACTCGCTTAACAATTGCACTAGCATCCATTTTATAATAACTTTTAAGATAATCTTGAGAACCGACAACAGAAGAATACCTATTATTCAATCCAATGCGCAAAAATGCCTTTGGCACAATACCATTATCCATGCATACCTCAGCTACCGCGCTACCCAGTCCTCCATCAAGATTATGTTCTTCAATGGTCACAATGCCGCCCGTTTCATTTGCAGCTGTGAGAATCGCACTCCTATCAATGGGCTTAACACTATGCATGCTCACTACACCTACATCAATACCCTGTTTTTGCAACAGCTCAGCTGCCAGAATAACATCTCTCAATATACCACCTGTAGTCAACAGCATCAAATCTTTTCCCACTTTATACTTAATTGAGCCACCCAAAGAAAACAAGTTTGCACTGTTTTCATCAGCAAATGTTTTATCTAATCGTAGATACCCAACACCATTGCTTTTAATTAAAGCCTCTGTTGCCTCACCTGCTTCCCATGCTGTGCCAGGTGCGACCACGCTTATTGCAGGCAACGCTCTCAAGATGGCAATATCTTCAGTTGCATGATGTGACATACCTAAAGAGCCATAACTAAACCCACCTCCTGCCGCAACAATAGTAATATTCAAATCGTGATAACAACCATCATTACGTATCTGCTCTAAACACCTCAATGTCGCAAAGTTGCCAATTGAATAAGTGATCACCTTCTTGCCCTCAAGCGCAAGGCCAGCTGCCAAGCCTGTCATGTTTTGTTCAGCGACACCTACATTATAATACTGCTTAGGGAATTTAGACTCAAAAGTCTCAAATACTCCAAAACCCAAATCTGCAGTCAATAAAACTATATCTTTATCTATTGCTGCCAGTTTTGTAATTGTTTTTAAGAAGCTATCACGCATCATTAAGCTCTTGCATTGCAGCCTCAAATTCTTTACCTTGAGGGCTACGATAATGCCATAAAACCTGATTTTCCATAAAAGAGACGCCCTTGCCTTTAGTTGTATTAGCAATAATACACAGAGGCTTACCCATTACCTTTGAGTTGCATGCCATAATTAACTGTGCAAGGTTATGCCCATCAACATCTATCACATTCCAACCAAAAGCCTGCCATTTGTTTACAAAAGGCTCCAGTGCCAAAGTGTCTTCTGTTGAATGAATGCTTTGTAATTTATTTCGATCAATTATTATTACTAAGTTATCTAATTTATGATGTGTTGCAAATAAAGCTGCCTCCCAATTTGAGCCTTCGTCGCACTCACCATCACTCATCAATACATAAACCATATGATCATCTTCATTAATCTTT
>MDTB01160382.1_pt1 | contig 11917 bp, 9 predicted proteins | sample 811161 | NCBI WGS metagenome assembly MDTB01 (sample SAMN05326650, study PRJNA326480) | marine metagenome | isolation source: seawater | place: Mediterranean Sea | collected 2009 | reverse complement strand
CCTAGTCTCGATTACCCCGATCGCCAATGGTGTTGAGAATCTGAGTGTTGGATTATTTGCTGATCAGGCACTCACGGATACTGAGATCCGAGAACTTGGTGAGATTTGGGTTCAACCACTGGGTAACACGGTCGATCCGAACGACTCGATTCACTTTACTCGGATCGGGCTAGGCGGCACGGCTGATGCGCTGGCGGCGATCACCACTCTTGGTGGGGTCAGCCCGAGTGAAGTCGTTAAGGCCGATGGTCAATCCTTCAAGGTGTTCGACATCAGCGACCTAGAGGGTCCGTTCAAGCTTGAGATTGATTCAACCTACGACGGTCCCTTCTCGACCGCTGTTGAGGCTTTCAGCCTTGATGAGGGTAATCTGCAGAATCCGTCAGCGTCGCAGCAATCATCGATTGGGACTGCTGTGATTTTGCCAACGGCTACCGATCCTGAGAATGTAAAACTGGGGCAACTGAATTACGATAATGTATTGATTGACGGCATATCTGGGATCTTTGGATTAGCGGTTGATTTTATTGTCCGAGTTACCCCACAAGACTCGGATGAGTCCTTTGAGCTCTCGCTTCCTAACAATGTCACTCTGATCTCAGGGCCGACGATTCAGAGTTCTGGTGATGTCGACTTTAATGTGCGACTGGAGCCAGAGTTCTTTGGGTTACTAGAGGATGCTCCGGAGATTTTCCAGATCGAAGGAATCGAAGTGATCTCTCGCGAGGGAACTGATATTAGTACCTACTCGGTTCCGACTCAGGATATTGCCGTCAACGTGAACCAGGCAGCAGCTCCGGTATTTAGCGATCTTTTGACCAATCCGATTCGGATCGAGATGCCAGGGAATCCAGACGACCTTGTTGCCGAGGCGATCCTGAATTTAGAACAGTTTGTCGTTGCGAATAAGAATGACGCTGATTTTGAGAATGACACGACCCATTACGAATTATCGCTCGCATCGAATACTTATTTGGAGAAATTTGGTGAGGGTCGTGACATTTCATTACGGTATGATGCCGACGACTTTACTCGCCACGGTATCGAGGTTGATTGGGATGAGGAAGGTAAGAAGTATCGATTTGAAGGCTTGAGGAGTGTAGTTACTTCACCTGTTGTTTTGAGTATTACTACGAGTCTTTTGGCCGACCAGGCTTTTGCTCAGGCGATATTTGGAGACCTCAGGTGGACGGCCGTGAATACTGAGCCGACCACCGGGCTCTCTAAATCCACAGATATTGGTCTGTTGTTGAGTAAAGAGGTGACAGGAGACGTCATCGTAGTTGATGGTGAGGCAGTTCAAGTGTTTTTTGCTCATACTTTCCAGAACGATGTTGTGGAATATCGTATAACCCAAATTGGTGATCAGAACATCTCTGAAGGTACTATGGATGCTGAGCAGTTAGGACAATTATCAGACGCTTCTTTAGCGACGGTCGAGGCCACGCTGACTGACGCGGAACTAGGATCAATAACAAAAAAGATCACAAGCGATGTATTCGTCCTGCCGAATAAGAATCAGTTGGGCTTATCGATTGCTGATGCCTCAGATTCTTTATCAAATGCGGTCGAAAGTTATTTTGAAAGTGGATACTGGGGCGCATTGGGTCAGGCAACCGAAACAGTTGATTCAAATCAATTTACATTTATCGACCCCGATTTTGGAATTGAGGTGTTAGGGGTTGATTATGAGATTGGCGTGTCAACACTATCTGACCGTTCTGACGGTAAACTATTTGCAGAAGATGGCAATATCCTCAATCGTGTCCATGGAACTAAATTCAATGATTTCCTTGTTGCGCGGGCGCCAGATGTTGGCGCGAACGAAGGCTCTGTACTCTTTGGCGCGCAAGGTGAAAATACTCTACTCGGTAACATTGGCGATGATGTTTTGGTGTCGGCAGGAGGGCACGATATCTTGACCGGAAATGCGGGTGCGGATGTATTTCAAATAGTCACAGATACAAAGAATGCAGAGACCTCAGTCTCTAATTTGGAAAACGCGTTGGATCGACTTTTGGGGTTAGATGTCGATTCGGAGACGCATGCATTCAAGCACCAAGAATATGAGTCGGTTGATCAAGCGTCTGGACAGTCCACTAAGTTAGTTGATGCTTTGCGAGATATTCATAGTGATCTTGGCGTAAGCGATTCATCGGTCGATCTTCGTGCTGTAGTGACCGACTTTACTCGAGGATTTAATGATGGCGAAAGTGATCGTCTCGTTATGGCTGGCGTTCACGGGTCGGACGCGGCGGACCCAAATATCTCTGCTCATCACTTGACCTGGGGTGATAATGATTACATTTATGTAGTCGCGCAGTCGATAGCAGATCCTACTGCGCAAGGGTCGGTGGATGCTTTTGTATCCGCGCTATTGATTCCTGAGTTCAGTCCTGTTGATATAGCGTTGACTGATCTCGAAAGCGCTGGAATCTATGCCGTTTAAAACCCATTCTTTCATTCATTTGAAGCGAGTTCTTGCGGTATCGACTTGTTTGATCGGTTTAGCTGTCGTCGCTCAAACTGCTCGAGCTGAGCGAGTCTTGTCCGAGACAACCTTCGATGAGCGGGGCGTGGTTGCTAAGACCTACGATGAACTCAACGCTCCCGATGATTTAGTCAGAGAGCAACCTATTGAGCCTAAAGCTGAGGATAAAATAGGCCCGAGCGCTATAGATTCAACAGAGCGGGGTGTGGAAAATGCATCTGAGTCGAGTGCGAGTGGCTTGGTGCAATTTTTTTCTAATTTGTTTGGTTCTGATGACAATAGCCAAGAGCCCTCCGAGAAAGCTGAGGAACGGTTAGGCGTCCCATCTGCAGTTGTGGGACAGGATGTGACGGTGTCTAGTGTGGTTGATGAAACCACCGTGAATGTCAATACGGTAGAAGAACCAAAGACGCAAAGCCCGGCTGTGATGAGTTCTCTTGAACTAAACGCCGATGAAAATCGGGCTGAGCGTCTTCAAGCGATTTTTGGTGATGCTGAGTCGGAAGTATCAACTCGTGCACCTGTCCGAGGTCGAGACGAGGATCAAGATACGGTTGATATGTCGGAAGAATCGGTCACTGTGGTGGTGGAGAGCCCAGTGGTTGATGGACTTGAAAGCGAGGTTGACAAAACCTTGGAACCAAAGAGCCTTCCAGGCAAGCGTCAGGTGCAAGACTCAGTGGAGACGCCTAATCTGGTTCAACGATTTTTCAATTTATTCAAACAGAAACCGGATGAGCCGGAGTCGGTAGCGCGTGGTCAAGAGGAGGTTGTTTCAAGTGAGGAGGTAGCAGAACCTCGATCATTTGCAGCAGAGCTACCATCGATTCAGGGACAACCAGATTTCATTCCTCAGGAGCCGACCTCTGGTTTATCTGATAAGCCTGAGACGGCCGCACAACCAAGGGAAAAAATCCCAGAAATCGGCAGCATGCCAGATGTCATTGTTCCGCCACCACCTGTAATTCCGAGTGCTAAAGAGTCTATGCCTTCGCTTAAAAAGACACCTCCAATTTTTATGGATAAGGATCAATCACTCCCCAATGAGCTAGGGGTTCTGAATCCATTAATGATTGGCTATCGACTCGATGCCTTTGCACTTGGACTTATTAACGATGTACGAAAAGGGGAGGGACGAGAACCATTTCAAATGTTCGCTCAGACGATTTCAGATGTCTTTTTCTCGACACCGACGGTGTTGCGATTGCTAGAGTTAGAGAGAACGCTTAATACACAAATCGCAGAGGCTCGAGCGCTTGAACGTCCCCAAGTGAGTTTTTCAGCAGAGGAAGGGCGAAGGACTGTATCAAACGGTGGTGCCGATGGCCGGATTTCCTCGCAGACGATTACAGCTACACAAAGTGTTTGGGATTTTGGAATCATTCGAAGTGGCATCGATCAGTCGCGTAACAATGTCGAAAAGAGTCTAGCTGAAATTCGCGATTCACGATCTCAAGCACTCCTCGAATTGATTTTAGCTTACAATGAAGTGTCAACAGCGCGAATGAATATGCAACTGGTTCAGGTGTTCGCGGAAACCCGTGTTCAATTCCTAGACTTGGTCGATCAAAAACTAGCCCTCGGTGTATCGAGTGAGGCGGACTTGGTAAGGGCTGAAGCCAAAGCGTATGAAGCACAAGGTGAGCTACCTGCGGCGGCGCAGAGACTTCAGGCTGCTGAAGACCGATTTATCGAATTATTTGGTGTGGTCCCGCCAAAGCAACTGCCAGCCTATGCGCTGCCATCTAATCAGCTGAGCTTGGCTGAGCTTGGACTGATGACGGAACGGCATCCGATCGTTACAGCGTCAGAGCTTGAGTACCAAAACAGCCAATTAAATTTACAACGACTATCTGCTGAAAAACTCGGAACCGTGAATTTTCAATTGTCTGGGAGTCGGTCAGATACCCCGACGACGTCATCGACCGATCAAATTGATGGAAAGATCGTCTACCAGGTCGACTTGTATGATGGCGGTGATTTATCGGCACGGCTCGAGCGAGCATCCGGAGCTGTGGTTGAAGCGCGTTGGGAATTGGAGCGGGTTCAGCGCGAAACGCGACGGGTTCTTGAGAGTGCGATCTCTGAGTTGGTTGCGAGTCAATCGTTGGAGTCTGCTCGTTTAAACTCTTTGGAAGCAACTGTGAAGGCCAGTGACGCGACGAAAGAGTTGTTCATGTATGACCGAGGTGATTTGACGGATATTTTTCGAGTGCAGGATGACTATTTAAATGCAGCGAAAGCGCTAGTCGATGCTCGTGCTGGTAAAGAAAATGCAGTTTATTCATCGCTTCACGCGGCAGACCTACTGATTGAGCAGTTTGGGTTAGGTATTTGATGCGTACCGATCAGATTGACCGGCTCGTTTATGACATTTCCTCGCGATTTGATTCTGCGATCACTCCCTCCGAGGCTCGCGCACTGATACCAACGCCTGACGCTGACCGGTCAGTAGATTGGTTGTCAGATGTCTTATCCGACATTGGGATTGGTAATGAGACGATTGAAGATATCTCCTCTCTTGCTATGGATCGGTTTCACGACGTCGGCTTGTATTGCGTCGACGAAACGGTTTTTGTTTTTTATTTCGATCCGCTCCGGCATGTCGTTTATTTTCGCGATCTTGACACCGGATTAGTGTCAACTGCAGAAGAGTTTTTAGCGGCTCCTCCTGAGTTGGCGAGTAACGGAAAAAACCCATTAGTGATTCGGTATTTTGAAGTCGCTGAAGAAAGCCTGGCCGCGATTCCTGGTGTCGAGACACACTGGTTTTTTTCGCCGCTATGGAAATTTCGCGGATATTTTGTACAAGCAGGGATCGCATCATTACTGACCAACTTGTTTGCAGTTGGTACATCCCTTTTTGCGATGGTTGTTTATAACCGAATCATTCCATCAAACGCCTTGTCATCTTTGCTTGTTTTGGTTGTTGGAATGGCGATCCTGCTGATTGCCGACTACCTCGTGAAAACGGTACGGAGTAAGCTTCTAGGAGCCGCTGGTGTCGAGGCAGATCTTATCATTGCAGACAGGTTATTCACCCAGGTTCTCGATATTCAGTACAAATCGCGGAACGGGTCTGTTGGCCAGATGGCTAACGTCCTGAAAGAGTATGAACAGATTCGGGAATTTTTTACCTCAGCAGCCTTGGTGTCTGTGATCGATCTTCCGTTTGCACTAATATTCGTCGGGTTTATTTGGTTTCTGGGCGGCATAATGGTGATTCCAGTAGTCGCCGGGATTCTCTTTCTGTTTGCGATCACTTGGTACATGCAGCCTCGGATGAAAAAAATCGCTGAGCGTTCACTTGAGGATGCGCATAACAAGCATTCAGTTCTCGTAGAGACGCTGTCGGGGTTGGAAACAGTCAAGTTATTAGGTGCCGGCGGTATCTTGCGTCGACGATTTAAAACAGTGCTGGCTAGACAGTCCTCTATCGCTGAAGAAAGTAAGCGGCAGTCATTTTTTTCATCAAATCTGACACAAGAAATTCAGCAAGGTGTTCAAATTGCTGTGGTGGCAATCGGAGCGATTGCTGTGTCTGACGGTGAATTTGGTTTCGGGGCCATTATTGCTTGCACGATTTTATCAGGCAAAGCGCTATTACCATTTGCTCAGCTTGCGCAGCTTTTATCACGTTTCAATCAAATCGTGTCTGGCTACAAAGCTCTTGATGAGCTAATGAAACAGCCGGTCGAGCATGAGAATAAAAAGCAATTTATCAAACGAGGTCGCTATAAAGGCGCGATACGATTTGAAAACGTATCGTTTAGCTATCCCAATAGCCCACAAGCTGCTTTGAAAGATGTGTCATTGGAGATCGCGCCAGGTGATCGTGTTGCCATTGTTGGTCGTGTGGGGTCGGGTAAAACAACAATTGGCAAAATGATTACCAAATTGTTTGTCCCTGATGATGGTGCGATTTTTATCGATGGGGCAGATATTCGGCAAATAGATCCAGCGGAAATCAGAGAAAATATTGGTTTGGTCTCGCAAGAGCCGTGGATGATCGCTGGTAGCGTTGAGCAAAATGTAGTTTTAGGGGCTCCTAATGCAGGCACAGATGAAATGTTATGGGCATCTGAGCTCGCAGGCGTCTCAGATTTTGTCAACAGGCATCCCGATGGTTTTAAAATGATGGTGGCTGAACGTGGTGAGGGCTTGTCAGGAGGGCAAAGGCAAGCGATTTCGATCGCAAGAGCTCTCGTACGGAAACCACCCATCCTACTTTTTGATGAGCCCACCAGTTCGATGGACGCAAGAAGTGAACGAAATTTGATCGCACGGCTGAAGGAAACGCAACTGAACTGTACCGTGATTGTGATTACTCACAGAACATCACTGCTTGCTTTGGTTGATCGTGTCATTGTTATTGATGACGGGAAGATTGTTGGTTCTGGGTCGGTGGATGCGTTCCTGAACGCCACCCTCAGCAAGACCGGTAACGCGAATAAGCTGGAAACGGCTGATGATTCGGTCAATGTTTAACGATGAAAATATCAAGAATCTTTCTTCTTATTAGGGCCTTATTTTCGTATGAAATGCAGGATCGTGATCGTCCTGATACTCATTTGATGTGGGTTATCTCCCTAAGTTTCGTCGCTTTTTCTGGATGGGCTTATTTCTCAGAGATTGATCGAGTAGTCACTGCAAATGCAACGGCATATCCCTATGCAAAATTACAGACAGTCGAGCATTTCGAGGGCGGTCGAGTTGATAAAATCCTCGTCCAAAAGGGAGATGAGGTCAGTAAAGGCGATTTATTGATTACTTTGAGTCCCATTCAAACGCTCGGTGAATTGACGATCCAGACCGATCAGGTTGCAGAATTAAGTGTGAAGCAGTCGCGTCTATTAGCTGAATACGAGAACATTGCATCATTCGAAGTGAATAAAAATTTCCTTGAGGCGCATCCTGAAATAGTGGCGCAGGAGCGGGCGATCTTTCGAGAGCGCGTTAGGCAGAGAAAAGTTGAAATGGAAGCAAAGGTGGCTGAGGTAGATTCAGCCAAGGCAAAATTGTCTGCGGCTCAAGCAGGACTTCGAGCTAGCGATGAGGAATTCAAGACAATGAAGCTTCTGTTTGAAAAAGGTTTGGAGCCTGAGCTTTCATTTATTAAGGCCGAAAAATCTCATGCCGAAGCAATATCATCGTTAGAAACGGCTCGACAAGAGGTTATCCGCAGTCAGAGCGCGGTCGATGCCACATTGCGCGACTATCAAACTACAATTCTCCAAGAGCTTTCGGAGGTACGAAGTAATTTAACAGCTGCGCGAGAAAATATTCGCGTGGCCGCCGATAAAGCGGATAGATCAGAGCTGAGAGCTCCCAGTGCTGGAATTGTTAATAACGTGTTGGTTTCGACTGTAGGTGGCACAGTTAAGCCTGGTGAGACAGTGGTCGAAATTGTTCCAGAAGGTTCGCAAATATTTATTGAAGCGAATATAGCACCAGCTGACATCGGGTTTATCGAACTTGGTCAAGCGACGCTCATTAAACTAACAGCCTACGATTATTCCGTTTTTGGATCGTTGTCTGGTCAGGTGACGGTTATCGCGGCAGACACAACCACAGAGGAGAGCGGCGAGCAGTTCTATAAGGTCAGCGTGCAGCCTTTGACTAAATATCTCGACAGTAATAGCCGCGAGCTTCAGGTCATTCCAGGTATGGAAGCTCAAGTTGATATTATTGTAGGCAAACGCTCGGTGCTTGACTATTTGCTCTCGCCACTTTTGAGAGTTACCCAGGAATCCCTCCGCGAAAAGTAGTTCAACCCGTTTGGTGAGTATTTTGGCGAAGCGGCAGGATATGCAATTTTTTCAACAGATGGCCTTTGTATCAGTCGGATTCTGGAGTAACTTCAAATATTGGCGGTCTGCGAAATCAAGTGTAAGCTAGAACCAGGGCGAATTTAACTAATGCTCGGACCTTTATTAGCTACCGATGGATTCATTTGGATAAGAGTCAATGCTAAAATTTCTACTAGCGCGAGAGCTATTTTTCCGGCATGCAACTCGCGCCGACTGTCACCACTAATAGTCAATCGCCAACCCATTACGTTCACTTTGGCAAGCCTTATTCATACCAGACCACTTCGACCTATCGATTGTCAGTGGAGTTTAGCTGGTCAAAGTAAGCGATCCATCCTCTAGATTGTTTGGACCCAGGTACGCGTTTTTTTGTTGCACCAGTTGGAGTGATTCATACATTTGTACCGGGAATTGTAGTATCGCTGATCTCTGATCAAGTGAAGGTATTTGATTACTTTGAAACGCTTTCGATGCAGAATCGTCAAAATGTACGAGGTTCGCTGTTACACTGCGCTCCAGAGGAAAATCATGATTGATTCGCATTGTCACCTTGATTGCATTGATGTGTCCGCGCGCGAGGGCGGTGTGCAGTCTGTTTTAGATCTTGCGGCGCAACATGGCGTTGATCGGATGTTGTGTATTTCAATAACGCTTGGCAACGACGGCCCGCGACAGCTTGCCAAAGTGCATGAGCGCGTGTGGGCGACCGTCGGTATTCATCCCTGTCACGCGCATGAAGAACCTGGGGTCACGATTGAACGGTTGTTGGAGCTGGCCAAGGCAGATTCAGTCATTGCACTCGGCGAGACAGGACTCGATGGATTTCATGACCCGGTGACTGACGTGCAACGCGAGAGTTTCGTGACGCATCTCGAGGCCGGAAGACAGGCACGGTTGCCAATTGTTGTGCATACCCGTGATGCACGCGATGAAACGATTGAATTGATCAAGGCGCATGGCTCAACTGAGACTGCTGGTGTCTTGCATTGCTTTACCGAATCGTGGGACATGGCTCAACAGGCGATTGATCTTGGCTACTACATCTCAATGTCTGGCATTGTGAGCTTTCCAAAAGCGACGAATGTCCATGAGGTTTGCCGAAAAATTCCAGCTGACCGTCTGTTGATCGAGACAGACGCGCCCTGGCTTGCTCCTGTTCCGTATCGTGGTAAACCGAATGAGCCTGCTTTTGTGAGTCATGTGGCTGAGGCAGTGGCGATGCTTCGTGGTACAAGTCCTGAAGCCATTGCTGAGCAAACCACTGAAAACTTTTATCGACTGTTTCAGGCTGCGAACGCGTGAACCTCTCCGAAGCTGTCCGGCTTGAGCGCGATAAGCGCAAGCGACAAGCATTCATTCGTCGCGAACAAGATATCCTATCTGTCTGCGAGAGCTTGATGGCCGAGAAGGGCGTTCGTCAGGTATCGGTCGATATGATTGCTGCACGGACCGGGATCGGTAAAGGCACGATTTACAAGCATTTTGATAGTAAGCGCGACATGTTAATCGCAATCGCTGCACAATACTTTGCGATGTTGATCGAGTTACTTGGTCGGTCGAACGATCCTGCACGTGCGGTGTCTGACTGGATTGAAGCGCAGTTGTATACACCGCGACGGTCGCTACTTATCCATGAACTCGTTGCTACACTTGAAGATGACTCAGAAGCGCTCGATAAAATTCAAGACGTAAGGTACCAGATGCGGAAGCGATTAGCTCAGGTTTTATCAGGATCGTCGAGTACACGAGGGCGGCCTTTTGAGCGAGCGATGTGGTTGGATGCGATTGTCCAGGGTGCTCTCTTGGAGATGGAATCGGCTCTCAAGTCTGAATCCTTTGATGAAGACGAATGGGTTGAGTCCATCACGCGGATCGTCCCGATCCTCATGAGCGAGTCAAAACTCAAATTCAAAAAGCAAGATTTAACATACCTCTAATTGACCATGATCAGTTGATCGCCTTCGACGATTTCACTGTTGTCGAGCGATCGTAAAAATAGCCCACAGACATCCGTATCGAGTTGTCTATCCAGCCGATCCAGAAAATCTGCTGTACGTGACCCGTGCCAATCACATTCAGTTGCCAGGCAACGCACAATCGGTTCGACCACTTCAAATGTCGCATTACCGATCTGTAAGGTACTTCCGACCCATGAGAGCTCTTCAAACGGATCGACTCCATCGATCAGTAAATTACCTCGGTAGCGTTCCGGGTGATCACTGGTACCTGTTGCCTTCGCGATTGCTGTGACAGTGGAGCGATTCAGTAACGAGACATAGGCTTCACGTTCGTCAGTGAAGCCTGTAGTTAGGGTCTCAAGAGTTAATTGATCAAGATCAGGGCTCAGGCAGCGGATCCATTCAATTAATGTGTCGCCATCGAAAGGATTTCGATCAATTGTTAATCCGTTTCCCTGATAATCGAAATGGACGTTCTCTGATGTCCAATCCACTTTGATTTGGGAGCACAGATCCGTCTGTACTGATTGCACGAAAAATTTCTTCGGCCGCCATCCTTCCCGCGCAGCTGGGTTACGCTCCGCATACTGAAGGGCATATTGTCGATCACCTTGGAGTGTTTGAAAGCGATGTGTTGACGAGTTGTTAAGGCGTTCTCCAGCAAATCCCTTGAGCGGATACCGAGTAATCGAATGAAGCTCCACTAATGACTCTCCGTTGGATGTTCGCATAGTTCCAGTAGAACACCTTCGGTATCTTTGGGGTGAACAAAGGCCACCTTGGTCCCATGTGCGCCTGGCACAGGTGATTCGTTAATCAAGGTGTAGCCTTCAGCCTTGAGCCGTGCGAGTTCGGCTTCGATGTCGGTGACGGTAATTGCTAATTGCTGCAGGCCACCTTTACCGGCATTCTTCTCGATGAACTTCGCGATCGGGCTGTCCGCTTCAGTGGCCGCAATCAGTTCGATACATGATTCACCAATCTGAAAAAAGGCTGTCTCGACTTTCTGTGAATCGACTCGATCACGGCCGGTCAGCGTAAATCCAAGTCCCTGGTATGTTCTGATTGCGTCTTCGATGTCGGTGACGGCGATCCCAACATGATCGATTTTGTGTAACATGCCTATTGTTCTCCTGCCGTGTCGGCGTATTCTTTGCGTAAGCATATAAGAAAAAGGATGTGGTGATGTTTAGATCAATCGTTGTGGACGATTTTATGACTACACACTTAGCGACGGCAAAACCCAGCATGGATTTACTGTCCTTGGTTGATTTATTGCTGATTCAGGGGATTTCGGGTGCTCCAGTTGTCGATGACGACGGTAAGTTGATCGGCATGATTTCAGAGCAGGATTGCCTCAGAGCGATACTTGTCGGTACCTATCAAGGCGATATTGGTGGACAGGTTGGCGACGTCATGAGCAGTCCAGTGGAGACGATCCAACTCGGGGAAAATATTGTTGAGGTGGTTGAGCGGATGATACGAACCAATCGGCGTCGATTTCCGGTGGTCGACTCTGAAGGAAATCTGAGGGGTCAGATTTCGAGAAGAGATCTCCTTCGTGCTGTAAGAGCCTATGAAATCCCTGAAGATAAGCCTGCGCGCTAGTACGATAGCGCCTTTTCCAGCGGTTCGATGCATGCGAGCGCAGCGTTTGG
>MDTB01051901.1_pt1 | contig 11917 bp, 8 predicted proteins | sample 811161 | NCBI WGS metagenome assembly MDTB01 (sample SAMN05326650, study PRJNA326480) | marine metagenome | isolation source: seawater | place: Mediterranean Sea | collected 2009 | reverse complement strand
GAACGAAACAATAAAGGGTATTATCACCTCCATCTTTGATGCCTTTAAGAGAGGAGACACAAAAGAGATTGAGAAACATCTTCATAAAAAAGCAAGTGTTTGGGATGTTTTTACTCCTCAACTTATCGTTGGAGAAAAGGAACTTTCTGCCTTTCATGATCATGATCAAATGCAAAAAGACTCACGAGGGGAATTAAGCATTGTATTGGAGGAACCTATGATCAGATCTATGAAGGATTTTGCTGTAGCAACTTACTGCCTTGAATTTGTTTATCAAGAGCCTAATGCAATGCGTGGCAAAGTTCGAATCACTGACATATTTATCATGGAAGAAGAGCGGTGGAAAATATTACATCACCACGAAGGGATTGTTCCAAACGATAAATAATAACAAGCCTGCAATAAAGAAAAAAGGAACAGACTTGCGTCTGTTCCTTCTCTTACTACTAGGGGGTACCTAATTTAAAACTTATAAGATGCTCTGATTCCAACCGTTCTCTTATCAGCAAGAGCAATTGAAACAACCCTCATACCTCCAGCCGTGACCGCTCCGTCTCCGAAACCACCAGTGATACCAGATAAGTCATATAATTGTTGCAGACCTTTTGGCTGACTGTCATCAAAACAGTTTGTGCAGTAAAGCTCTACTCGATAGGCATCAGTTTCAAATCCACCTCTTAGGTTGAATTTTGTACCTGAACCAGTATGTGCATGCATCGCATTTGAGGCCCACATTTTCCCGGTATAAATCGTATCGATTCTCGCAAATACTTCTCGATCAGCTGTATTTTCTTTTACATAACTGAAAGACAAACTACCACTGTTCTTGGGATATCTTGAGAACATGTTTCCAACTGCGGCTAATCTATCGCCATCCAAGTCAAAAGTGTCTGCACTCTGGAATCCTGCACCAATTTCGCTGTCATTCATTGCATATGTGAAATCGAGTGACCATAGGTCATTCAATATCACTGTACCATCAACCTCAATACCGGATAGGTTGGCATTCCCACCTTGTGAGGTGATATTACCTGAAAGAAGGGCTTGATTGCCGTCAGCATCGGTATAAGTTGGGCTGAAAAATGGTGTGTGAACATTGGTAAGGTCAGTGTCATAAATTGCCACTGATACAAATCCTCTGCCATCTAGAATAGTCCTCTTGATACCAAACTCTATGTTTTCAGAAACTTCCTCATCAACCTCGATTCCTGCACCCCCAGTTTGTTGAGAAATTTCTGTCAACTGTGATTCAGTAAGCGTTGCCAATGAAGGGTTGAATGTACCTGGAAGCGAACCTTCTGAGTAAGTGAAATACATCGTGGTGTCCTCATTAGGTTTGTAGTCAAGTATTACACGTGGAAGGGTTCTCTTAAATGTTCCATTTTGTTGATTTGCAAGCGATCCCAATGTTTTGGGGAAGTCGCCTGTATAGGCACCAACGCCACCAGTTGTAATCTCGTCTTCTTGCCTTCTGATGTCAACACTTAGCGTTAAAGTATCGCTTATATCGTATTCAACAGCTGCATAAAATGCACTGTTATCAACAGAATCCCATTTCATATCATTGTTATTTGAAGTGGTATCACCATAGTTACCAAATGGAGAATTTGGATTCTGACATGCATTACTATTCTCTAGACCCCCGCCATAAAATGGCCAGTATGGGTTGTAACAAACTGGCATCTGTCCAGCTGCCTGTCTTGTTGCATTATTTTCTAGAGATGGATAATAAACAATTAGATTACCTATAACTTGAGTAAACCATTCCATATCCAACTGAGAGTAACCAATCATCCAACGGAATGATTGATCATCTGAGGAGCTTAATCGAAACTCAATGGATTCATCTTCCATGGAATTCATTCTTAAATCAAAAGCATCGGCTGGATGGTTTGCACCAAATCCACCGAACACACCGCCTCCCAGTCCTTGAAGGTGTAGTCCTTCAGTCACTCTTCTATCGGTGTCATTGTGTGTTGAATAGGCATTCTCATGTTGAGCAGAGACAATATTAAGATTCATGCCATTGTCAAAATTGACATCTATCACAACACTCAGCTCTTCTGCCTCTCTCTCAAGACCAAAATGATCGGGCACCATAAAATCAGGTACCGGTCTCAAACCATTGGCTATTGGAAATCTACTTTCATCAATTCTTGTATTAAGCAAAGATAGTGCTCTTGCGGATCCTGTATCTTGACCAATGGAGGATGGCACTGGGACCTGCCCACAAATTGTTGTATGCGGAACATTGGTTGCAGGATTAAAGTTGAATGCTGCAGCTGCTAGCACTTGAGCTGGATCCCATCTTTCTACCAGTCCACCTGGCGAACAATTATGTGTTCCACTCCTATAGTCATATGCAGTAGCGGCATCAGGACCATCGCTGTCTTCCCATGCATGGTATCTTGCCTTAATCTTAAATCGGTCAGACGGTTCAAAGACCAATGTCAGTGCAACATCATCGGTTGATTGTGCGCCCAATTTTTGACCAGGCACATTGGCATTATCATACATCCCATCCATTTCATAATCTGAGATGGCCAGCCTGTAACCAAGACTATCGCTCAATGGACCATCGAGAACAACACTTGCTCTCTGTGTTCCGTGACTTCCAGCTTCGACATTTAATCTTCCTGAAAATTCATCGCCTGGATCACTGGTGACAACATTTATTGCACCGGTATAGGTTGAACGACCAAAGTGAGCTCCCTGAGGACCTCGAAGAACTTCGATTCTCTCAATGCCATCCATATTTCCAAACTCTGCACCAACAGTTGCTGCACCATCAATAAACATTGTTGACGACTGCCTTGTTGGAATATCGGTTCTTGGATTCATCCCTCTAAAGATTAATCGTTTGTGTGATCTTGAGTTCTTTCCTACGTTGTTATCTGAAAAGAAGAATCCTGGAGTATAAGCAACAACATCTTGTAATTGATTGATTCCTCGAACTTCTATTTGATCGGCGGTTAAAGCCGTGATGGTGTATGGTGCATCTGCAAGAGATTCCTCTCTCTGTCTTGCTGTAACTGTAATCTCCTCAATTGCAGATACGTCAGACTGTGCAAATACATCAGTGGTATAGGACAGTGGCATCCCGATAGCTAAGGCTACAAAGAGTGCACCTATCGTCCTGATAGATTTCCTAACAATACTCATATTTATCCCCTAAATGACTAATTTCTAATTAAATCTATATCAGATTAATTATCATCTGATTAATTAGATAATAGAATAATTTATATAGATATGTAAAGCTTATTGATCAATTGATTAATAAGCAAAAAACGTTACAATTTCTTACAATATATAAATAGGGAGAAAGGGGCTCTCAATTCCATATAATAATTAATAGTAAAATTAGGATTAAAAAAGATATGAAAAGAAGAGATTTTATGAAAAATGGAGTGGCTATAACAGCTGCGACAAGTCTGCCCTACTCAAACTTAGTCAGGGCCTCTATACCTGATACACCAGCAATATCAATCAGCGGCGATGACATTACACTCAGTAGCGTTGACATTATTGATTTTATAACCAGCTTTCAAGGATCTGTGATCTCTGAAGGTCACTATGATTATGAAATAGGGAGACTAGTATGGAATGGGGTTTGGGACAAACGCCCAGCCTTAATTGCCTACTGCGAATCTGCTCAAGATGTGCAAAAAGCAATTAATTTTGCGAGTGATCAAAATTTACTAACAGCTGTCCGCAGCGGTGGCCACAGCATTTCAGGAAAATCAACATGCGATGGCGGCCTTATTATTGATCTATCAAGAATGAGAAAAACAGACATTGATTTACAGAGAAAGATTGTTGAGGTTGAAGCAGGTTGTACATTGTATGACCTTGACTCAAAATCTCTGCCCCATGGGTATGTCGTTCCAGCAGGTGTCGTCTCTCATACAGGAGTCGCAGGATTGACTCTCGGCGGAGGAATTGGCTCCTTGATGAGAAAGTATGGATTAACCATAGACAACTTGATCAGTGTTGACATCATAACGGCAGACGGCGTCTTTAGAAAAGCCAGTGAAAATGAGAATCCAGATTTGTTCTGGGGCATAAGGGGTGGTGGAGGAAACTTTGGTGTTGTTACATCATTTAAATTCAAACTAAACCCACTTAAAGACGGCAAAGTGGTGGTGGGTGCTAGGCTCTATGAAATGAAGTATGCAAAGGAGCTCTGGGATTTCTATTACGACTACACAGAAGAACTACCCAATGACATCATGTGCAATGCCGGTATGTGGAATGCAAGCCCAGATGAACAACTATTCTTCCTTGGCGCAATGTATATGGGCGATCAGTCGAAAGCTGATGAAGCTCTGAAAACAATTCAAAATTTTGGAAAGCCTGTTGTAGATGAATTGCATTACAAAGATTTCATAGAGCATCAGCAGGTTGCTGATATCAGAAACGCGCATTATAGAAAGTATTACATCAAAGGAAGACAAATTGATGAATACAATCCAAAAATGACAGAAGAATTAATGGATCGTTGGGGTTATAAAAAAGATCGCTTTGATACCATGCGAGTGGTTCGCTTTGGCGGAAAGATCTCTGAAGTTGCTGAAGAGGATACAGCCTGGGTTGGTAGAAATGCAAAATGGGACATTGAGGTTGGAGGTCATTGGACCAATGATGATAAAACTGAAGAATTCACACAATGGGGGAGAGACTACTGGAAGGGCCTGACGCCATATACTGCAGAAAGAATCTATATCAATGAATTGATGGATGAAGATCAAGAATTTGTTGCAACAAGCTATGGCCAGAACTACGGGAGATTGGTCGAACTCAAAAATAAATATGATCCAAAAAATCTATTCAGTCTCAATGGGAATATTAAGCCCACTGTTTGATTGGTGATTTCTTGACTAAACTATATTAATGGATATCTATTTTCATGACCTCATGGCATTCTTTCATGTCGTGCTTTTTGTGTATGCTATAGGCGGAGACATCGCTGTATATTACATCGGCAACTACATCACCAAAGATGAACTCCCAATCGAGGAAAGACTTCGTGTAAGATCAATGCGCTTCATAGTGGATATGTCTGCAAGAACTAGTTTGGTTCTTTTATTGCCAATTGGCTTTACTTTATCAACAGCATTTGGCTCATCCATCGATGGAGTTTTACTCCAGGGAATTTGGGGGTTTAGTATCTTATGGCTCATTTTAATTTGGATGGTTCACTTCAAACGAGAAACGAAGGAAGGAGAGATCTATCGTCTTTTGGACCTGGGAATAAGATACATACTTTCTTTTGCTTTGATTGGCTTGGGTGTGTTTAGCCTTTTTAGTGATTTTATTATCCAAAATAATTGGTTGTCATTGAAAATTACTATCTTTGGTTTAATCCTCATGAATGGTATTTGGATCAGGATAATTGTAGGAAGAATGAGACAATCAATCGTTATGGTTCAGAATTCTGATGATGTCGATTTTGCAGAGAATCAAATTAAAAAAGAGCAATCAACTTTAAACACAGCTGCTTTGATGATCTGGGTTCTGGTGATTCTTATGGCTTTCTTGGGTCAAGTTAAGCCGTTCTAAATTACCTAAATAAATACTGACTATGAGCAAAAATCACATGGGTCCATTTAAATCAATTAGAGATTATTTGAATGCCGTGGATCATCTCAAGCTTGGAATACACATAGAAGATATAAATCAAGATGATTATGAGGCTACAGGACTTATTTATAAGCTCGTAGAGAAATATGGCGTTATCAATGCGCCAGTTGTTTTCTTTGATAAAATTAAAACTTCAGGAAAAAATTTTCATAATGCATCAACTGGAAACCTATTTGGAAAATGGGAGCTAGAGGCCTTAGCGCTTGGGTTATCAGTTGACCCCTCTTCCCCTCAAAAGAATTATCGAAATGCGCTCAGAGTAATAGAAAACCACATTGATGAAAATGGAAGTTGGCCCACAATTAAGCCTAAAGAAATACCCTTAGAGAGCTCACCCTGCAAAGAAAATATTCTTAAGGAGAATGAAATTGATTTGCTTGATTTTCCATTTCTGAAAACAAATCCTGGAGACAATGGTCAATATATTAATACAGGAAGTGTCATTTTACAGGATGAAGAATTAGGACGAAATGTTGGGACCTATCGTTGCCAAATCAAAGATAAAAAGAAAATAGGAATCAATCCTCAGATCAATCAAGATGGTTGGAAATTTCTCAAAAAATTGAGGGAACAAGGAAAGAAATTTGCTAATGCTGCAATCGTCTTGGGCACAGACCCAATAACATTCTCATTGAGCGGATCAAAAGTTGCAAAATATGGTGAAGACGAACTTGAGATAGCTGGAGGTTTAATGGGCGAAGCAATAGAAATTGTCGAATGCGAAACTAACGATATCTATGTACCTGCTCATGCTGAGTTGATTATAGAAGGCGAAATTCCTCTCAATCAATTTGAGAGCGAAGGTCCTTTTGGAGAAATGTATGGTTATCTCGGTGCCAATCAAAAAGAAAACTTTTTTCTCAATGTGAAATCAATCAGTCATCGCAATAATCCGATCATACCCAATCAATTTACTGGAATCACTCGAGGTTGTCTCACCGCTCCAATCGAAGGCAATTTAAATAGGAAATTTCGTGATCAATTCGATGAATTTGTTGCTTTACATTACCCGCTTGAATATCCAGGCTTTTGTTTTGTGAAGATAAAAGATTCTAGTACAGACAGAGCAATTGAAATAGGAGAATCAATCACAACTGCACTTAAAATATCAAAGATAACTATACTGCTTGATGAGGATGTTGATATTCATAATCTAAATGATGTTTTACACGCTATTGGATCTCGTTGGCAACCAAACCGCTCATCAAAGATAGTTGATGAGGCCAATGGATTAAGTGGTGATCCGAGTTCAACGGAGAGAGGCAAAGGAAGCAGAATCATTATTAATGCGACAAGGAATGCCACAGAGCAAGTGAATGGTAAACCATTTCCAAAGATGAATATTGAGATCCTAAAGGAGGAGTTTCCAAATGTTATGGAGGCAGTCGAGATAAAGTTCAGGAAGTTCCTCTGAGTTATCTATCTTCGCTGGGTGCTTGATCAATCTGTGAAATATATGCGGTGACATCTCTAAACATCTCTTCATTGAACATCTCAGCCATTTCCATCATTTGTCTGCCATATAAATCTTCTGGATGCTGACCTCTGATGCCTTTTTGGAAATTAATCAATTGACGATAAATGTACCAGTCATTTTGACCAGTTAATTTGGGCGCACTGATTGTGGCATCGCCTTCGGCAAACTCTCCATGACATGAGATGCAGTGCTGAAATACGAACTCTCCAGTTACTAGATCACCTTGAATACTCTGCTCAAGCTTTTTTGACTTCATTAATGAAATCTTTGAAGACAATGAACGCTTTTGCTCATCGTTTAAGTTCATCACGCCCAACCGCATTGTGAGTCCCATTAGATCCTTATCATGTGTACCTCTGATGCCATCTTTGAAATTACTGATTTGCCTCAAGAGGTACCACTCTTCCATACCAGCTATGGATGGTGAACCCAAGACTTCATTGCCTGATAAATCTTTCCCATGGCAAGATTGGCATAAGTTATAAGCATCGCTTTCCATTGCTATGATCTTGATTCCAAATGTAAACAAAAAGCTTATTGTGAGGCATAAAATGGACGATTTCATTTTCCTCATTCAGCTTCCCTCATGACTCTAAATCCAAAATTAATATAACGTGTATCTTTATTCTCTGATTGACTGGACTCAAATCCATAATGATTCGATGATCTGAGATATATCGGCATATCATAATAAGATGCGCCTCTAAGAATAGGTCGGTTACAATCCCCATCCAATCTGGGAGACCCATCCCTAGGAGTGGCCTCATAAGAATTACCCCAACAGTCCTCAACCCATTCAGCAACATTACCTAGGATGTCATATATCCCAAATGCATTTGGCTTAAATGAACCGACTGGAGATGAAGTCATATAACCATCATGACAATTCGCGACTTTCCAATCATCCGGCAAAACTATTTTCGATTGTCTGCCCTTCATTTCTTCCAGAAAAGCTTCTGGTGTAATGTCGAGATCCGCACCATTTGCATACTCACAACCTTCATCAGAATCGCCCCAAAAGCGAATGGTACTTGTTCCTGCTCTTGCAATGTATTCCCATTCAGATTCAGAAAATAAACGGTATTTGAATCCTGTTTTCTGAGACAACCACCTCACATATGCCTTCGCATCATTCCAGCTGACACAAACGACAGGATGATCATCGCTCACTTGATAGCCGGGTTCAAACCAACTGAGGTTCTCTCCAAGGACAATGCCCTCCTCTGTTGCCCCATAACATCCGCCAGACATGTCATAACCCGTATCATTGATGAATTGCTCATACTCTATTCTTTTGACTTCAAATTTTGATGCATAGAATGTGTAGGCAATATTTACTTGATGCTGCGGTCTTTCATCATCTCGGGAGCCTTCAACTTCCTCGGGTGACCCTTTTATAAATGATCCAGGCTTCACTTCGATGAGATGAGGACAATTCTCACAATCCACTATGACCTCTTTTAGCTCGTCTGACTCAACTTTGAAGGAAACAAAAACCATCATAGAAATCAAATAAGGCAAGAATTTTTTCAATTCTAAAATATCAAATTTTAATCTCATTCTTAATCTGTGATGTAGTCGATTAAATCTTGATAACTCACTGGCTCAACATCATGCGAACCCAAAAGTATATCGGCAGGGATATTAAATTCTTTGATGGCCTCATTCAGTGAGATTGCAGAATGATAAGGAACTACATTCGGACCTCGTTTGGTTCCAGACCTTTTGTCTCGCGCAACACCACTCACATAAAGATCTCCAGCATAAAGCATATTAACGTTACCAATCAGAGCTACAGTCATGTCCTCAGTATGCCCATTTAGAACTGGATAAACTATGACCGGACGCTCAGGATCGTCAATGACATATGGTTCATCTGGAGAGACGCCAGTAATGACTTCATTGTTTCGATCATCCAAACGATCCAGTGCATCGATCACAACAGATGATTTGGGTCGGTTGATTTGAGCTTGATAAAAATCAACGGCGGATTCGTGGACCACAAGATCGGCACCCTCTGCTATGTATGGCCGGATTCCAGCTCCATGATCATTATGATGATGAGTGGGAATAATATGTGTGATTGGCTTATTGGGAATGTTGGCATAAATCCATTTTGCAACTTCTTCACCCTTGAGGTCATTCATTCCTGGCTCAATAACAACAACGCCATTTTCTTGCTCAACAATTAATGTGTAAATACCATCCAAAGGCAACGCAGATAGATAATGAATTCCATCGGCTAATGCTGTCCATTTCAGCTCAGGTCGATAAGCACCTGACAAAGTGAACATTCTCATGGTTTGGCTGATTTCCCATCCTCTTTGAGCAAAAGATTCATTATGGATGTATTTCAAGCCCGGTGGTTGATCAAAATGGTCTTCTGAAAAACCTGGATTAATCTCTACTGAATCCCTCCTTATTTCCCATCTGGGAGCACCTCCTTGAGACATCCTCACAGTCATTGGGAATGGAATCTCTTGTGAGAAATCCCAATTGTCAAATTTTACCTCAATTTCAATATCACCATAAACAACGTCCCACTCCATGGTTGAAATTTTAGCAATCAGCCCTGAATCCTTATTTACATAAAATGTGATTGGGTAAACTTTATCTTTGATGCTGAATGTCAAATAATCATTTTCATCAATCTCGGTATTAGCCTTCCATTTGTCCAGCCAATCTGGCTCGATTAATGTTTTGTTGATCATTTTTGAAAAGAACTCTTTCTGACTGGCTTGCTGTTCCCATTCTTTATTTGCAACGAGTGTTCTAAGACCCGTTTGACGTAGCCGATCAACCGTTACAGGAAATACTTCATTCTCTTTATATCTCCATCCTTCATTTTTATCTGCAGAGGATGCATCAACATCAACCAATAATGATGAATCATTCAACACTTCATTTATCAACAAGTGTGGGTTTAATAATCGTTCTGTTTTCATTGCTGCTGCTGCCTTATCAGGAGTAAGCACTTTGTCTTTCTCCTTGACTATACCCATTGGATCATCTTCGCTGAGGTAGCCTTCATCACCAACAAGAAGAGTATTAATCTCTCTTGTAATATAACCCCCCTCCCTGGCTGCAAGGGTTGTAATTAAATCCACCCTAATTGCATTTTGGCTGAGCTTATGGGAAACATTTGTGGTAGGTGCAGCCAAGAGCATCATTCCTTTTCCAGGTTCAGGACCTTGGCCCATAATGTACTCATCTCTTTCGCTCTTAATCAGATACTCATCAAGGCCCTGAATCATGTCAGCACCACCGATTGATTCCAATGCCAGATTAAAAGCTTTTTCATCATTTGAGTCTTGTGATCCACATCCAACGATAAGAGTCATTGAAAATAGTGCTAGAAAAATCTTTTTTGAGTAGTGCATATGATTCCTTAAAAATTTATTTTATATCAATTCAACATCTTATTTATCATTTGATTAATAAGCAATACAGGGATATATTTTTTTTATGTCTCATCATTTGAAATCATTATTAATTTTTATTTTTATCATTCTATCTAACCAAACACTTTATGGAAAAGACAATGATTCAAAAGTTTTAGTTGTTGGGGGAACGGGAAGGATAGGTTCTCAAATTGTTAAACTTCTGTCAGAAAATCAATTTGATGTCACCGTGATGTCGCGATCTACAACATCAAAAAGAAGCGTGAATGAACTTCCAATTCATTATGTTACAGGTGATGTTCTGATAGAGGATCAAGTTGCTGATGTATTTAGAAAACAAAATTATGACGTGGTCATTAATGCCATAGCTAAAGTTGGCGAAGATAAGAACCCCCATGCAATTGGGCAAAGAAACCTCAATAAATGGTCAAAAAAAACAGGGGTGCGTCATTTCATCCTAATTGGTTCTGTTGGGGCTGGTAATAAACAAAGTCATTTGGTGACTGATAGAGCTTGGTCTATGTGGAAAGACATTCTTCAACAAAAAGGCATTGCAGAGGAATCTTTAATGAATAGTGGTATTAGCTTTACCATCATTAGAACAGGCATCATCATCTATGATGATACGCCGGCTACTGGAAATGCAATTTTGAGTAATGATCATAATATTGTGGGTTTAATTACCAGAAAAGATTTAGCCATACTAGCCGTTGACTGTATTATGAAATCAAAATGCATAAACAAAGTTTTTCATGCGTTGGATGAATCATTGATAGAGATACATGAGAATTAAAAAAGCATTGAAAGGCAGTCAAAAGATTGAAAATCAATTCATTATTATTTATCATTTGATAAATTATATATATACAGAATAAATTGGGTTAACTATGAAAAGAAGAGATTTTCTTGCAGGTTCATCAGTTGCAATATCAGCAGCTCTATTTCCTTCATGGAATGGGTTTTCAGCCGATGCAAATATTCCTTTTGAAATACCAGCGGTCACTGGAAATAAAGAAGAAATTACAATAGCTAGAAGCAGTGTCATTGATCTAAAACAAAGCCTTAAAGGAAGAGTTCTCCTCAGTAACGATAGTGATTATCATGTTGCAAGATTAGTAAGAAACAGAATCATCGATAAAAAGCCGGCTCTAATTGTTCAATGTGTTGATGAAAGCGATATCCAAAAAGCAGTCAACTTTGCGAGAAGTCATAATATTTTAACCGCTGTCAAGTGCGGTGGTCATAGTGTCTCAGGAAAAGGAACTTGTGATAATGGACTCATGATTGATCTTTCTCCTTTCACAGGTACTAGACTGGATAAAGCAAACAAAAGACTCTTTATAAAAGGCGGATCATGGCTCAGTGAGATGGACGAGGCAACCATACCTCATGGTCT
>MDTB01181171.1_pt1 | contig 11919 bp, 10 predicted proteins | sample 811161 | NCBI WGS metagenome assembly MDTB01 (sample SAMN05326650, study PRJNA326480) | marine metagenome | isolation source: seawater | place: Mediterranean Sea | collected 2009 | reverse complement strand
TCCTTGGTTTCCCGAAAGGCGGATACCCTGAACCACAGGGCGGTTACTACTGCGGTGTTGGTTACAAAAATGTTGGTGATATCGGCCGTGCTATCGCAGACGAGCATTTAGATCTATGCCTCTATGCCGGAATTAACCACGAGGGCATCAATGCTGAAGTAGCAATGGGGCAGTGGGAGTTCCAAGTCTTCGGTAAAGGTTCCAAGCGCGCAGCAGACCAAATCTGGGTTGCCCGCTTCCTTCTCGAGCGACTCGGCGAGGAATATGGTGTAGACATTGAGTATCACTGCAAACCTCTCCAAGGCGATTGGAATGGTTCCGGAATGCACTGTAACTTCTCCACCGAAAAGTTGCGGGAAGAAGGTGGCAAGGAATACTTCGACAAGCTCATGGCCTCTTTCGAGAAGAATTGCATGGAACACATCGCGGTCTACGGGCCCGATAACGACCAGCGACTCACTGGACTCCATGAGACCCAATCCATCGACAAATTCTCTTGGGGAATCGCGGACCGTGGAGCCTCTGTCCGAGTTCCACACTCATTCGCCAAGAATGACTGGAAAGGTTACCTTGAGGACCGCCGACCGAATTCACAAGGCGATCCCTATGCCATCGCCAGCCGCGTTCTTAAAACGATCGCTGAAGCCGACGAAGCTTAAGCCACCACTCTTAGAACTTTCAACGGTCACTGGGTCTTCCGGTGGCCGTTTTTTATTTTTGCGTATCAAGTCGATACTCAGGGCTCTCTCACAGATAAAGCCTCAAAGACTAGACTGAAAACACCCTAAGGAAGACAATACAATTTTCCAAACCCAACAAATTTCACTTCAGTTTATCCCAGTCCACTTTGGTTTTTTCATCTTTTTGAAACTCCATCAAAACTTTCCAGTTACCCTCTTTCTTAACTAGAAGAGCTTCGAGTTCGATGTAAGCAACAGTCTCTTCGCCACCTTTTATCTGACTGGCGTATCGAAAAATCCCTGTCTCATGGGCCGTGGAATCGTCACCCCACCGTTGTTTAAAACGAAAGTCGACACTCGCCTTCATCCCACCTGCTTTCGTCTCATCAAATTCCTTTTTCCACTTCTTTAAAGCCGATGCCAAGGGATAGCTACTTTCACTCTTTCCAGAAACTAAAACTCCCGCAGGATGACAGGTCGCGACATACCCTTCAAAATCACCCTCCGCTACCGTTCTTGAAACTTCAGCCCAATAGGCATCGAGCTCTTCTAATCGCGCGCTCTCTTGATCGAGTTCCTTCACCTTGAGATCTCGCCAAACAATCATTCCACTTTTCGCCTTGTGCACTTGAAGGGCAAAATAGCCCGATCGATATGTCCCGTCCCCTTTCCAATGAGCGGCCGGAATCCCATTGACCCAGGTCTTTACCGTCTGCCCCTTGGCCATAACAGTCACTCGATTCCAGCCCTCTTTATTCAACGCCCCTCTTACTTTTGAATGCTCTTTCAACCAAAGAGGATACCAATATCCGCCACAACTCTGTCCATAGATACCGCCTGACCAACCACGATTTTTTTTAATCCCTTCCATTTCGACTTGCGGTCCAAAAACGACTTTCTTCTTGTCGCTTTTTGCGCGAAACATAATCCCTGAATTTAGATCAATTTCCCACCTCATCTCGCATGTAAAAACAAAATCGCTGTAATCGGTTCGCTTGGTAGATAGGTAAGTACTTGGCTCACCGGGAACACAGGTTCCAACAATCATGCCATCTTTGTAATCAAAGGACGATCTTCCTCCTTTACGCTCCCAATTGGATAGATCCTTACCATTCAGCAGAGAGACAAATCCATTTTCAAGTTCTGGCTCTTTTTCGGTATTCAGCAACATTTCGCCAGGTTTCGGAGCATTTTCCTGTGTGCTATATTTTTGAAACCACGCCGTCTGGGAAGAGTCTAACTCGCCGGCGCAACACTGGCCGAAGACTGAGACCAAAACGGAAATAACAACTTTTTTCAAATCCACCTTAATAGAGCTATCAGAAGCCAGTCAGATCTACCAGCGCGCAACAGCGACCCGTAAAGATCTAATTCTCGAAGCATCGATCTTACTGACCAAGAAAATCACGAACTCTTCGATACCCGTTTTGAGAGTCACCCGCTCAACTTTATCTATCTCCTCAGGAATAAGATCAACTAGACTCTATTCGTCTCACAGTTCCTTGCACAGTCACATGGAAATACCACTCACCAGCGAATTCCCGGATGGAGAGAATCTCTAGTTTTGCAAGAAGGTAGATTTCAGTTTCATGATTCAGAAAATCATTAAGAGGCACCCACGAATCACGAGCTGCGAAATGCTGCCTAAGGTTTTCTAATTGCCCCGCGACCTCGTTACTCGGGCGGATCAGCGCCTTCTTTTCATCAGAAATCCGGTTAATCCAGCCTGGTCCTGCAAGAATTAAAGCGAAGAACCCCTGCCCAAGTTGCCCGTAATCTTGGTTACTCATTCGAGCCAAGCGCATCCCTGGTTTCATGTCCGACTTTTGAGCAATTCGTTCCCAGTCCTGCGGCCCATGCTTTTTGAGATAGAAATGGCCAAGAACAAACACCCCAATCCCGACCAAGATACAAAAGATGGAAATAGACAGCGTCAAAGATCGATGACCAACAAAGAGACTCACGAACACCCAAGCAAATAAAAAGACAACTAAGAAAACAGCCGAAGCACCGAGAACACACAAAACAATCCGACCAAGACAACAGAAGTTGTGGCGCCGGATCATTTTGCGCGTAATGATCAATGGAAAAACCGACATAAATCAAAGAAGAGACGACCTAACATCGCAGATTCTTAGTCCCGCCACAGAGAGAGGATCTTCAATAGCGCATACCGAAACTTCACCTTTGGTTCAATTGGCGTGAAAACTTTGAGAGTTTTACCCGTGTGAGAAAAATCAACCATCGTAGAACGCCCCCAAAGTTCTCCATCGATTTCCATTGGAACGTCTTCCTTACTGGTCACTTTAAGACCCTCCGCCTGAACATATTCAACCGAATCTCCATGCGAGTGAAGATCAATTCCACCGTTCACCAATCCCCCTAACGAATCCTTTACAAATTGATAACCAGCTTCTTTAAAAACCACGACATCCAGCAAGCTATCTGTATTTGAAGCGTTTTTGAAAAGAGGAAACTGGCCGCCATACAGAGAACCATTTCCAACCAATATTGCCACCCCCTCAAGCTCGCGTCCATCGGAGCAAATTACCGTCAGTTGAGGAGGCTTGGCACGCAGAACTTTTGAGGCCGCCAAAAGGTAAGCAAATGGCCCCAGCCGCTTTTTACTCTCCCAAGTCGTCTCCTCAATGACCTGAGCATCAAAACCAACTCCAGCCATTTGCACAAAAGGCGCCCCATTCATTGCAAAGAGATCAACCTCTTCGCTGTGCCCACCATCGATCACTTTCATCGCATCCTCGAGCTTATCGTAAGGAATCCCCATTTCACGCGCGAAGACATTCATGGTTCCAGTTGGGAAAACACCAAGAGCTGTTTTCGATCCTGCCAACCCCTCAATAACTGCGTTCAGTGTTCCATCTCCCCCTGCTGCGATCACGAGATCTTCACCCTCCCGAGCAAACTGGCGAGCCAAATCAATAGCCTCTTGCCGACTCCCTGTGGCATAAATCGTGAAGCGGGTTGCATTCGCCATGATGAATTTCAAAGCTCGGCGCCCTTTCTCGCCCTTAGCCTTCGGATTCAAAATCAGAGGATATCTTTTAGGCAATTCACTCATCGTTCCGATTTAGGAATAGGGAAGCCCATCTTGTGAAGTTGGTCGAGAACCAAAGAAACCGGAAGTCCGATGATATTTTGATAATCACCCTCAAACTTCTCGATTATGAGCTCCCGGTGCTCCTGAGCGGCATATCCACCTGCTTTATCTAGAACATAGACCTTTGACAGGTAGTCCTCGATATCTCGTTCATTAAGCTCTCTAAACTTCACAAAAGAAGTACTCACAAATTCAGCACGCTGATCTCCGCACGAAAGCACCACACCCGTAAGAACCTCGTGAATCCGGCCGCTAAAAACACGGAGATTTTCGGCAGCTTCCTCCAGATCAATCGGCTTACCATAAATCTTACCACTTAGGCTCACTACCGTATCGGCGCCGATAACCATCGACTCTGGTCTTGCCTCTGAAACAGCCATACACTTGAGACGGGCATTAGTGAGAGCCAAGTCTCTCGGCGAGTAACCATCGCCAGACAATTCGTCGATATCAGGAGAAATGATTTGAAATGAAAGCCCGACCTCGCTGAGCAAGTCACGTCGTCGTGGTGAACCGGAGGCAAGAATAAGCTCCCATTTAGTCGATCCCTCAGTTAAGCCAATCACGTCGATAACCCGGTTTCCGGGGAAAAATTTATGGTGCGCGCGAGAGGAATCGAACCTCCACGGGGTTGCCCCCACATGAACCTGAATCATGCGCGTCTACCAATTCCGCCACGCGCGCAACGGCGGAAAGAAATCACCCTCTTTCTTGATTGGCAATCAAATTTCGTGAAGGAAATGCCCCTCTTTTGGCGAATGATTTGGAATTATTCATCACTTGGTGTCTCATGACCACACATGAAGGTCCTCATCACTGCCGGTCCAACAATAGAGTCCATCGATCCGGTCCGGTATCTTACAAACCGATCTTCCGGGAAAATGGGATATGCTCTCGCAGCCGCGGCCGCAAAACGCGGACATTCAGTGCTTTTGATCTCGGGTCCAACTTCAATAGAGATTCCTGAGGGGGTTGATTTCATCCCCATCGAGAATGCAGCCGAAATGTATCAAGCAGTGGCATCCCAAATCAGTCGACACGACATAGCCATTTTTGCTGCGGCTGTCGCCGATTACACCCCTTCTAAGATCGCAGAACAAAAAATAAAAAAGGCGGAAAATGAAATCACGCTCATCCTTAAAAAGACAAAAGATATTTTAGGTTCTGCGCGCGACATAATGGGCTTTAAGGGAACTTTAGTCGGCTTTGCAGCTGAAACCGAGAATCTCCTCGAAAACGCCCGTGCTAAGTGCCTCAAAAAGAGATGTGACCTTATCATTGCGAACGATATCTCCCGCAGTGACATCGGTTTCGATTCTTCAGAGAACGAAGTCACCCTTGTTTACCCCGATAATTCGAAAACCTTGCCACAAGAAAGCAAAGAACATCTGGCATTCCACCTTATCGAGATCATCGAAGACCTTTAGAGATAATTCATATCGCTAGCCAAGTGAGTATTCGTTTCTCAATGCTTGGATAAAAAAAGAGGTCACACGATCTCAGTGACGATTAAAGAAGGTATCGAAACTAAGATATTTTCGAAGGACTCTTTAGTTCCTTATTTAAGAACTAACGACAGTCGGTCATTTAGATAAATACCGAATCCATCAAAACTTACTCTTTTGAGCTTTCAAGTTCCCAGCCATTCTCGGGGCCTGACGTTAAGGCATAAGACAAAATCATCGCTTCTTAAGCTGAATGCGTCATTCTTCACACGTGACTGAACTCGAAACTGCCGTCCACGCTGCAAAGGAAGCAGGCAAACTCCTCCGCGCCAATTTCAACGAACCCAAGCAGGTCGATGAAGCTCTTCACCATGACTTGAAACTCGCGCTCGATAAAGAGTCACAGGAATTGATCACCGAAATCATTCTCAATCAACACCCCGAACACGCGATTTATGGGGAAGAAGGATTAGCTGGAGATCAATCTTCACCCCACCAATGGATCGTCGACCCGATTGATGGCACTGTGAATTTTTTCTACGGAATCCCCCACTTCTGTATTTCCATAGCCAAACGCGTCGCTGGCGAACTCGTCCTAGGGGTGATTTATGACCCCATGGTCAACGAACTATGGACCGTCGAAAAAGAAGGGATACCTCATCTAAATGGAACCCCGGTTACAGTCAGTGATCGTGACAAACTCGAAGAATCAATTCTCTTTGTTGGCTGTGGCAAAGATGAAGAAGCACTCACGACCGGACTCACTCGCTTTAAGAACGGATCACTCAAAGCACGCAAGATGCGCATGATGGGATCAGCAGCTCTTGGCATGGCCTATATCGCGTGTGGTCGCCTTGATGCATATATTGAGTCACGTATTTCACTTTGGGACATTGCCGCTGGTCAGCTTATGATTGAATCAACTGGCGGCCGGGTTGACCTCGTCCCTCATGACAACAATCCAGATGTTTACTCAATCGTAGCCACTAATGGAAAAATCCCTATTGAAGAAATCTTATGATCCGCTCAGGCATTGGATATGACGTCCACCAATTGACCGAAGGCCGCCCTTTGATTCTGGGTGGAGTTGAAATTCCACACACCCACGGGCTCGATGGTCATTCGGACGCCGATGTTCTCAGTCATGCGATTGCTGATGCAATTCTTGGGGCGCTTGGCCTTCCTGATATTGGCTACTATTTCCCTCCGGGGGACGAATCTTGCAAAGACATCTGCTCGTTGCGCATCCTCGAAAAGTGCGCTTCGTTGTGTTGCGAACATGACTACAAGTTAATGAATGTTGATTCATCCCTAGTTGCGGAGGCTCCAAGAATTCTACCCCATGCTCCCGCCATGAAGCAAAATATTGCTAAATCGCTGGGACTTACTCCTGCGGAAATAGGAATTAAGGCTACCACTAACGAGACGATGGGATTTGTTGGGCGCAGCGAGGGAATGGCAGCATTTGCAACTGCTCTTGTCATTAAGAAGGATTTTCTTAGATAAGCCTACCCACTTAAAGAGCAAGGTCGTAACTGCGTCCACTCTTACCTTCACGCCAATCCATAAAGGCCTGATTAGCAACAGAGATTCCGCCAGCCGTAGGATAATTTCCTGTGAAATACCAATCGCCGGACTCGGCTGCATTAATGGACTCGTGAAGGTTCTCAACTGTCTGGTAGATCACCTCAACCTCTCCGTGCCAGTCAATGTCTTCCGGGTAAACAATCTGGGCGATTTCTGCCGAAATTTGCTCATTTGTAAACCCAGCATAAAGCTTTTGAACTGCATTAATTCGATCTTTACTGGGCTTTTGCATCTCGGCTTTGCAGTCCCGATAAACCTCCTCAATGATGGCAGAATTACCTGAGCGCTTAATCAAGTTAATCGTTGCCTGAAACGCGATGAACTTCCCCAACTCCGACATATCAATGCCGTAACAATCAGGATAGCGAATCTGAGGTGCTGTCGAACAAATGATAATCTTGCCTGGTTTCGTTCGAGCAAGAATCTTCAGAATTGATTGCTTTAAAGTTGTCCCTCTCACAATTGAATCATCGAGAACAACCAGCTTTCCTCCCTCAGGAACGACACCATAGGTGATATCGTAAACGTGGGACACCAATTGATTGCGGCTACTTTCCTGTGAGATAAAGGTTCGCAGTTTAATATCTTTATGGGCAATTTTTTCGCCAACTGGCCAATTCCGCATAATCAACTCGTCGACCTTTGCCTCATCAAGTTCACCACCATTCAAGGCACTCAATATATCAGTCCGAACCATTTTACGGCGGTAAAGTCGCAAACCATCCATCAAGCCATAATAAGCAGTCTCAGCGGTGTTCGGAACAAATGAGAAAACAGAGTTCTCAAAATCATAATCGATGGACTCAACAACTTGCTGAACCAAAGCTGACCCCATGGCCTTACGCTCACGATAAATCTCCGGATCGTTTCCACGCGAAAAATAAATCCGCTCAAAGGAGCACGGCTGCGGTTTAATCTGATCGGCAAAACGCTCCGACTGATGAATCCCGTTATTTTTGATCGTCATCACCATACCCGGATCGAGCTCGCTCACTTGATCTTGTTCAGCTTCAAAAACTGTCATCAACGGAACTCGTTCGCTTGCAAAGGCAATAACTTCATCTGTCTCGTAATAGTAACATGGGCGGATTCCGTGAGGATCGCGCATCACAAAAAGATCACCATTCCCAACCACTCCCGAGATACAATAACCACCATCCCAGCCTTTAGCAGATTCAGCAACGATATGAGCGAGATTCAGACGCGCTGAAATCTTTTCCGCGGTATGATCACCGGGGATTCCCTCGTCGCGAAGCTCATGATAAATATCGGTGTGAGCCTCATCGAGATGGAAGCCAATTTCCTCTAAAACCGTTTGGGTATCTGTTCCATAAACCGGATGCTGACCACGATCCTCCATGCGCTTGTTTAGCTTATTGGTGTTGGTCATATTAAAATTCCCCATCACCATAAGAGTGCGAGTGGGCCAGTTGCTTCGGCGCAAATAAGGATGACATGAGCCATCATCGAACTGCCCAGAGGTTCCATATCGGAGATGCCCCATGTAAACATCCCCAGCAAAGTCAAAGCGCCGCCGGAGATCCTCGGGGTCATTTTCGTCAATTTGCCCCTTCCGGTGCTTTTTGCTTAGATCCTTCAACTCGGATCGAAAAAGCTTCGCAAGAGAATCTTTTTTAGCATCCCGGCGTCGGAAAATATAGGGTTGCCCTGGCGGCATTCCAATCTTTGCACAACCGATTCCCACTCCATCTTGACCTCGGTTGTGCTGTTTCTCCATGAGAAGGAAGAGCTTGTTGAAACCCCAGAGCGCGGAACCATATTTATCTTGATAATATGCCAAAGGTTTCTTGAGGCGAACCACGGCTATGCCGCATTCGTGGGTGAGACTGTCACTCATGAGTAATTTGGGACTAGGGTTGAACATTAACTGTGACACCGTCACCCGAACGTACCTTTCCGAGGACCCTACCTCCCGGTCCAGCAGAACAGGCTTCATCAACATTTTCGGGATCCACAATCGCCACCCATCCGATCCCCATATTGAAGGCATTAAAACGATCTTGTGGGTCCGTGTGGGCTAGCAGTTTTTGAACTGGTTCATTTTCCCAAAACGGAATGATCAGATCAGCACCCATCCCTCTAAAGAGACGCTCGAGGTTTTCAGGGAGACCACCACCTGTAATATGGGCGAACGCCTTCGCACGTGGACCAGCACCCTTAAAAGCATTTGTTACATCATGGTAAAGTCGGGTGGGAGCAAGCATTGCCTTAATTTCCTCGTCACTGAACTCAGAGCTATGTTCTGCAAGAATCCGACGGCAAAGACTCCAACCATTGGCATGAAAACCATCAGAAGCATAGCCAATCAATAAATCACCTTCCTGAATTGTTTCAGGTTGAATCAAATCTTCCTTTTCAACGGCACCAACGCAGAAACCCGAAAGTTCGACAACATCTGGAGGAACTAAGCCCGGCATTTCAGCGGTCTCACCACCAGCCAAAATACAACCGCAGTCTTCTAGGTAGTCACACATCCCAGAAATCAATCGTTTGATGCGTTCGGGATGAAGCCTCTCAATCCCAATGTAATCGAGAAAGAGCAGCGGATCTCCGCCAGTGGTAATAATATCATTAACACTCATCGCGATCAGATCTTTACCAGCCTCGGCTTCCATCCCGTATTCGAGAAGAACCTCCAGCTTGGTTCCAACCCCATCACATCCCGTCACAATGACCGGATTTCTATAATCACTTAGGTCGAATGCCGCAGCAAAAAGACCGAACGAGTTATAGAGCTGACGTTGCTTTTGAGTGCGGGAGACATCCGCCTTAATTTCGTTGACCAAAGCCGCGGCGGCCCGGGTATCAACTCCTGCTTCCTGGTAAGTAACCTTTTTACCCATGCGCTGTCATGGTTGTAATCTCCCCATCTCAATCGTCACGTCTTTTCCTCGTCATTTCACCTATCAATGTGCATTTTGAGTGAAACTACGGCAAATCGGGCCGTAAACAGCCAATGAAAACTTTAATTCTATCATTAGTGCTTGGTCTTTTCGCCACCGCTGAACCGGCTTGGCTAAAGGAAATTAATATCCCTGAAAAAGGTCCTCTTAGGAAGATTTCACCCACTAAGCTGGAGTATGTGATTAGCTTTAACGGAAAGGGAAAAGCAGGCACCTTCAGTATTCTTTTTGGTGAAAAGGTCCCACGCTACCCAGACCATTTCCTGGTCCGTGCTCAGGGCGGAAGTTCAGGGTGGGCCAAATCGCTCTTCCCTTACCAATTCCACTACCTCAGTTTCCTGAATCCAAAAACTCTAAGACCCAACAAATTCTTGGGAACTGAAAGGGAAGGTTCGAAAGTGACCACGCTTAGCTACCGTTTCCATTCAAAAGGCGTCTCTGGCACAAAAAAGGAAACTGAAGACGATGAAACTCAAACTGAGTCATCAAATTTTTCATACGCTTCCTCCCTTGGTCTTTTCAGCGGGCTGCTGCAGATTCGCAGTCTACCACTTAAGGATAATGATGAATTGGTTATGGCCTTGCACCCTGTAACCAACCCTTACCTCACCAAAATTAAGATTATTGGGCGAGAAGTCCATCTGGGCAGAGAATGTATCAAACTGAGTATAGGAGCCGAAAAAATAGAAACCGACATGTCCCTCAAACAAGAAGATGACCCCAAAACAGCAAGTATTTGGCTGTCTGATGATGATTGGCGGATCCCCATCGAGATGAGAGGTGAAATGCCCATTGGGCCGGTTCGAGTGTTTCTGACCAAACACGAGAATCTCTAGCTCCCCCGCAAATACAAGAGTCTTACCACCAAATAAGTGGTGAAACTCTTTCTTGAGTTAAGCCAATCATTCTTATTTATCGGTCACTGCACCCTCGCTCGCACTCGTAACTAACTTGGCATATTTTGCCAAAACTCCGCGGGTGTAACGGGCCTTGGGCTGAACCCACTTCGAACGACGCGCATCAAGATCGGCATCAGTAAAGATCTCATTTTTCTCCGCATTGATCATGATTGTATCACCCTCCTCAAGTAGTCCAATCGGGCCACCCTCGAAAGCTTCTGGCGTGATGTGACCGACCACGAATCCACGACTACCTCCCGAGAAACGCCCGTCAGTAATTAGCGCAACCTTATCTCCAAGACCACGTCCCATAACGGCAGAGGTCGGCCCAAGCATTTCGCGCATACCTGGGCCCCCTTTAGGACCTTCACGGCGAATAACAATAACATCTCCTGCCTCGATCGCCCCACTAAGAATGGCCGTCATTCCTTCTTCCTCCGACTCAAAGACACGGGCTCGCCCCGTAAAAGAAAGTCCCTCTTTCCCCGAGATCTTCGCGACCGAACCAGTTGGAGCAAGATTCCCGTAAAGAATTCGTAAATGACTGTCCTTCTTGACAGGGTTATCGAAGGAGCGAACGACATCTTGACCCTCCGGAAACTCTAATGGTGAGTTAGCAAGATTTTCCGCCATCGTCTTTCCAGTTACGGTAAGGCAATCACCATGGAGAAGACCTTCCTTGAGGAGCAATTTCATTAAGGGAATCAATCCCCCAATCTTCACCATTTCAGCCATCACATATTTTCCGCTAGGTTTGAGATCCGCTAGAACTGGAACTCTTCGCCCAATCTCGGTAAAGTCATCGATCGAAAGCTCGACATCAGCCGCATGAGCCATCGCCAGTAAATGGAGAACTGCATTAGTTGATCCTCCTAGAGTAATGACAACTGTTATGGCATTTTCAAATGCTTTTCGCGTCATTATATCCCGCGGCTTAATCCCCTTCTCCAGCAAATGCAAAACAGCCGCTCCAGCATCAAATGAATCCCGCTTTTTATCATCGCTAATGGCAGCTTGGGCTGAACTATTCGGAAGGCTCATCCCAAGTGCCTCAATGGCACTCGCCATGGTGTTGGCCGTATACATTCCGCCACAAGAACCTGGTCCAGGAATTGCCGCCTCCTCGACTTTCTGGAGCTCCTCGTCGGAAAACTCACCGCTAGCGTGCTTCCCTACCGCTTCAAAAACCGAAACAATATCAAGATCCTTTTCTTCTCCTTTTAAAGTCGCACACCCTGGCAGAATCGTGCCTCCATAGACAAAAAC
>MDTB01126306.1_pt1 | contig 11920 bp, 12 predicted proteins | sample 811161 | NCBI WGS metagenome assembly MDTB01 (sample SAMN05326650, study PRJNA326480) | marine metagenome | isolation source: seawater | place: Mediterranean Sea | collected 2009 | reverse complement strand
TAAATATGATAAATAAATACTATAATAAAAATGGATACTTTGTGAAAAAATTTTCAAATATAAAGTTAATAAACAATATTGAAAAAATAATAAAGAAGCATTTTTATAAATCAACAGATTATTATTCAAAAATTCCATTAAAAAATTTTCATAAAATTACACTAAATTGTCAAAACGAGCTTAATAAAATTAATATTCAGAAATTTTTTAGAGAAAGTGAAAAAAAATTTTTAGATAAAGAATTTAAAGAAGAATTACTATTCTCCTCATTTGTAACATTAAGAGCTGTAAGACCGGTAAAAAATAGTAAAGACTTAAAGGAACCTCTTGATTGGCATAGAGAAACATTTTATGGAAAAAAAAAACATATTAAATATGCAATTAACTTTTGGATGCCAGTTTTAAATTATTCAAAAAAAATTGGATTAAGTGTAATACCTGAGTCGCATAAAATACCAGACAAAAAAATTATTAGAGATTATATTGAAAATACTCATAAGGTTAGAAAATTTTCACCTAGCCACAAACTTGGTTTCCCATATGCACCTAAGCGATTAATTTCAGGGGTAAATTTTGACAATGCAAAAAAAGTTACTCTTCCAAAAAAGAACTTTATGATATTTTCTCAATATCTGATTCATGGAAATGGACAAAACTTCTCAAAAAAAATAAGATTTGCTGTAAACTTTAGCTTTGTTCCTTCCTCAAAAGTTTTTGAAAATAAAATTATAAATAACAAAAAATATAATTATCAGAAAGCTAAAACCAATACTTTATACATAAGTTTTTAAATCAAGTTAAATGCAAAAATTATTAAATAATTTTCAACTTTTTAATACAATTAAAAACTTAAAAAAAACTAAAAAGAAAATTGTATTATGCCACGGAGTGTTTGATTTACTTCATATTGGTCATTTAAAACACTTTCAGAAAGCAAAAACTTTTGGGGATATATTGATTGTAAGTTTAACTAAGGATAAAAATATAAATAAGGGGTTTGGTAGACCATATTTTAATGAGTCCTTAAGAGCAGAACTCATATCATCATTGTCTATCATAGACTATGTATATTTAGCAGAAGGAACGGATGCATTAGATATTATTTTAAAGGTTAAACCAGATGTATACTGCAAAGGTAGCGAATATAAAAATAAAAATAAAGACCTTACGAATAACATAATAAAAGAGGTACGACTTGTTAAAAAATTTGGGGGGAAGATCGAGTTTTCTGACGATATTACGTTCAGTTCATCTCAAATTTTGAACAAAAATTCAGAACTTTACAACGAAAAACAAAAAAAATTTATTAATAAAATATCTAAAAATTTTTCTTTAAGCGATATTCAGAATATATTTAAAAAAGTTTTTAATCTTAAATTAATTATAATTGGTGAATTAATATTTGATGAATATATTTTTTCTGAAGCAGTTGGTAAATCAGCAAAAGAACCAGTGCTAATTTTTAAAGAGGAGAAAAGTGAGAGATATATAGGTGGGGTAGGATCTATTGTAAAAAATTTATCAAATTTTATAGATCTTAAAAATATTTCCCTTTCCACATATTTTGGAGAAAAAAAAGAATTTAAGAAAGAATTCGATAGATATATTTCAAATAAAATAGACAAAAATTATATATATAAAAAAAACTCACCTACTATTCTTAAAAGAAGATATGTAGAGACAGTAAATAAAATTAAGGTTTTTGGTCTAAATCAGTCCAATGACGAAGTATTAAATTTAGAACAGGAAAAAAAAGTAGTACATTATCTTAATAAAACATTAAAAAAAAAAGATTTAGTTATTTTAATAGATTATGGTCATGGGTTTATTACAAAAAAAATTTCCTCTCTAATTTGTCAAAAATCCAAATTTCTCTGTTTGAATGCTCAAGTAAATTCATCTAACATTGGCTATCAAAGTATAAAAAATTATAAATCAGTTGATTGTTTAGTGATAAATGAGAAAGAATTACGGCAAGAGTTAAGAGATAGAACAAGTGATACAAAAAAACTTACTAAGAAATTATCTTTTAAATATAAATTGAAACGAGTATTGGTTACTATGGGTTCTGACGGAACATTATTTTATGATAATAAAAAAAATAAATTTTATGAATGCCCCGCTTTTGCAAATATTATTATTGATAAAGTAGGCGCAGGCGATACGCTTTTTTCAATTTTTTCTATTTTGATGAAATCTAATATAGATGTTAATTTGTCGTTATTAATTAGCTCAATTGCTGCATCACTTAATATAAAAGATTTTGCAAACAAGAATATTATTTTTCCAAATCAGATTTTGAAAATTATATCTCATATGATTAAATAAAAATGGATAAGCTCTTATATACATTTTTTAATAATAGATTACCCACGATTGATAGAGGTAAAGGAATATATCTATTTGATAAAAAAGGTAACAAATTTACAGATTTGACTGGCGGTTTTACCGGACATGCACTTTTAGGTTGGGGGAATAAAATAATTATAAATTCTATAAAAAAACAATTAAACAAAATTACGCATGTTGATTATAAATACTTCAGAGATGAGAATAGAAGCCGATTAGCAAATGTCTTATTATCTAAAAATAATAATAAGTTAAATAAAGTTTTTTTTATTGGATCCTCAGGTGCAGAAGCTTGTGAGGCTGCTTTAAAAATGAGTTTTCAAGTTCATTTCAACAATGGTCACAAAAAAAAAAAAATTTCAATATCGAGGCTTCAGTCTTACCATGGTTGCTCAAGCCATTCGATTGCAATCGGGGATAGACCAAATTTAGAATTTTATAAACCTATTTTGAATCAGAATGTTAGAAAAGTAAGTGAACATAATTTTTTAAGAAATAAAAAAAAAGACGAAAATATTTCAGAATATGCAATGAGATCTGCCAATGAATTAGAAAAAAAAATAATTTCACTTGGACCTGAAAATGTTGCGAATTTTACTGCTGAAACTATGTCAGGTGGTTTAGTTGGAGATGTCCCACCAGCTCCTGGTTATTGGCGACAAATAAGAAGGATTTGTAACAAGTATAATGTGCATTTAATTTTAGATGAGGTCTGGTGTGGCACAGGATCTTCAGGAAAATATTTTTGTATTGATTATGAGAAAATAACCCCAGATTTTCTATTTTTAAGCAAAACATTAGGAGCAGGATATGGTGCTTTAAGTGCAGTTGTGACAAAAAATAATTTATTTAAGAATGTTGAAAAAAAACATGGTCAAATTTATTATTCAAATACCCATCAAGGCCATTCAATATCTATTGCAGCAGCATTAGCTGTACAAAAAATAATAAATAAAAAAGATTTTTTGTATAGAGTTCAGGAAAATGGACAATATCTAAGAAATTTAATAAAAGAAGAATTATCAAATCATGAATTTTTTTTTAATGTAAGGGGAAGAGGATTGAGAAATTCATTTGAGTACAGATGTAAAAATCAAAACTTGTTTGGAAATGCATTGAAAAAAATTATGCTAAATAAGCATAAAATATTAATAGACTCTAAATGGCACAGAATATGCTTTTCGCCTGCTCTTAATATCAAAAAAATAGAAATTGATAAAAATTTAGAATTATTAACTAAGGAGTTCAAACTATTAGCAAGGAATTGGAGTAAAAAAAAATATCTAATATAAAATTTAAATATTTTTAATTATGAATTTCTTTAACAAAAATTTCTTTATAGATAAAACAGGTAAAACTGTTGCTTATTTTCCAAAAAAAAATACATCTCTATCTTTTAATAATTTTTTTTTTAAAAAACTCGAAACTCATGCAAAGTCAGATAATAAAAACATTAGAATTTGCTGCCATCAAAATAAAAAAGAGAAATTGCACAGTATGTTTAATCTAATTTTTAAAAAAAATGGAAGTTATAATTTTCACAAGCATATTTTTAAAGATGAAATATATCAAATTATTTCTGGATCGATTGAGATAGAAATTTTTTTTAAAAATAAGAAAAAAAAAAATAATATTAGATAGTAACAATAAAATTTTAAGAATAAGAAAAAATACTTTTCACAAAATAAACTCAAAATCAAATATATCTATTTTCCATGAAATAAGACTTGGGCCATTTTTAAAAAATGACTCAATTATGATGTAATGATTAAAAAATTTATCAATTTTTTAAATAAAAATTATTTATCAAAAATAAATAAAAACTTCATGGACAATGAAATAGATAGGATAGAAAGAAACTTAAAAAAAAAAAAAAATTTTTATTACTTTCTTGATGAAAATACCCATGGTTTTTCCATAGGTACTTATTTATATACATTATTCTTTCTGAGATATTTTGTTATACAAGGCAAATTTGTTAATATTATTTATATCGAGGGTTTACACCCAAAATATAAAAAACTAAATGAAAAAGATTTAAAATACTATCGAAAAAATTTTAAATATTTTGCTAAAATTATTTTAAAAAAAAACTTCTCTATAAAAAAAATTAAAAAATTCCAAAAAGAAAGTTTTTATCGAAACTTGATCAATGAACATATTTTAATGAAACAAAAACTTATTAAAAATGAAACATTGCATAACTATATAGCTTATATGTTGAACAAAATGCTTCTTAAAAAAAAAAAAATTGTTGAAAAAATATTTTATAACAATCAAAAAAAATGATCTAAGAAATGTATCAAAAATAGTCAATCTAAATAAAAGATTTATTACTGTATCATTAAGATACGATATTAATTTTCCAAAAAATAGAAATATTAATAGCCACTTTCTAAATAAATTAATATTTTTCTTAATTAAAAAATTTAAGAATCATAAAATTATAATATTAAGTGATATTGGTGGAACTAGAATGATGAAAAAAATGATTTCTCAAGATTTATCTAAAAAGGTCATTTTCTCAAAGGACCTGTCTAATCATATATCTGTCGATCTATTCTTATTATTTAATTCCGTAAACAATATTGGCACAACATTTACAGGAGGTTTATTTGAATCTTTACTTTTTACACAAAAACCTTTTTTTCATCATGGACGCTATTCAATATCACATAACAAAGTTTTTTCGGAAAATCATTCTTTTGATAAACGTAAACGTTTTTTTTGGAATACCAAAAAACAGATTTGGATACCAACCATAAATCATTGTGATCCCGAAGATATTTTTATAAAAATAGACAAGTTTTTAACAATTTAAAGCTAACCAAAGTTATGACTAGAAATTTTTAATTCTTTCTTAATATTAATATTTATTTTATTAAAAAAATTGGAATATTCTTTAGGATAATTGGTAAAGTTATAATTTATAAGTTTTATTTTTTTTCCAAAGATTTTTTTAATTGTAAAAAAAGATGATGAATTAAAACCAATTATTAAAGAAGGTTTAAATTTTTTATAGATGAGATTAATTTCAACAGTTGAATTAGGCTTGATGACTTCCAGAAAAGAATATTTGTTTATATTTAAGCTTATCTCTTTTGGATGTGGTACATATATAATTTTATATTTTTTATATTTCTTTTTAATAAATTTGAGAACATTTAAATACTTATTTATAGAAATAAATTTTTTTTCGATTCCAGCTCCCCCTAAAATGTATAAATATTTTTTTTTTTTTACTAAATTTAATTTAGATTTCAAATAATTTAGTTTATTTTCTATTATATTATCATGATTAAATAAATTTTTATTAAAAATTGTGAAAATTTGTAAATTTTTTTTACTCATTTTAAACAGTTTATTAAAGTTAAAAGCATTTGTGCCGTCATCAAGAAGAACAATTTTTTTTGAAATTTTATAAAATTGCTGAAAAAGATAATTGTTATAATCACCTAATATTAATAAATTTAGCTTTGAGATACGCATTCTTAGTTTAATTATTATCAATAGAATTACTATATTTATATTATTCTTAAATATTATTATTTCATTAGTATCTTTATTAATTTTTTTATTAATGTAATTGATTATTTTAATTTCTTTTTCTTTTGGATAACTTAAAAATATCTTTTTGTTTTTAAATTTTTTATAATTAATTTTGTTAAGATATTTATATTCAAGAAGATTGATAAATTGCAATGGTGAGGTAACTAAATAAATCTCTCTATAAAAAAAAATATAAAATATAATTCTAAAAAAATAAAACATAATTACAAATATAATTTAGCTAAAAATATACTTTTTAAAAAATTTAAATTTAAGTTTAAATTTTTTAAGTTTATTAATATCTTCTATTGTGTCTATATCGATTAAGTCTTCTGTTAAAACTCCGTGAATTTTTTTTCCACTAATTAAATTTTTTTTAATTATTTTAGTTCTAAAAACATCATAAGCTGCGTTTTGGACATAAAAGTTTGGAAGTTTTTGTCGTGGTGCGTTGTAGGGCTCATTATATAGTGTGTTATTTTTTAATATTGGATTTATTAAATTATTATTCTTGATTGACCATAGTTTATATGGCGATTTATTTAGTATACTTAATGACCTTACTGAACATAAATTTTTATTTTTTAAAAGAATACTGGTCATTTTTTTTAGAGTTTTTATTCTCCTTAATGGACTTGTAGGCCTTAAATGAACAATTAAATCTGACTCATAATTTTCATTTTTTTTCAACCAATTGATTGCATGTTTAAATAAATCAATATCTAGAGAGCTATCTTTAGAAATACTTTTTGGTCTCAAAAAAGGTACTTCAGCACCTAAACTTTCGCAAATTTTTTTGTACCTTTTTGAGTTTGTAGAAACGATTACTCTATCAATAAATTTACATTGTAGCGCAAAAAAAATCGAATAATATACTAATGGCTTACCAAAAATTTTTTTTATATTTTTATTTTTAATTTCTTTTGATCCTGATCTACATGGTATTATAGCAATGATTTTATTTTTCATTAATTTAATGAGATGAAACTTTTTCTATCTTTATTTTTATTAATTGAAGAATCTAAATAAAAAGAGTCGGTACTATTACTTTTTGTACTTAATTCCTCTATAACAGCACCATCCTTCGATATTCCTGAAAAACTATGTATATCTCTTGGATATAAAGTAACTAAGTCACCTTCCTTTAAAATTTTAATATTTTTCTTTTTTTTTCGAATAATCTCTAGTTTGACTTTGCCATAAAGTATAAAAAATGTTTCCTGTTTTATTTTATGATATTGCGCAGGGTGTTTTTGTTTATGTAATATAAAAATTAGCTTTTTGCAATACTTCGAATTTAAAATTGTAATCATACACATACCAAATTTAAAAAATAATTTTAAACCATAATGATGAGAAATTTCGATTCTTGAATCTTTTTTTACTACCACTTTTGATTTATTTATTAATGTAGATATTTTTTCTCTAATTTTTTCTATTTTATTTCTTGAATTTTTAATTAATACATCTTTTTTAAATATTGCTTGGCCACCTTTAATATTTTTTTTAAAGATAAAATTATTAAATTTTGATAAATCATTTGGGGTTAATTGGTTTTTTTGACTTGGAAAGGCAAATACAAAATCTTTATAATTTAACTTATCATTTTTAAATTTAGATATATTTTTTTTTAAAAAGATACCTCTTTTAAAAACAGAAAGATTTTCTCTTTCTTTGTAAAGAAATTTATTTCTATTTTGAATGCTTCCAAATCTATCTATTATATTACTTAAATTTTTAAGCCAATCTTGCATTTGATTTGGGCTTGTGGAGTATTTATTTAGTTTATAATTTTTTGTTTCTAAGCCAACATGTTTTTCAAATATTCGAGAACCAGCAGCATAAGCAGCTCCACCTGATAAAATTTCATTAGGTAATTCGTGAGAGGAAAATCCCGAAATTAAATCACCATAAATACTTCTTAAATAAGAAAAATACGATAGGTTTAAATTTTCTGGGTTTGTAGGATATTTTGCAACACAATATAAGTATTTTACGTTTATATTTCTATTTTTGAAAAAACTGATCGTATTTCTTATTTCATTTTCATTTGCTCCACCTAAACTACATATTATATTTTTTTTTCTTGCAAATTTTGAAATATGTTCAAGCAAAGGCCACTCATTCATCGAACAACTGGCAATTTTTAGAAAGTCAAATTTTAAATTAACAATTCTTATAACAGATTTTTCATCAAATGCTGTTGAAATTAATTTATACTTTTTTCCAGCGTATTTAAAAATTTCTTTCCACTGATTGTCATCTAATTTTGTATCCTCAAATCTTCTAACCTGTTTATGATCAGTGTTTTTAAAACTATGATGTATATATGTTTCTAAATCTCTAAATTGAAATTTAAATGCAAAATCAATTTTGCTTATAAATTCTTTTGATATTTTTGAGTAAGTTTTAATTATTTTTAGAGCATGAGACTTATCTCCCATGTGATTATTGGCCATTTCTAAAATAACTAAGGGTTTTTTCATTTAAATTATCCAAATAAATTACACTATAAAACTTTACAGTTCAACAGTTGAACAGTATAAGTTCAAAATATGAACAATAATGAAAACAAAAATGATGAATTTGAGTTGTTACGAAAAATAGAAGTAAATCCAAATTCTAGCCAAAGGGACTTAGCTCAACAGCTTGGTTTTAGTCTTGGAAAGCTAAATTATTGTTTGAAAGCTCTAAAAAAAAAAGGTTTAGTAAAAATTAAAAATTTCAAAAATAATCCTGACAAATCATACTATGTATATTTATTAACTCCCAAAGGGATATCTCATAAATCGAAAATGGCCTTTTTTTTCATGAAACAAAAAATGAAAGAATATGAAGAGCTTAAAAAAGAAGTAAAGAATGGTTAATTTATTTAATGAAATTCAATCTTATATTAATAAAAAAGAAAAATTAAATTTTAATTTTATTATTATTTTATCAGTCCTTACATCTTTTTTGGAGTTGGTTAGTATTGCAGCAATAGTTCCTTTAGTTAAAATTATTGTGGGCAATAATGATTTTTCAGATACTTTTTTTTTAAAAGACTTAGAAAATTTAATTGATATTGATTTAGACCAAAATAATTTGCTTATATTAATAATGGTATTAATTTTAGCCCTATTTATTTTTAAAGCTTTGGTTATTTTTTTTTGTGAAAGTTTTAAAGAAACTTATTTGAAGAAGATGCATGATAGCCTAAGTTCTAAATTATATAAATACTATATTAATATTGAATATCAAAAATTATCAAATTTTAAACTACCTGATAAATTAAGACATATTGGCCAAGTAGGATTTATTGTTTCATTTCTTAAATCATCTTATATTTTCGTATCAGATATTATTTTATTTATTTTTTTAATAAGTTTTTTATTTTTTTTTAATTTTAAAATGACACTTATATTATGTATTATTTTATTGATTGTAGCCCTGTTAATAACAGTTTTTTCAAAAAAAAAAATTATCAATTATTCAAAAATCGCACAACAAAATGTATCTATTATTTATGAAAATACAATTAGCGTTCTTAGTTCGATGAAAGAAATAATTATACTTAAGAGAAGATCAATTTTTAATAAAAGATTTAATGATGCAATACATTTAATTACAAAATTAGGTCGAAAAAATAATCTATTAAGATATTTACCAAAAATTATATATGAGGTAGTTGCGATCTTTGTTATTTTTTTAGTAATTATTTTTTTACTCGTTGATGGTAAAAACTTAATTAATAATATAGAAATTTTAGCGATATATGTGGTAGCACTTCTTAAAATAATACCTTCATTTAATAAGATTGTTATAAATTATCAAAATTTAAATGTAAGTTATGCCCCGGCGAAGGAAACTTTAGATGAATTAAAAAATGTCAAAAGTGATAATCTTATATCGAATTTAAAAGTTTCAAATAAGAATAACATAATTTTTTCTGACAATATAAGAATTAATAATTTATCGTTTTGTTATGATAATGCAAAAGATGAGGTTTTAAAAAATATAAATCTAGAAATTAAAAAAGGTGATATAGTTGGCTTTTATGGTCCAAGTGGAGGCGGAAAGTCTACTTTGATAAATTTAATATTAGGCTTATTGAAACCAACAACTGGTAAGATATTAGTAAACAAAGTAGATATAGAAAAAAATTTAAATAGTTGGCACAACTCTGTTTCTTACGTTCCTCAGGATATATTTTTGTTTAATGATACTATAAAAAAAAATATCTTATTCGGAATAGATGAAAGTGAAATTAGCCAAAAACTGTTTGAAAAAACACTTGAGATTTCCAATTTAAATGAGTTTTTGGATAAAACACCAGATGGCCTCAATACTATTGTGGGCGAAAAAGCAATTAAACTATCAGGAGGGCAAGCTCAAAGAATATGTATAGCAAGATGTTTACTTAAGGAGCCCAAAATAATATTTCTTGATGAAGCTACAAGTAAATTAGATGAGAAAAATGAATATGAAATATTAGAAAAATTAATTTCAAAATTACAAAAAGATACGACTTTAATCATTGTATCGCATAGAGTTAATACACTTAAAGTTTTTAGTGATAAAGTTTATAAAGTTGAAAATAAAAATATTAAATTGGAATATGAAAAATAAAAAGAGAATATTATGTTTTGACATAGATGGGGTTATTTGTTCGACCAAAAAAAATAATTACAAGTTGGCAATCCCAATTATGGAAAATATTAAATTTATAAATTATCTATATAAGAGTTTTAAAATAATTATTTTTACTGCTAGGTATATGGGTAGAAATGATGAAAATTTGATTAAAGCAAAAAAGCAAGGATATAAATTTACTTCTAATCAATTATCAAAATGGGGACTCAAATACCATAAATTAATATTTGGAAAACCCAGCTTTGATATTTTTGTTGATGACAAAAATTTAGGTTTTAAGAAGAAATGGATAAGACAACTAAAATTAAAAATACGAAAATGAAATTTCCATTAAAAAAATATACTAACATTAAAATTTTTCTAAAAGATTATAAAAGTTTTTTAAATTCAACACTTGAGTCAATTCAAAACGAAAATCTTGTTAAGGCTACAACTTTAATTGAAAAAAAGATAAAACAAAAAAAAAATATTTTTATATGTGGAAACGGAGGATCAGCTGCAATTGCAAATCATTACATAGCTGATTACCTTAAGACGTTAAAAACAGGTACAAATCTCGTACCAAAAATTTTTAGTTTATCATCTAATATAGAATTAATAACTGCAATTGCTAATGATATAAGTTTCGATAAAATTTTTTCTTATCAATTAAAATCATTAGCACAAAGAGGCGATCTTTTAATAATAATAAGTTCTTCAGGAAATTCTAAAAATATTAAAAACGTTTTAATTGAGGCAAAAAAAATAAAAACAGAAATCATTTCGTTTGTGGGATTCAAAGGTGGTTATACAAAAAAAAACTCAAATATTTCTATTCATTCAAAAATAGATAATTATGGAATTTCAGAGGATACAGCTCATATTTTTATGCATATAATAGTTCAATTTTTAAAACAAAAAAATTTAAATATAAAACAAAAAAAAATAAAATTTTAATGGTTTTCGTTTTGAATAGAAATAAAAAGGATACAAAAGGAGTTATTGTATTTAATTCAACTGAAGCTCTTTTTTTCAGAAAGAAATTTATAGAAAAAATTTACACTAAAGAAATAAATTTACTAAAGAGGGATTATTTTTTCTTTATGCATTGGAGTTGGGCACTAAAAAATGAAACCACTGTACCTTATATCGACTATCACTTCGCGCCTATAGGTGGAGGTTCTTTTCAAAATAAAAAAGCAAACAAGATCATAAATTATTCTAGTAGAAATTTTATTGATAAAATATTTAGAAAAAAAAATTATAAGAAGGTTTATGATGTAATTTCTGTATTGAGGCCCACTCCCGAAAAAGGTTTTAAAAGTTTGATTAGTGCAGCTAGCAAAGTCTACAAAAAAAAAAAATTCGTGAAATTCTTAATAATATTTCCAATGGTTTCAGATAAAGATTT
>MDTB01116553.1_pt1 | contig 11920 bp, 10 predicted proteins | sample 811161 | NCBI WGS metagenome assembly MDTB01 (sample SAMN05326650, study PRJNA326480) | marine metagenome | isolation source: seawater | place: Mediterranean Sea | collected 2009 | reverse complement strand
GTGTTTGACAAAGCGCTTGGCAAATCCCGGATGATCCATTGGCACATATTGGTGAATAATTCTTTCATGCGGATTGTCATTTGCGATTTTGGCAGAAGTAACAGTCCCACTTGTGAGTAAGGTCTGGGCTGCGGGATGACTTTCAAGCAGTTTACGTATTAGGGGCAGAACAGTAATCATCTCCCCGACACTGGCGACATGCACCCATACCAAAAGACCTTTGGGGCGCGCCATACCTGCGTATCCGCGCCGTTCAAATTTTCTGAACCCATCTTCTCGCCCCATTCTTTTCCGTAATCGAAACAAAATGCTTGTAAGCGGTCCAATGAGCCAGGTTACGACTCGATAAATATAAAACACCAAAGGCATAATTAGCCTTTTAACAGATTTTCAGCCTTTTCATGAAGTTCATTAAGGTTTTTTTCCAATTTCAAACGATAGGCCTCAATCATCTCGTCATCGGCATCTTTGGGGACGTAAATAGGTTTGCCATATGCGATAACCAATTTGCCAAAAGGCTTGTGAATTATAAATTGGTCCCATGATTTTCTGATATAGGCTTCGTTCTGTGTCCGGATGGCAGTGGCCATAATTGGTTTCTGACTCAGACGCGACAAAACTATAATACCCTTTCCACATTCAAATTTTGGACCGGGTGGAATATCTGCAGTAATCCACCCGCATGTCCCATCACTCAAATATCTTAGTAATTTCCGAAAGGCTGCGGCCCCTTTTTTGTCTTTTGGTTTTTTGTCATGAGATGACCCTGTGCCGGACCCTCGAACGACCTTAAACCCGGAGATGAGTGCATATGCGACGCCAACTTCTCCATCCTCATGCGGGGTGATGAGGCTGGCATAGGATTTCTTTTTCAACATGGATAAGGGGGCCATCAGAATATTTCGATGCCACATAGCTTTGATATAGCTATCGTCACCATTCTGCATTGCCTCTGCATGCTCCTTGCCAATTACAATTTTTCGGCAGGAAAGAACTACAAAACACATCCAAATTTTCATTAGGAAGGCAATGACATAAATTAAAGCACGGCTTGGCAAACGTTCTATTAGCACTTTTTTCATTATTATTAGCTTTCTTAATGCGCTTTTTTTATGAGTTATAATTAGCCTTTTAACAGATTTTCAGCCCTTTCATGAAGGTCATTAAGGTTTTTTTCCAATTGTTGGCGACAGATTTCACTCGTCTCATCGTCTGCATCTCGTGGCACTGTGAGCGGCGCGCCAAAGAGTATTATCAACTTACCAAAAGGTTTTGGGATGATGAATTTGTCCCATGCCTTTTCAATAATAATCTCGTTTTCTGAGCGGATAGCTGTTGGCATTATTGGCTTTTGACTAAGCCGCGCCAACGCGATAACCCCTCTCCCACATTCACGCGAGGGGCCGGGGGGAAGGTCGGCGGTTAGCCATACGCAGGTATGATTGTTTAAATAACGGATTAAATGCCGTAAACCGGTGGCGCCTTTTTTATTTTTAACGGGTCGCTTTGAGGCTGTGCCTGTTCCAGAGCCAGTCACGGGGGTGACGCCTGTCAGCCGAGCATAAAAAACACCTATTTTGCCATCCACATGATTAGAACTCAGGCTGGCATATGATTTTGATGACACCAAAGTTTTGGGGGCCATGAGGAGGTTTCTGTGCCACATGGTGAGAATGAATGTGTCTTTGGTGGTTTGCATCTCATCTAGATGCGGCTGTCCGACAATAACCTTACGGCAAGACAGAAAGACAAAACCAATCCAGATTTTGAGCAGGAGTGCTGCAAAATACAGCATTGCTTTGCTTCGTAAGATTTTTTTAATCACTACATTCATAACGCAACTTGAATACTAACTATTGAACTTTACTGACACTTACCGGTTTATTAATCCTCAAATTGTGCCTTGTATAATTCAGCGTATAAACCTTTGGCTTTTGATAATTCTTCATGCGAACCGGACTGGACGACTTTACCCTGATTAATGACATATATTTTATCAGCATTTATAATGGTTGATAACCGATGCGCTACGACGAGAGATGTTCTGTCCTGCATTAAATATGTAAGTGCTTTTTGAACTTCTTTCTCGGCCTTATTGTCTAATGCCGAGGTTGCCTCATCCAGTAACAGGATTGGCGTGTCTTTCACCATGGCGCGGGCAATAGCGATGCGTTGACGCTGACCGCCGGATAATTGCATGCCACCTTCCCCGCATCTTGTGTTGTAGCCTTCTGGCAAGACAGAAATAAAATCATGTGCCGCAGCGCTTTTTGCGGCTTTTTCTATGTCTTTTTGACTGGCATTATTTTGGCCATAAGCAATATTGGCGGCGATTGTATCATCAAATAGGAACGGCTCTTGTGTCACGAGTGCCGTTGATGCTCTCAGACTTTCAATTGTAACATTTTGAATATCTTGACCATCTATCTCAATGCTGCCGGACACAGGGTCATAAAAACGCAAAACCAGATTGAGTAAGGTTGATTTCCCTGCCCCTGAAGGGCCAACAAGAGCGACTGTTTCCCCCGGGTTAATGTCTATTGAAATGCCATCTAATGCAGCAACATCACGATTGCCATAAGCAAATGAGACGTTTTTAAATCCGATGCCGCCTCTTGAGATTTTTAGTTCAGTGGCCTCAGGCTTATGTTTAATCTCAATGGGCTTATCGATAATGTCGAAAACCCTCAATCCTGCTGCCACACCCTCTTGCAAAACGACAGGTAGATTGGCTACGGATCTGAGCGGCTGATAAGCAAGAAGGAGTGCGGAGATGAAGCCCATGAATTCACCTGCAGTCAAATTTCCTTCAAAGCTTTGGCTTCCTCCCCAGAAGATGATGCCGGCAACTGCAATACCCGCTAGAGACTCAACAATAGGACTGGATGCGGATTTGGCGCGTACCGAACGCATCGTGAATTCCAGAACGCGGTTAATGACCCGGTCAGCGTTTTTGGCCTCCAGTTTTTCACCTGCATAGGCTTTGACAACCCGGATTCCTTTGATGGTTTCTGATATGAGTCTTGAGAGAAGCCCGGTCTCTGTTAGACCTTGATGAGAGGCTTTGCGCGTAACTTTGCCGAGCCGTCGCATTGACAAAATACCTGCCGGCATAACTATGATCACATAGATACTGGCCAGTTTCCAATTTAGGCTAAACATCATGCCCGTGAGGACAATCAGGGTAAAAAAGTGCCTGAACAAGTTAATCAAGGTTTGGTTTAGGGTGTTCGCCATGAGTTTGGCATCATTCAGAAATATGGCGATGTAGTTTCCGGTATGTGAGTCGCCAAGTGTTTCCAGATCAGCTTTGATGATGTTTTCGTATATTTCAAGTTGAAGCCGAGCGGTGATTTTTTGCCCGACATAATTTAGGATAACATTGGACAGATATGTTGCGCCGCCTCTGACAACCGACATGATTACCACGCCAAGCGGGATTATCACCAACATGCTTCTATCCCCATTAACAAAGACCGAGTCGACAGCTTGCTGAATAAACCAGGGAAGCGCTCCTGCTGCCCCTGCGATAATCAAATTTGCTAAAATTCCCAATAGTATCAACCCAAGAAACGGTTTGATGTAAACCGAAAATGTTCTTGTGCTGACAGCCAGTGTTTTTGACCGATGTTGGGGTTTTATTGAGTCTTTAGACATTTAAATTCACTAAGTGATTCTGATGCTTAATCGTATATTCAGCATATCACAGATTATGTTTAATAGTCTCAACACGTGATGCAAATTCTGCTGTGAGCGTCTCGGACCCTGCCATCAACCCCCGATGACGGGTGGTTAGATTATTATAGGTCAGTTGCTTGCGGTCTAATCCACAGACAACGCCGCCCGCCTCATGGACAAGAAGATCACCGGCGGCAATATCCCAATCATTTTTGGCATTCATAATTAATGTCGCATCAAATTGACCGCCAGCAACGAGAGCCAAACGATAGGCAACGGAATTTCTGTTTTCGACAGTTAATTGCGGCCATAAATGAGCCCAGCCCTCATGCGCAAACATTTTTTCATAGCCGCAAATTCGGCTGTTTTCGAGGGTTTCACGTTCTGTGATTTGAACAGGCTTGCCATTACAATGAGTACCCATGTCCAACATGGCAGCGTAAAATTCTTTATGAGCTGGATTATAGACAACCGCGCCGATGGGCCTGCGGTTTTCGACAAGAGCAACCGAAATCGTGAATTCTGGCTTGCCCTGAATAAATGCTTTCGTGCCGTCAATTGGATCAACAACCCAAACACGTGAGCATGTTAACCTGTGTTGCTCATCTGGGGTTTCTTCTGATAACCACCCATAATCTGGTCTGGGGGTTTGCAGCTGTTGATGCAACAGGTCATTGACGGCTATATCCGCTTCACTAACGGGTTGATTTTCCTCTTTTTCCCAATGCTGAGGCGATTGACCGAAATAGCGCATGCTCAAATCTCCGGCTTGCCGGACAGCAGAACATAAAAGTTCAAAGTCTTCTTTAAGAGAAGACGTTAGGGGATTAGAGACCTGCAAGTGTCATCTCTTCCACAAGTAAAGTGGGCGCATTAATGCTGTATCTGAAACTTAAATCATTGGCAGGTGTGATGTTCTTGAACATATCTTTAAGGTTGCCGGCAATTGTAATTTCACTGACGGGATAGGCCAGCTCGCCATTTTCAATCCAGTAACCAGCAGCGCCCCTGCTGTAATCGCCAGTGACGCCATTAACCCCCATACCAATCAGTTCGGTGACATAAAGCCCCTCGCCAATTTGCTGCATGAGTTCTTGAAGGGATGCGTTTCCGTCTTCTATATAGAGATTGGATGCAGAAGGTGATGGTGGACTGCCAATACCCCGCGCCGCGCGCCCATTACTTGGCATATCAAGTTGTTTCCCCGTCGAGGTATCAAGAAGCCAGCAGGTGAGCTGCCCTTCCGATACGGGGGTAAGTTTCTCACAATCCAAGCCTTCAGCATCAAAGGCCATAGAGCGAAGTCCCCTTGTGCGTTTGGGGTCATCTGTGACGGTGATGCTTTTGGAAAATACATCTTCATTCATGCAATCTTTCAAAAAGCTTGTGCCGCGTGCGATAGCTGTTCCTGAAATAGCGGCAGCGAAATGACCGAGCAGACTAGCCGACACCCTTTTGTCATAAATGACGGGGGCTTTGCGGCTTTCAAGTTTGCGCGGATTGAGTCGCGCCAATGCGCGGCTGGCTGCTTCTGCCCCAATTTGTTCAGGCGTTTCCAAATCTTCTCTGTGCCGAACTGTATGTCCTGCGTAATCTCTTTCCATATTATCGCCATTACCGGCAATAACGGCACAACTGAGCGACCATGAGGTTGCACTATAATTCTCAGCAAAACCGTCAGAAGTGACCAGACCGGTTGTGCTTCTCGCCCAGCCAGCCCCCGCACCCTCGGAATTGGTAATACCTTCCATGGCGCGTGCGGTTTCCTCTGTTTCAACCGCCATCTGGGTGAGTTTCGCCATTTCTGGTTCATTGGCGTCTTCCAGATCAAGTTGTGGAATTTCTTTAGCTAGTCGGCTCCCATCCGCCAATCCGCAAAATGGGTCGGCAGGTGCCATGCTAGCCATCGCAACAGCGCGCTCTGCGAGGCTGTCCAATTGGTCGGCATTCATGCCGGAGGAAGATACAAATGCTTGTTGGGTTCCGATGAGGGCGCGCAGACCAACATCTGCAGACTCCGCATGTTCAATATCTTCCATATTTCCAAGCCGGGAGGACGCCCCTATGGAGAGGCTTTCGCTAACCAGTGCATCTGCCTGGTCTGCGCCATAAGCCAGCATTTTCTCAACTGCCTGTTGGGCAAAGTCCATTGGGTTTGAAACTGGGTCAGACATTTTTATTTATCTCCATATTTGTCTTCAGGCAAAATCTCATTACTGGAAGATAAGCCTCATCTGTATTTAAATTATATAGACCCTTTATGGCATTCGTCAGCTTTTAAGGCGCTTCTATCTTTAAGCCAATTTCGACTATAGGGATAACGCAAATGCCATCATAATGATAAAGCCCAGAATTCTGTTGGATTTAAAAACAGCCAGACACTTATCGCTGTCATTAATGTCCGTGTTTAAAACCTGCCATGCCAGATGCAGAGCCACTGCACCCATAATAAGATAGAACCACAAACCCGCAAACGCCATTAACCCTGCCGCGAGAAAGCTTAATGCGCTTAAGCCATAAATTACCCAGAGTGCGATATAGGTTTTATCACCCAGTCGGATAGCAGAGGATTTAAGGCCAATCAGGTCGTCATCCTCACGATCTTGATGGGCATATATGGTGTCATACCCTATGGTCCAGAATATGGCTGCAACATAGACCAACCCTACCGTAACTGAAAGATTGCTTGCTAACGCCGCATAACCCATAAATACACCCCAATTAAATGCAATACCCAGAAAAAGCTGTGGCCACCAAGTAAATCGTTTCATGAACGGGTAAATTGCAATGGGGGCGAGCGATAGAACGCCAAGGATGATGGTTTGTATATTAAACTGCAATAAAACACACAGCCCGATGAGACATTGAACAATCAAAAATGCCCATGCTTGTTTCACTGTAATTTGACCGGCTGGGAGGGGTCGGTTGCGTGTTCGCTCAACCTTGCCATCATAGTCACGATCAACAATATCATTATAAGTGCATCCTGCGCCGCGCATCACGATGGCGCCGACAGCAAAAAGCGCGCTGATATAAAATGTTTGTGACAATGGGATGAGACCGGTTTCAAGTTGAGCCAACCAGACACCCCAAAGACAAGGCCAGAAAAGTAGCCAGCTTCCGATAGGGCGGTCCAGCCGTGCAAGTCGGGCATAGGGAATAAATGGAGTCGGGAGAAATTGGTTTACCCAGTTATTGTTAGAGGCATCTGCAGGCGATTGGTCACGCATATTTCTAGTCTTTGAATTTCATTAATTGGAAAAAAAATAACTGGTGTTTTGTTAGTATGGACAGCACTATAAATAAGCCGACCAAACCAAGCTGAGCTCACTATACCTGCTCACGACATAAATGGGTAGAGAGACCAATGGCGTCAACAGATAACAAGATGACAGGTAAAATCAGGCTTTATATATCCGAAGACCTTAATGAAAATCGGAATTGTACATTAAACAAAAGCCAGCACCATTATTTGCGGAATGTCATGCGCTGTCAGCCCGGTGAGCATATTTTGGTTTTTAACGGGCGCGACGGGGAGTGGCTTGCTGAGATTTCAAAGCTTGATAAAAAATCAGCTTTGATTCAGGCCCAGATTCAAACCCGCTTACAAACCTTTGCTCCGGATATTCACATGCTGTTTGCTCCGGTCAAAAAAGCCCGCCTTGATTATATGGTTCAAAAGGCTACTGAAATGGGGGCGGCATCTTTGACGCTTGTCTTGACGCAATATACACAAAAGGCACGATTAAATTATGAGCGCCTCAAAGCAAATATGGTCGAAGCTGCTGAACAATGTAATTTGCTACAAGTACCTCAATTGAATGACCCCATTGATTTGGAATTAGCGCTTGAAAAACTGAGTGAAACTCTGCCCTCTCGTTCTCTTGTTTTTTGTGATGAGGGCGCGGGGCCGATATTGACCAAGGCCTCACGACAAGCGCTAGAGGCAATGAATAATAAGCCTGTTGCGATTCTTATCGGGCCTGAAGGCGGGTTTTCACCAGCAGAAAGACAAAAGCTTCATAACCGTCCTGATACGCTTGCAATTAGTCTCGGCCCACGGATTTTACGCGCCGATACCGCTTTGGTAGCTGCTCTTTCACTTTGTCAGATGACTCTAGGGGACTGGGTATAGAAGTGGCGTTTAGAAATATCGATCATTTCCCGTCTTGCGCGATTCAGAAAACAAGCTTACATCGGCTTAAGAGACGAGTTGAATGACAGAATATCTGGAAAATAAGGTATCCCTCATTGAATGGATTGCCGCCGGCGAAAAACCCAAAGATCAGTGGCGTATTGGAACTGAACACGAAAAGTTTGGTTATCGTTCCAGTGATTTCAGCCCCCTGCCATATGATGGGCCGGATGGCATTAAAGCAATGCTTGAAGGGCTTATAGGTAATAGTTGGCAAGGCAAATATGAGGGTGAAACGCTGGTTGCACTTACCCGTCCTCAAGAACAAGGTGGCGGCTCTGTAACGCTTGAACCGGGAGGGCAATTGGAGCTTTCCGGTGCACCCTTAGCAAACATACATCAAACTTGTGCCGAAGTCGGGACGCATCTTAAAGAGGTTTTGCAACTTGCCGAGAGTTTGGGGCAAGCCTATATGGGCATCGGCTATGCGCCTGATTGGTCGGTGGCGGATATGCCAAAAATGCCTAAGGGTCGTTATGACATTATGACGAACTACATGCCGACGCGGGGTACGAGGGGTCTGGAGATGATGTACCTCACAGCGACAGTGCAGGTGAATCTCGATTTTGCTTCCGAAGCCGATATGGTTGAGAAAATGCAGATTGCGATAGCTCTGCAACCCATTGCGACTGCATTATTTGCCAATTCACCCTTTATAAATGGTCAAAGCATGGGGCATGTGTCCGAGCGCTCTCTGGTCTGGCTGGATACTGACGCAGAGCGTACAGGCAGTCTACCTTTTGTTTTTGATGATTTCGGTTATGAACGATATGTGGATTATGCGTTGGATGTACCAATGTATTTTGTTATTCGGGACGGGCGTTTTATTGATGCGACAGGTTTAAGTTTTAAAGACTTTCTGGATGGGGATTTGTCAGCTCTGCCGGGTGAGAAGCCGACGGGAGAAGATTGGGAGAACCATCTGACCACGCTGTTTCCCGAAGCAAGACTGAAACGATTTATAGAAATGCGCGGCGCTGATAGTGGCCCGCGTGATACTTTTTGTGCGTTGCCCGCTTTTTGGGTCGGGTTACTCTATGATGAGGCTACGCAGAAGAAAGCGCTTGATATGATATCTGATTGGTCTTCGGAGGAGCGCAATGCTTTGCGTATCAATGCTGCACGGCAAGGACTAAAAGCAGAGTTTAGGGATGGCCATGTGTTAGATATTGCGCGTCAGGCACTCGACTTGTCGCGTGAGGGTCTGGTTGCCCGTGGGGCAATAGACTATGAGGGTGCAGATGAAACCCAATATTTAAGGCCGCTAGAAGCTGTTATCGAACAAGGGTGTAGTCCTGCGGAGGCATTGGCAACAAAACTTTCCACTGAGTGGGAAGGTGACATTACTTCTGTCTATAAAGCCTTAACTTATTAACCTTTAAACAGCCTGATCTTTCTAGCCCGTGCCGCCGACAGTAAGACCTTCCAGCCTTAATGTGGGTTGACCGACACCGACTGGAACACCTTGTCCGTCTTTGCCGCAGGTGCCAATCCCATCATCAAGCTTCATATCATTACCAATCATGGAAATGCGTTGCATGCTTTCAGGACCAGTGCCGATAAGTGTCGCGCCTTTGATGGGTGCGCCCAACTTCCCGTCTTCAATTTGATAGGCCTCCGTGCAAGAGAACACGAATTTACCTGATGTAATATCAACCTGCCCGCCACCAAAACTGACCGCGTAAACACCCTTTTTAACATCTGCCAGAATTTCATCCGGATCTTTATCGCCACCTAACATATAAGTGTTGGTCATGCGCGGCATGGGTTGACAGGCAAAACTCTCGCGGCGGCCATTTCCCGTCGGTTGCATGCCCATAAGGCGCGCATTCATGCGATCTTGCATATAACCGGTCAGAATCCCGTCTTCAATGAGAACAGTTTTTTCGGTCGGTGTGCCTTCATCATCAATAGATAACGAGCCTCTCCGGTCAGGTAAGGTGCCATCATCAATCACGGTGACACCCGGAGAAGCAACACGTTGCCCAATACGATCGGAGAATGCTGACGTTTTTTTCCGGTTAAAGTCACCTTCCAGGCCATGACCGACTGCTTCATGCAATAAAATGCCTGGCCACCCTGGGCCCAGAACGACATCCATTTCGCCTGCCGGCGCAGGAACCGAGTCAAGATTGACTAGGGCTGAACGCAAAGCCTCATCAACCTGACCTTGCCAGTTTTCAGGGGTAAGCCATTTAGCGTATCTGGCACGACCACCGCGTCCGCAATGCCCGCTTTCTTGGCGGTCACCCTCGCCGGCAACAACTGAGACATCAAGGCGAACAAGGGGCCGCACATCAAAAACAGGCTGCCCGTCAGGTCGGATAATCGCAACAGCCTGCCATTCGCCTGAAAGACCAATAGAGACCTGCCTGACGCGGTTATCTTTGGCGCGTGCATAGGCATTAATATCTTCTAAAATTTTGACTTTGTCTGAGAAGCCTTCCCCTTCTAGCGGGTTGGAGTCCGTATAGAGGCTTGTTTCGGTTTTTGTTGGGGCATCGGATATCGTTCCGCTATGACCTGAAATAACCGGTGAAAGAGCAGAAGTCGCACGTTTAATGGCTGTTTCGCTCAAATCTGTGCTATGCGCATATCCTGCAGTTTCGTCTTTAACCGCACGCAGGCCAAATCCACGGGATGTATCAAAATTGGCGGCACGTAATCTATTATTATCAAATGAAAAACTCTCTGACAGCGTATGCTCCATAAAAAGTTCTCCGTCATCGGCGCCAGTCAGAGCTTCTTCAGTAAGACGTTGTACGTGATCTTGGTCGAGGCCGGAAGTGTCAAAAAATAAATTTTCGGGTTTCATATCTCACCGTTTCTGATTAAGGGGATTTCCATGATTAGGCGTATCGTTTATATAATAATATGTTGCGTATGATATTGATGTCAAAAATTAGTCTGACATGCTCAATTTTAAATGCCACTTTTTTGTTCCTTACAGCTTGAGATTGATTTTTAGATTATAGTTTCTGTTTTGGGCATTTGGTCGCATGGTCACTTAATTCAGTGATTTTGTGCAGTGGGCTATTATACTATATGTAATCAACCAACTGAATTTAAGGGTAATTCCATGCGCCTGAATAACATAACTAATCCTTCCGCAAAGCTGCTTGCCTTCTGTGTGATGAGCTTGATGGGAATAACGTCTGCTCGTGCTGCACAGCCTGAGCCTTGGCAGCTTGGTTTTCAACCTGCCGCGACAGATATGATGGCGCGGATTACCAGTTTTAATGATTTCCTGCTTATTCTCATGACAGCCATTACAGTTTTTGTACTGGGTTTAATGGTGTATGTCATGGTGCGCTTTAACGCCAAAGCCAACCCTGTGCCATCCAAAACGAGCCACAACACGATGATTGAGGTTGTTTGGACAGTTATCCCGATTTTGATTCTGTTGGTTATCGCCGTGCCGTCTTTTCGCCTTCTATATGATCAGGCGACACCTGAAGCCGACATGACTATTAAAGCGACGGGCTATCAGTGGTATTGGGGATATGAATATCCCGACCATGGCGATATTGCTTTTGATGCGCTGATGCTTGAAGAGGATGAATTGCAACCAGGTCAGCCACGCTTGTTGTCAACAGATAACGCAGTGGTTGTGCCTGTTGATACAACGGTACGTGTTCTTGTGACTGCTGCAGATGTCATTCACAATTGGGCTATGCCCTCTTTCGGTGTCAAAATGGACGCCTATCCCGGACGCCTCAACGAAACATGGTTCAGAGCCAACAAAACAGGCACCTATTATGGTCAGTGTTCCGAGCTTTGTGGCATTCGCCATTCTTTTATGCCGATAATGGTTAAAGTTGTCGAAAAAGAAGAATTTGCTGCTTGGGTTGAGCAAGCCAAAGTTGAATTTGCTTCTTATGACGGAGCTAACACCAATCTGGCAGAAGTTTCAGCCACACAATTATCAAAATAACCGAGTAAGAGGACAGAAATCATGGCAACAGATCAAGCCACGGCTCATCACGAAGATCATCCGGTAGGGTGGAAGCGTTACGTCTATTCGACGAACCATAAAGATATTGGCAC
>MDTB01135656.1_pt1 | contig 11922 bp, 8 predicted proteins | sample 811161 | NCBI WGS metagenome assembly MDTB01 (sample SAMN05326650, study PRJNA326480) | marine metagenome | isolation source: seawater | place: Mediterranean Sea | collected 2009 | reverse complement strand
TTTCCTGGATCAATGAGCTCATTTGGCGTGATTTCTATCAGCACCTACTGATTGGTTTTCCTCGACTCTCGAAAAACAAAGCGTTCCGACCGGAAACAGAAGCGTTGATATGGCGAAACAATCCAGAGGAAATCGAGTCTTGGAAATCGGGACAGACCGGGATCCCAATTGTTGATGCGGGAATGCGGGAACTCAAACAAACCGGTTGGATGCATAATCGTGTGCGGATGGTGGTCGCGCAGTTTTTAACGAAAAATTTACTGTGTGATTGGCGCATTGGTGAAGCTCACTTTATGCGATATCTGGTGGATTCTGACCTCGGGGCCAATAATGGTGGTTGGCAGTGGAGTGCTTCCACTGGCACCGATGCTGCCCCCTATTTCCGTGTGTTTAATCCTGTGAGCCAAGGTGAGACACATGATCCTAATGGACAGTATATCTCCCGTTTCATTCCCGAATTAGCAGGCGTCCAAAAATCGAAACGACATGCACCATGGCTAGGATCCGTACCTTCTGGGTACAGGCCACCGATTGTCGACCTCAAATCATCCAGACAGCGTGCGATTGATGCATTTAAGGACCTCAAATCATGAATAGTCTGACCAAACCTCGTGTGGCCATCGTTGGTTCAGGGATTGCTGGGCTGACTGCTGCCTATCGTCTTCAAAATGACGTTGACGTCACCGTATTCGAACAAAATGACTGGATTGGCGGTCACACGCATACCGTTGATGTCACGCTAGATGGTCAAACATATGCAGTCGACACTGGTTTCATTGTTTTCAACGAATGGACCTATCCAAGATTCTTGAACTTGTTGAGCGAGCTGAACTTAGCCCATCAAGATACGGATATGAGCTTTAGTGTCATGTCCGAGACGACCGGCGTCGAATATGCAGGTACGAATTTGTCGACACTATTCGCGCAACGCCGCCGCTTACTTTCACCGAGCTACTATCGATTTCTGCGCGATATCATGCGCTTTAATCGAACGGCGATTGATGATTTAGCCAATGAGCGCATCAGCGCATCCGTCACACTTCACGATTATTTAAGTAAGTTATCGCTATGTGGCTTGTTTCACTCACATTATCTGTTGCCGATGGCGGCCGCCATTTGGTCGTCAGATCTCAAGGATGTGAATCAGATACCTGCGCTCTTTTTCATTCGATTTTTTAAAAATCATGGACTGCTATCAGTCACAGATCGTCCTCAATGGTACACACTACCTGGTGGATCACGGAGTTACATCGCGCCCTTAACCGCATCGTTTCGAGAGCGAATTCGCCTGGAGACTCCAGTCAGATCAGTTCGTAATACAAGCCAGGGAGTTGAGGTGGTAACGGCAGTGGGCGTTGAGAAGTATGACGCGATTGTTCTTGCATCACACAGTGATCAGTCGCTAGCGCTTCTCGATGAGTCAGAGCGCGCAATCAGAACATTACTTCAAGGAATCCCTTACGCGGACAACGAGGTTGTTCTTCACACTGATCGCTCACAAATGCCGGCCAATCGTCGCGCATGGGCGAGTTGGAACTACCAAATTCAAAGAAACCCGGATGGGCTCGGTGCCGTCGTCACCTATGATATGAATCGATTACAGAATCTCGATGGACCGCATCAGTTTTTCGTCACATTGAATAACACCAAGCACATCAAACCTGAGAACGTTCTTGGTCGCTGGACCTACGCGCATCCACAATTTGGACCCGATTCGCTGCAAGTGCAGAGTGGAATTGATCGGGTGAATTCAACATCACGGATCACAATCGCAGGAGCTTGGTGCCGAAATGGCTTCCATGAGGATGGAGTGGTCTCGGGTGAAAAAGTAGCAGAAGCGATCAAAACGACGCTTGGGATTCATGTCTAAGGGTGTCGGCATGATGCACGCGTCCGGTTACGGATCAACCTGGCACGCGCGGCTTGCACCCAAAACGCATCGATTTAAATATCGATCAGCAATGCTATACCTCGACCTCGATCATCTCGATGATTTCGCTGGCAGCACACTTAGCATCAATCGCCGCGGAGCGCTGAGTTTTAGGACACAGCGTCATCTATGCGATGACCAGCATCCCAGTGGCGACGAGGCACGAACGTTTGTTCGATCACAGTTGACAATCGATGTCTCAGGCTCGGTGAAACTTCTCACGAATCCACATTGCTTCGGTATCGGGTTCAACCCTCTGTCAGTGTATTTCTTACATCAAGCAGATGGATCACCAGGGGCATTGATCTATGAGGTTTCCAATACGCCTTGGAACGAAATTCATCGGTACGTGATTCCCTACGACCAGATTGCTTCGGGTGAAGAGTATTGGTTCGATAAAATATTTCACGTTTCCCCTTTCAACCCAACAACACAGCGCTACGTCACCAAAGTTCAGTGGCCAACAGACGGTCATGCATCAATTTATTTAGGTCTCCAGGACAAAGGCGCAGATCATCTGATGTTTGAAGCCGGCTTGATGCTGGATCTCACGCCTTACGAAGGCCGATCAATGAAGCCTTTATTTCTTGGACTTTGGCCGCAGACATTTTTAGTAGTTGGCGGAATTTACCGTGAGGCTTTCGCTTTATGGCGAAAAGGTCTCACATACCACCCACACCCTTAAGGATAGATATGACGCAAACAACGACAGAACTAAAGTCTTTAATCGTCCGAGAGTCAAAGGATCTGACAATCGCCCAAAAGCTCGCACGCAGAGGGTTACTCCGAGCGTTTTCAAAAGCGCGTTATGGCCGTCTCACCATCGCTGATGGAGAAGAGACGTTTGCTTTCGAAGGCACTGAGTCAGGCCCTGAAGCCCACATTACTATTTTGGATCCACAAGCCTGGGCCGACGTTGCATTTCGGGGGTCGGTTGGCAGTGGTGAAGCCTACATGGGAGGGTATTGGGTCACTAGCTCCCTCGATCAGGTGATTCGCTTCTTTGTGGCCAACAGTCACCTCACTGATCAACTGGAACATGGCTTAACTCGCGTATTCCGCGCAGTCCTTGCGACAGCACATTGGCTCAATAAAAATACAGTGAAAGGCTCGAAAAAAAATATCGAAGCACACTACGACCTTGGCAACCAACTGTTTGAGACCTTTCTTGATTCAACCTTGATGTATTCATCCGCGCTGTTTGCTGACGGCACCACTGATCTTCGTGATGCGTCAATTGAAAAGCTTGATCACATTTGCCGAAAGTTACAGCTCTCATCAACCGATCATGTGCTTGAAATAGGGACTGGCTGGGGTGGTTTTGCGATCCATGCTGCTGAGAATTATGGTTGCCAGGTGACCACGACCACAATTTCTGAAGAGCAGTATGAACATGCCGTCCAGTTAATTCGAGAACGTGGTCTCAGCGATCAAATCACAGTCCTCAAAAAGGACTATCGGGATTTGACCGGGCAATATGACAAACTCGTATCGATCGAAATGATTGAAGCAGTTGGGCATCATTTTCTTGATACCTATGTCAATACGCTCTCTCAACGACTCAAGCCAGATGGCCTTGCACTGATTCAAGCAATTACAATTGTTGAGCAGCGGTACCAAATCGCTGTTAATAGCGTTGATTTTATTAAACGCTACATTTTCCCAGGCGGATTTATTCCATCGATTGGGAGCATTATGCAATCGGTTGGTCGAGCATCAGACCTGAGACTGCTTCACCTTGAAGATTTTGCAAGCCACTACGCAAGAACACTTGCGGCATGGCGAAAGCGCTTCACAAAAGAAAAGGATCGCATTCTAAGGCTTGGATACGACGAGCGGTTTTGCCGGATGTGGGAATTCTATCTTGCATACTGCGAGGGAGGTTTTCATGAACGGCAATTGGGTCTGGCACAGCTCATCCTCGCGAAGCCCAAAGCGCGGCAAGAAGCACCAGTGATTCCACTCAGCCTCGCCTAATGTGGGCAACCATTCGAAATCTTGGTGTATTCCAAGCTTTATGGTTTCTATTGGTTCTGGGTGGCGACGCTTACGCCGTATTTGCTCTTGGATGGTTTCTGTTTCACTACGTGAGCTATAGCGAACCCCAAGAAAAGCGTCTGCTTCTGATTTATGCCGTGCTCGGGATTTTGATGGATAGTAGTTTAACGGCATTCGGTGTCTATCAATTTAGCAATGACGCATGGCCGATACCACTGTGGCTTCTCGCGCTGTGGTTGATTTTCCCAACGACGCTGTCACATGGTTTGCGCTGGTGCTGGTCAGGAAAGCTTTGGATATTAATCGCTAGCGCTTTCGGAGCCGCTCTGACCTATGTCGGCGGTGCAACTCTTGGTGATCTCCAATTTCCGTTTGGAAAACCGGTCACCGTGATGACTTTGACCGCTTGCTGGGCTCTGTATTTCGGGCTTATTCGTTTGATGACTTTACAGAAATCTTAAACAGGACGTGCGGCGGCTTGCGGTCGAAATCTGCATCAATGCTTTTGCGAGTGATATCGTCGACTGAATAACGATCCGAAACAGCGTCATCTAGCGAGAAATTTTTGAAGTTATTCGAAAAATAGATCACCCCACCAGGAGTAAGCCAATTGGCGCACGCATCAATGAGAGCGTGATGATCGCGTTGGATATCAAGTGTTCGCTCAGTGCTCTTGGTATTCGAAAACGTTGGTGGGTCAAGCAAAATCAGATCAAAGTTTGCTTGCGGATCGTCCAGCAACCAATCCAGAACGTTGGCGCGAATAAATTGATAATATTTTGGGTTGAGTCCGTTTTTCTCAAAATTACGATGAGCCCAGGTCAAATAGGTTTTCGACATGTCAATACTTGTCACAACTCGTGCAAACCCTTTAGCCGCAGCAATACTCAGGGCCCCGGTGTAACAAAATAAATTGAGCACGCGTTTGCCTCGGCAAGATTCAAGAAGTTGCCGTCTTAACGGACGATGGTCAAGAAACAAACCCACGTCGGTATAAGTGGTCAGATTCACTTCAAATTGCATTCCATTTTCAACGACGTCAACATAGAGCGGCTCGGCACGCTTCTCATATTGTGAGTTACCCAATTGCCGAAAGCGTTCTTTATAGACGGCATGCTTGATCGAGATGCCCAAATGCTTCGGAACCCAATGTCGGATCAACTGCCGCCGATGATTGGCTTTTTTTGGGTCGACTGTTTTTGGTGGTCGATATTCCTGAATATGTAAATAATCAGCGAATTGATCAATGACCACATTATATTCCGGTAAATCAGAATCATAGATTCGGTAGCAGTTGATTTCATTACTTTTCAATAGTTTAGAACGTGATTTGAGATTTTTTGAAAGGCGGTTGAGTAAAGGTACGATCTCTTCGGGAGGATCAGTCTCTTGCTGACGATCAACCGCTTGGGGCTGCAGCCCGAGGCGGAACTTGGCGATATTGAGCCGAAGTCCTCCTGCTTGCATTTCCCATTTCTTATCTGCGCGTAATCCGAGCGCTTGAATCAATTCCTTTTCAGAGGTCAATAGACCGAGCTGGGCATTCTGGAATGCCTTACATCGGTCTCCAAGCGTCCGGTATAGACTCGCCAGATCGTCATTTCGACCCAATCGGGTACCATAAGGAGGATTAGCTAGAATCCAAACTGTTTCTGAATTCGTGACTTGAGCCATGGCTGGTGACAACGATTCGATTTCGCTGACCTCAACAGAAATTCGGTCAGACAGTCCTGCACGCTCGATATTGGCGCGTGCACGGTCGACCGCCTCAGCATTCATATCAAATCCCAAAAAACGTGTCGGGGTTTGTATTTCGTTCAATCGTGCTGTAGCAACTAAATCAGTCCAAGAAATCGATTCTAATCCAGTCCAACGAGATAACTGATTTGAGAGCCGCTGTCTTTGTGGTGCGATCTGATTCAAGCGCATGCAGGCCTCAATCAGGATCGTTCCACTACCACAGCAAGGATCGATGATCACAGATGGCGAATGCCGGTCAATCCTCAATCGTGCCAACATGACTTGGGCAAGTGTTTCCCGTAATGGTGCCTCGCCCCCTTCGGTTCTGTAACCACGCTGATTGAGTGGGGCACAGTTTAAATTGATCCCAATATCAACCTGACCACGCCCAAATCGGATCGCAAGACGCACCGCGGGATCTTCCGTGTCATAGTCTGGTCGTGGGCGCTTGGCTAAAGTGGCTTGATCGCGAATTGCATCCATCACTAATTGACCGGCGAAGCGCGTATCTTTTAACCAGCCAACTTTGCCTGTGATATCTACCCGAATACTCGTTCCGGCGTGGAGATGTGTATTCCAGTCAATCGTTCTCAGCAATTCTCGAAATTGGTCAGCTGTAATTGCCTCTCCGCGTTCCAACAACCAGACAACACGGTCTCCGACTCGCGTCGTCAAAAGCACTCGATATGCATCATGAAGCGAACCGGTCGCAGTGACCCAACCGAGCTGGCGACCCTTAACTTCAAGGCCGAGTGCCTGAATCTCGTCAGCAACTAAATCATCAGTGGCAAGAAGAGTTCCAATTGCGAAAACACCTGTGCTATTTTCGATCTCGTGGTTCATTAGCGATCACAAGTGGCAACCAAAGATAAGGGGTCGGTTTTAGACGCCGACTCCGAGGAGATCACAGTTAATGAAAACGATAAAACGTAGCTTAATTGACCGTTTCTATAATCGCGGCTATCGCGCTGGTATTGGTGGCAAATCAAGGGAACTTTGCCCTGCCGGCGCCGGTTCGGGTCGCGATGCCTGGCTCTCAGGTTGGCGAGATGGTCGAGCCGCTTCTTGGGACGGCCTAACCGGCGTGTCCGGGATTCATTGTGACCCGCAAATCGCTTCGTAACGATGCAATGTGCCACGTCCTCACAAGGGACGTGGTTGAGGCGCTCATTTCTCATCGCGTCATCCGAATCGCATCACGGACTAAGACCGGACCTCGATAAATCAACCCGGTATACAACTGAACAAGTTGAGCTCCGAGTTCTAATCGTCGTTTCGCATCCTCTCCAGACATCACGCCCCCCACTGAAATCACGGGGAGTGTGGCCTCAAGCGCATCGATTGCAATTCTCAGACAATGCTCAGCTTTGGTGGTCAATGGTGCCCCAGACAAACCCCCAGATTCCTCCCGGAAATCGCTTCTCAGTCCCTCTCGGCTCAGGGTAGTATTGGTTAAAATCACGCCGTCCGCTTGAGTCCGTTTGAGCGCCTCGAGCACTTGAACCAAGTCTTGGTTCTCGAAGTCAGGCGCGAGTTTGACAAATACAGGTAAGTAGTGGCCTCTTCGATTGTATAGATCCGTCCGTGCCTCCAGAACGGGTACCACCACATCTAAAATTTTTCTGGCTTCAGCTAAATCACGAAGCCCGGGCGTATTGGGACTCGACACATTGATCGTGATGTAGTCGCACACCGTCGCAGCCTTTTGAATACAGGTGACATAGTCAAGATGCGCATCTTCGTTTGGCGTTTCTTTATTCTTTCCAATATTCACACCGATAATTCCCTGATAGGGATGACCCCGGAGTCGCTCAACAAGCGCGTCGACGCCGTGATTGTTAAAACCAAAGCGATTGATCAGACCGGCATCTTCCTCAAGTCGAAACACGCGTGGCTTGGGATTACCAGGTTGAGGCCGCGGGGTCACTGTGCCAACTTCAAGATGACCAAAGCCAAGACGAGAAAAACCAGAAACAGCTACCCCATCTTTATCAAGACCTGCCGCCAATCCAATTGCATTCTTGAATTGCAATCCTGCGATTTCACAATGCCGACCTTCCTCAGGAACTGAAGGTCCCAGGCATTGACCAAGCGCTTTTAGGGAATTGATCGTCAGATCGTGCGCCGACTCTGGATTTATCCGAAATAGTGCAGGTTTGATTAGTGAGTACACAACAATTCCCCGATTGAAAGGCTCGCTATAGTATCGAACCTTCAGATAGAGGGCCACGACATCCGGTCAAGTAAGCGTTGTTTGCTCATCACCCAAGTGAAAGGAATCTTTTGAGACGAGCGACCAATATGTTCTGAGACGCGGATCTTCGATCACGCCCTCTCCTGTCAACAATGCACCATCAGAGACGCGTGGATAGATCTGATCTGCAAGTTTGATTTGACTCGCCGATAGACGTCTGACGATATGACGCCGGTTCAAGTCTTTTGGATGAGGAATTCCAGCCGCTCCCAGCAACTCGGCAACTGCCTCGAGAGTATGCTTATGAAAATTTCGTACGCGTTCAGCACGCGACGGAATATCAATGGCTCGATACCGCTGAGGATCCATGGTTGTAATTCCTGTCGGACAATGCCCGGAACCGCAATCTTTTGCCTGGATACATCCAAGGGCAAACATAAATGGCCGCGCCATATTGCACCAGTCGGCGCCTAAGGCACAGACACGCGTAATATCGTATGCACTCACAATCTTCGCGGACGCTCCAATTTTAACCCGCTCTCTCAAGCCCGCTCCGCGTAGCGCATTATCGACGAAAACAATGGCATCCCGAAGTGGTGATCCGATATGGTCTGAAAATTCAGTGGGAGCGGCCCCTGTCCCGCCTTCGGAGCCATCAACCGTCATGAAATCGAGCACCTGCCCGGTTTCAACCATCGCTTTTACCAAAGCCACAAACTCCCATGGATGACCGATACAGAGTTTGACGCCAACAGGTTTGCCACCAGACAGTGATTTCAAACGTTGACTGAACTCAAGAAGTTCTGTCGGCGTTGAAAATTCGGCATGACTCGCTGGCGATTCACAGGTTTGGCCCATCGGGATTCCACGCGTGCGCGCAATTTCTTCGGTCACTTTTGGTGCAGGTAACACCCCACCGTGCCCAGGTTTAGCACCCTGACTGAGCTTAATCTCGATCATTTTCACTTGGGTTGAAGTCGCGTTTTGTTCGAATAACTCCGCATCAAAGCAACCGTCAGAGGTACGGCAGCCAAAATAACCGGTCGAAATCTGCCAGATCAAATCCCCACCGCCAGACGCGTGATAACGAGACAACGATCCCTCTCCCGTATTCTGTGCAAACCCACCAAGTTGAGCCCCTTGACTAAGAGCTTCCACAGCGGGTGGGGACAGCGCGCCAAATGACATACCAGAAATATTCAATAAAGACATCGAATACGTGAGATCTTGGCCTTGAACACCGACCTCCGTTCGAAAATCATGATCAGTGATTTTGATCGGATTCACTGAGTGGTTCAGCCAGTTAAAGTCCTCTTCATACACCGCCTTTTCGGTTCCGAACGATCGCTTTGCTTGATTATTCTTTGCACGCTGATAAACCATCGCCCGCTGGTTCCGCGAATAAGGCGTTTCATCGGTATCCGACTCCCAAAAGTACTGACGCAATTCAGGTCGGATACTTTCGAGCAAGTAACGTAAACGACCCATGAGTGGATAATTTGCGCGAACTGGATGTGTGCTTTTGAAGTAATCTCGGCATCCTAAAACTGCAAAGAACCCAAAAACCAAAGCCGGCCAGATCATGTGTGACGACAGCAAAATTCCCAGAGCCGATAACACTGTCAAACCGCATACCGCTGCCCAAACAGCGTAACGACCGAATAATATTTCTTTCAATAGCACTTCTAATCTACTGATTTACTGACAATTTCATCCAAATCTTTTGACAAATCTTTTGCCGCCATCCGACGTAATTCTGCTTTCATTTGTTCTTGGAATGTTGACTCGAAACGGCCCCATTGACACAACGGCATCACCAATCGAGATGCGATCTGTGGATTCATCGCATCCAATTTCAGAACGGAGTCGGCTAATAAACGATAACCATCAGGAGTGTGAAATGCTTTAACGTTCCGATTCGCAAATGCTCCCAACACAGATCGCACACGGTTTGGGTTCGTCCATGCGAATCGCGGATGCGATGTCAGTGCTTTGATGCGATCAACTGTCGCCGAATTTTCATTCGCCGCCTCAGTAGATAACCATAAATCAAGCACTTCGTCTGTTTCAGCGCGATCGATGAAGCGTTGTGAGAGTTCCAGCGAAACGGATTCACTCGCATCACTTCGAGCGATACGGTACGCGGCATAGCGTTCCGTTAAATTCGAAGCATTTGCTTCAATGTCGAGAACCAAATTATCGATTGACTCCACCTTTGCCATATAACCAAGCGCTGTTATCGCTAATGACCGACGACCAATCGCATCAGCGCTGGGTTGATATGGCCCAGCGACTCGCATCGCCTCGAATAACGTACGCCACATCGACGATCCAGCTAAAGCAATTCGTTGCCTTAGACGCTTACGAGCTTCGAGTATCTTTTGAGGATCTGCAGGCTGTAAGGCATCCCAGAGAATGTTGTCTTGCGGCAGTGTTAGCATTTCAGAAAGACACGCCGGGTCAGAGATGGTGCTGGGATCTTGAGTCAAGTCACAAATCAACTGTTGCAGTGATGCATCGAGGCTTGTCTCAGGAGTTTCTAGAAACACCTTAATCGCATGCATGTACAACGCTTGAATTGCGTCCCACTGGTTGACACCATCATCATCGAAACGCGCCAGCGCGACGAGGTCGCTCGTCTGACGGTCCATCTCTAACTTAACGGGTGCTGATAAGCCTCGTAATATTGAAACCACCGGACGAGCCGATACCCCAGAACAGACAATTGAACCGATTTCTTCAGTCAATTCAAACAAAGTTTCAGGAACAAGCACGTCACCAGTTTGCTGATCAATCACTTGATACCTGACGGGTATCGCGTATGGCTTGTGGGAGTCCTCACTTGCGATGACAGGTGACTTTTGAGCCAATTGAATCGTTAAGGTCTCAGTGTTCCGGTCGTGCTCGATATCAACACGCACCCTTGGCGTACCTGGCTGCTGGTACCACCGCATGAACTGGGAGAAGTCCCGCCCCGACACCTCGGCCATTGCGTCGACAAATTCGTTGATTGTTACCGCTTGTCCATCATGCCGATGAAAATAAAGTTCACTTCCTTTGCGGAAGAGTTCTGGTCCGAGAAGCGTGTGAATCATACGCACGATTTCCGCACCCTTTTCGTAGATTGTCAGGGTATAAAAATTAGAGATTTCCTGATACTCAGATGGTTGTACTGGATGCGCTGTTGGACCTGAGTCTTCTGTAAATTGCGCGCCACGAAGAAAGTTAACGTCTTGGATGCGCTTGACGGCACGAGAATTGGTATCCGCACTGAACTCACTGTCTCTAAATACCGTAAATCCCTCTTTGAGACTTAACTGAAACCAGTCACGACAGGTCACCCGATTCCCAGACCAGTTGTGGAAATACTCATGCGCGACGATTGCTTCAATTCGCTGAAACGCCTGGTCAGTGGCAGCAGTAGCATTTGCAAGCACACAACTTGAGTTAAAAATATTGAGGCCCTTGTTTTCCATGGCGCCCATATTGAAGTGGCTCACGGCAACAATCATAAAAATGTCGAGGTCATACTCGCGACCATACACCCTCTCATCCCAAGCCATCGCGCGCTTCAAACTCTGAAGTGCATAATCGACTCGATCCAAGTCTTTTGGCTCAACATAAATTCGTAGATCGATACAACGGCCGGACATTGTCACGAACTCATCGTGCTTAACCGCGAGGTCGCCTCCAACCAAAGCAAATAGATAACAAGGTTTTGGGAATGGATCATGCCAAACCACCTCGCGTCGGCCATCCGGCAACAGTTGATCGCTGACTGGATTGCCGTTAGACAATAAAACCGGGTGGCTGGCATCTGAGATGATCCGTGTCGTGAAAATACTCATGACATCTGGACGATCTGGATAATATGTAATCCGCCGAAAACCCTCAGCCTCGCACTGTGTACAAAACATGCCGTTCGATAAGTACAAACCCTCAAGCGCAGTATTCGCCTCAGGATTGATTTCGGTCTCGATCTCGAGATGAAACTCATCCGGCACTTGACGGATCATTAATGTCTCATCGATTTCCACCAAGCGATCGGTCTCAATCTCAG
>MDTB01110923.1_pt1 | contig 11922 bp, 11 predicted proteins | sample 811161 | NCBI WGS metagenome assembly MDTB01 (sample SAMN05326650, study PRJNA326480) | marine metagenome | isolation source: seawater | place: Mediterranean Sea | collected 2009 | reverse complement strand
TGCGATTTTGAATTTTTTTCTGACACGGCGAATATGAGCATCTATAGTTCTATCATCAACATAGATATTGGCACCATATGCGCTATCAATCAACTGATCTCTTGAAAGAACCTGCCCTGTACGTGCGGTAAGCGCTTCAAGCAACATAAATTCTGTAACGGTAAGGGTAATTAATTGACCTTTCCATTCGCATAAATGACGCGCCTTGTCTAAAAGCAGCGGGTTTTTATCCGAATCATGCTCTCTATTCAAACCATCATCGCCATCCTTGGTATTGCGTGCCGCTTCACGGCGTAAAATTGTATGAATGCGTGCAATTAAAAGGCGCTGTGAAAATGGCTTGGTAATATAATCATCCGCGCCAAGACGCAGGCCAAGCACTTCATCGACTTCATCGTCTTTGGATGTTAAGAAAATCACAGGGACATCAGAGGCCTTTCTAAGGTTTTCCAGTACCGCGAATCCATCAAGCCCAGGCATTTTAACGTCCAGCACGACAAGGTGCGGTCGATTTTCGAGGATATCATCAAGGCCTTTTTGGCTGTCTGAAAATGTACTTACCGCAAAATCTTCGGCTTCCAACGCCATAGACACACTGGTTAAGATATTTTCATCATCATCAACTAAAGTAATTTTCTGCATGTTCATCAGCCCCTAAAACAGACCCTGCCAAATATAAAGAACCACATATTAAATAATAGGCTTTCTTATCTGACCTGGCATGTATGTTCTGCGCGATATAGTCTAGCGCCTCTTCTACATTCTCATATGCACCTAGGCGCTGACAAGTGTTTTCCCCTGCACCGCTTTTATCAGGGCAGGCAATGTCCAACAGTTCGCCGGCAGAAAAGCCGCGCCAATCTGAAGGAACAGGGACGCTGGCTATGCCATCTAAACAGCCGCGCAAAGGCGCAAAAAAGACTTCAGGGTTTTTGGTGTTAATCATGCCCGCAACCATGTAAATCGCGCAGTCCTCTTCGGCTTTCCATTTACGCAAATGCACGGCGAGCGCCAAAGCCGCACTGTCATTATGCGCCCCGTCAAGCCACAGGGCATCGCGCTGATCAATCAAGGCCTTATAAGGGTGACGATCAAGGCATTGCATACGCGCTGGCCATTTTGTGTTTTGCAAATGGGCGCACAGATGCGCAATCGACACATTTTCTTGCCGTTTTTGCGAGAGCAAAATCTTCGCGCCCAGTAATGCGGCGGCGGCGTTACCATATTGGTGCTGGCCATCCAATGGCAGCGCAGGCAATATATGGATCGCTTCATTAATTGGCCAACCATGTTTAGGCTCAAGAAATAAACACGCATTACCCGATTGATCGTTATCAATAAACCAATCCTGCCCCGCACAGTATAGCGGCGCGCCCACTTCATCTGCAACCTTACGGATAACATCTAAAGCTTCTGGAAAAATTTGCGGCGCGACAATGCACGGCACGCCCGCCTTTAAAATGCCTGCTTTTTCCCATGCGATTTTCGCAATATCGCTGCCGAGAAAATTTTCATGATCGCGTGAAATTGTCGTGATAATTGTCAGCGCAGGTTTTTCAATAACATTTGTTGCATCAAAGCGCCCGCCCATGCCGGTTTCAATCAAGCAGAAATCTGCAGGATTATCAGAAAACACTTTATAGGTCGCGGCTGTGACAGCCTCAAAGAACGACACTTCATTTTCTTTGTAAAGCGGTTCTAGCCCCTCAAGTAAAGTAAGTAAATCTTGTGTCGTGATAAATGCGCCGCTGACATAAAGGCGCTCATGGAATGACACTAAATGCGGCGAAGACATTTTATGAATGCGCTGACCCTCTCCCTGTAATATCGCCTGCAAAAAAGCGAGGGTGGAGCCTTTACCGTTTGTTCCTGCAATATGCACCGCAGGCGCAATGTCGTTTTGCGGATTTTCTAACAAACCCAAGACATGGGCAATGCGCGAAAGGCCAAGGTCTATTTCATTTTGGTAAAAACCATAAAAACGTTCAAGCAATGCATCCAAACGTGCATTCTGCGCGGCATCATTTTGATGTGCTTTTGAAAAATTTAACGCTTGCCCCATTCAGTATCCAATACCTTCTAAGGGTTTAGGCGCGGTGCGCTATTTTGCTTGTGTGGCTTTTGCCTTCACCGGCGCAGCATTCACCGCATCTAAATCCATAACTTCTGATGATTTCTTAGATACGCTTTCAACGCTGACGACAGATGATCCGCTTTTCGCTTTATCTGTTTTCTTGGTTTTTTGGTCTTTTTTGCCTTTCGGCTTATGCGATGTCACTTTTGTTTCCATCAAAAGCCCAAGAATACGGCCAATCGTCTCGTTAAGTTCATTACGCGGTACAACCATATCGACCATGCCATGTTCTAACAGATATTCTGCTGTCTGGAAATCATCGGGCAGCTCTTCACGAATAGTTTCTTGGATAACCCGTTTACCTGCGAAGCCAATTGTCGCGCCAGGCTCTGCGATATGAATATCACCAACCATAGCAAATGATGCGCTAACGCCTCCTGTTGTTGGGTTTGTTAACAATACAAGATAAGGCAAACGGGCTTTTTTAACGCGGTTTACGGCGATAATTGTCCGCGGCATTTGCATCAATGAAATTGCGCCTTCTTGCATACGTGCGCCGCCAGATGCTGGCACAACCATAAAGGCTGATTTTGTTTTAACAGCGATTTCTGCGCCTGTGACAATGCCTTCACCCACAGCAGCGCCCATTGATCCGCCCATGAATTTGAAATTAAACAGTGCAATCACAGTTGGGTTGCCGCCAATTTTACCCGAAGCAATGATAATCGCATCGTCTTCATTCGTTTTTGTGCGTGATTCTTTCAGGCGATCCGCATATTTTTTGCGGTCTTTAAACTTTAAGGGGTCGGCGGGAACTGATTTATTATCGTGACGCGTATATTTGCCGCCATCAAATAGAATATCAAGACGCTCTTCCGCTGAAATCGCCATGTGAAAATTACAGTGGTGACAGACGTTTTGGTTTTCAGTGAGTTCGCGATGAAACACCATGTTTTCGCATGATGGGCATTTGTGCCATAGGTTTTCAGGCACATCTTTTTGTGCGCCTACTAAAGAACGAATTTTCGGACGAATAAAATTACTAAGCCAGCTCATATCTACTTCTACACTTTAATTAAAACGAAAGAGCAATAATCCAGATCCACTGAGAAAAGTCAAGTTTTAACTCTGATCAGCTAGGCCGAAGCTGTTACTCTAAAGGGGTGCGCTTGATAGCTGCCGAGCATCAAAACCTTCTTGGCGAAAAACTGTAATTCATCCATGGCATAGATAAAGCCTTGCTCATCAGGGTGTGCCTCGACCTCCGCATAGAAATGCGCGGCATTAAACTGCGCGTCAATATAGCTCTCAAGCTTGGTCATTTGAATATTATTGGTCGCGAAGCCGCCCATTGCCTTATAAAGGGCGCTTGGAATGTTACGCACATTAAAAATAAAGCTGGTAATTACTTTGCTCTGCGCGTCATAAACAGGTGTTTGTTTTTCACGTGACAAGATAAGGAAGCGCGTTGTGTTATGGTCTGCGTCTTCGACATTTTCTTTTAAAACATCCAAATTATATAATTCCGCGGCAAGCGTTGATGATATCGCAGCGCATTCTTTGCGCCCCCATGCGCTAACATCGCGTGCGGCGCTTGCTGTATCAGCCTGCACATGCGGGGTCATATTATATTTTTTGATTAATTTTTGACATTGTGGCAAGGCGTGGACATGGCTATGCACATCAGTAATATCATCAATTGTTGCGCCGCGCACGCCAACAAGCGCATGATGAATAGGCTGAAAATGCTCCCCAATAACGAATAAATCACCCTGCGGCAACAGGCGGTGCACGTCTGCAACGCGCCCTGCAAGGGTATTATCAACGGGAATCATCGCTAAATCTGCCTGTCCGCTACGCGTCATGGCAAAGGCTTCATCAAACGAAGTGCACGATAGGCTTTCATAATCAGGGCAAGCTTCGCGGCAGGCCAAATCGGAATAAGCGCCTTTAGCGCCCTGAAAAGCAATCTTTTTTGTCATTTTTATACACTCAGCACATATTTTTTCACTGATACGATATTAATGACTTAACAAACAATGTGCAATTGGCTAAACTCCAAAAAAGTAATTATTTTGAATGAATTAAAAATAGGCATAAGCGTATGAATAATATGGAGTTTAATAAGATCTTTGCGGCGGTACTTGCAGCCTGCATTATCGCAATGTTTTCGGGTTTCGTGGCTGACAAGCTTGTTCACCCCCATGATCTTAAAGAAGATGCGGTTCAAGTGGATGGCGGCGAAATCGCATCTGCGGGCGGGCCGAAAAAGGCCGCGACGGCAGAACCTATCCTTGCGCTACTTGCTGACGCGGATATTGAGCGCGGTAAGAAACTTTCAAAAGCCTGCGCAGCTTGCCATACATTTGACAATGGCGGCGCGAATGGCGTTGGCCCTAATCTGTATAACATTGTGAACCTCCAGAAACAGCACCATAAAGGCTTTAGCTATTCTGGTGTATTAAACACCAATGGCGGCGATGTATGGACATATGCGGAGCTTAATCATTTCCTTTGGAAGCCAAAGAAGTATGCGCCCGGCACAAAGATGACTTTTGCTGGCCTTAAAAAGCCTGAAGATCGCGCCGCGATTATTGCATGGCTGCGGACATTGTCAGCGAGCCCTGCCGCTATGCCTTCCGCCGCGCAAATCGCAGCAGAAGCACCAGAGGAAGCTGTAGAGGAGGCTACGGATGCAGCCCCTACAGATGCTGAAATGGATACGCCTGCGGAACATTAAACCGCACAGAGCCCTAAGTTTTACACAAATTCACGGAAAACCGCTTGTCATTGCATAAGCGGTTTTCTTTTATATTTACTCTACACACGCTCCGTGCTGCGCCGCACAACATTACAGCCTTTTTGTCACATTTAATACGTGCTAGAAATGAAGCATTAAGAGTTTCTAGGCACTATTTTCAAAGGCTTCACGTTACATATCTAAAGTAAGGATCAGATTCAAATGACCGCACAGACAGCACACACGCATGATGAACAAAGCTATGCTCCGCAACAAAATTTCGCACAAAACGCGCATATTTCGTCTTTCGCACAATATGAAGAGCTGTATCAGCGTTCAATATCTGACCCCGAAGGTTTCTGGGGTGAAATGGGCGCGCGGCTTGATTGGTTCAAAGCGCCAACAAAAATTAAAAACACATCCTTTGAAGGTGACGTGGACATTAAATGGTATGAAGATGGCGTTTTAAATGCATCTTATAACTGTATTGACCGCCATCTGCCTGAGAAAGCTAATGACACGGCGCTTATTTTTGAAGGTGATGATCCGAACACATCTTACCATGTGACATATAGCACGCTTAAAGACAAGGTTTGTCAGCTTGCCAATGCGATGAAAGCACGCGGCGTTAAAAAAGGTGACCGCGTCACTATATATATGCCAATGGTCTGCGAAGCGGTTTATGCGATGCTCGCCTGCGCGCGCATCGGGGCGGTGCATAGCGTTGTTTTCGGTGGCTTCTCACCAGACGCTTTACGTGACCGTATCATTAACTGTAAATCTGATTTTGTAATTACAGCGAATGAAGGGCTACGCGGCGGTAAATCAATCCCGCTGAAAATCAATGTCGATAAAGCATTAGAAGCCTGCCCTAACGTCAAAACCGTGATTGTCTTGGAACGCACAGACACCCCCGTAAATATCACTGAAGGGCGTGACCTGTTATGGAGTGCCTTCGTAGACAGCCAAGACACGGACTGCCCATGCGCGGAAATGAACGCCGAAGACCCTTTATTTATTCTTTACACATCAGGCTCAACAGGTAAACCAAAAGGCGTATTGCACACCACAGGCGGCTACCTCGTCTACACGAGCTTAACCCACGAGCTTGTCTTTGATTATAAGCCTGATGATGTTTATTGGTGCACAGCTGATGTGGGCTGGGTCACGGGGCATTCTTATATTGTTTATGGCCCGCTTGCCAATGGCGCGAAGACCCTCGTTTTTGAAGGCGTACCAAGCTACCCTGACATGTCGCGTTTTTGGCAAGTTGTTGAAAAGCACAAAGTAAACAGCTTTTACACCGCGCCAACCGCATTGCGCGCCTTGCTTGCCGCAGGGGATGATTTTGTAACGAAGACAGATCGTTCATCTTTGCGCGTCCTTGGCACAGTGGGCGAGCCGATTAATTACGAAGCATGGATGTGGTATCACGAAATTGTCGGCGAAAAACGCTGCCCAATCGTTGACACATGGTGGCAAACAGAAACTGGCGGTCACTTATTAACGCCGCTACCGGGGGCAACACCGACTAAAACAGGTTCAGCAACCCTGCCGTTTTTCGGCGTGCAGCCACAAATTGTTGATGCGGAAAGCGGCAAAATATTAGAAGGCGAATGTGAGGGCGCGTTATGCATGATTGACAGCTGGCCTGGGCAAATGCGCAGCGTCTTTGGCGACCATGAGCGTTTCAAGCAAACGTATTTCAGCCAGTATAAAGGTAAATATTTTACAGGTGACGGCGCGCGGCGCGATAAAGACGGTTATTACTGGATCACAGGGCGCATTGATGACGTAATTAATGTTTCAGGGCACCGCTTTGGCACAGCCGAAATTGAAAGCGCCATTGCCGAGCATGACATTGTCGCCGAAGCGGCTGTGGTCGGTTTCCCACATGATATTAAAGGTCAAGGCATATATGCTTATGTTATTTTGCGCGCAGGCGAAGAGCCTAGTGATGCATTAAAAAGCGAGATCATCAAAACTGTCCGTTCCATCATTGGCCCTATCGCAACGCCGGATGTCCTGCATTTCGTTAGCGGCCTGCCAAAGACACGGTCTGGTAAAATTATGCGCCGGATATTGCGTAAGATTGCCGCAGATGAATTTGATACATTAGGTGACACATCAACATTGGCTGAACCTGAAGTCGTTGAGCGTCTGATTACAGGGCATAAAGCACTCAACTAAATCATCAGAAATATGCAGCTCAAAAAATATGCCGCGCACAGGCATCTCTATTTAAAAGAGATGCCAAAGCCGCGCATATCATGCTTATCAGCAATCGCATTCCATAGTGTTTTGATATTAGGCATCGTCCTTCTCCCTCAAAGATAGGCTGCAAAACTACCCTGCCACCTTGCTTATGTCAAGTTAGCGGGACTATTATTTAAAATTTACGAAGCCCCACAAATGCGCTATGATGTGACAGACATTTTTCATTTAAGGAGCATCTCTATGGGATCTTGGGTTTTTCTGGCTATTCTTGCCGTTATCGTTATTTATGTTATCTCGCTATACAACAAAATCATCCGCATGAAGCAAACACGCGAAAATGCGTTTTCTGATATTGATGTGCAGCTAAAAGAACGTCACAATTTGATTCCTAATTTGGTCAACACCGTCAAAGGCTATGCCGATCACGAAGAGGGCATTTTAACGGCTGTGACCGAAGCGCGTTCAAACGCGATGAAAACAGGCGAGAATGTTGGCGATGTCTCCAAGGCCGAATCAGTGCTTGGCGCAGCGATGATGAACTTAATGGCCGTCGCAGAAAACTACCCTGATTTGAAAGCTGATCAAAACTTTGCCAAGCTGCAAGATGAGCTTTCAAATATTGAACAAAAAATCGCTGCTGCGCGCCGTTTCTTTAACAGCGCGACGAAAGAATATAACATTTCGATCCAAAGCTTCCCGTCTGTGGTTGTTGCGAATATGTTTAAATTCGGCGAAGAAGAATATTTCGAAATGGACGCTGCTGAAAAAGCCCTTGCCGAACAGCCACCAGAAGTTAGCTTTTCGTAAGCGCATAAGGAGCATTAGACTATGCCCTTTAAAGCCGTAGGCCTCACCACGCATATTTATAATAACAATATGCGCTCTGCCATATTACTCGCGGGCTTTCCTGTACTGATTTTTGGCATGATCTATGCCTTCTGTTTCGGCGTGGCGAAATTTGGCCTGCTTACGGGCAAAGCAGAGCCGTTCAAAGCCGCTGTTGATACTGGATGGGCAATGAGCCTGCAATATGGGCACTGGGCAGTTATTGCAGCGGCGGCATGGTTCGTGATTGCTTATTTTAGCCATACGCGGATGATCCAAAAAATGACTGATGCCGTTCCTGTGACCTATAAGGAAGAGCCGAAGCTTTATAGCCTGCTCGAAAACCTTTGTATTTCGCGCGGCCTTACAATGCCCAGCTTTCAAATTATTGAAAGCCCTGCCCTAAACGCTTTTGCCAGCGGCATTAACGATAAAACATATGCAATCACCGTGACGCGCGGCCTGCTTGAAACATTAGAGGATGATGAGCTTGAAGCCGTCCTTGCACACGAGCTTACCCATATTATGAACCGCGATGTGCGCCTATTAATTATTAGCGTCGTTTTTGTCGGCATGATTAGCTTTTTCTGTGAAATGGCCTTTCGCAATTTGATTTATGGCGGACGCGCGCGGCGCTCAAGCTCTTCCAATAACAAAAATAGTGGCGGGCTGATGATATTGGCGCTTGCGATCATGGTGATTGGTTATTTATTTGCGATTGTTATTCGCTTCGCCCTTTCGCGTAAACGCGAATATTTGGCTGATGCTGGCGCAGTTGAGCTTACCAAAAACCCTGAAGCGATGATGCGCGCCTTGATGCGCATCTCAGGTCACGATGAAATTAAAGATCTGCCCGAAGATGTCGAGATGATGTGCATCGAAAACTCAACAGGCTTTATGCATATGTTCGCAACCCACCCACCAATTGAAAAACGCATTCAAGTGCTATCGGAAATGACCGATACGCCCGTGCCCGCGCTCCACGCCAAGGCGAGTGCGAAAGGTGACGCTAATCCGTGGACAAATTAGACGCATAGAATTAGTCAGTTTTACCGCGAAAGCCTGTGCAGATCAAATATGTTTCTGATGATTCTTTGCGGCTTGAAGGCGGTTTAAAATGGCGCACGGTTTTAAATTCGCGTTTAGCCAAAGCGAGTAAGTCGCTTTCTGCGCCACCTTGGAAGACCTTGGCAATAAATGTGCCTTTATCATCTAATATGTCGCGCGCGAAATAATAGGCCGCTTCAACCAGCGCCATAATGCGAAGATGATCGGTGCTTTTATGACCGACGGTGTTATGCGCCATATCGCTCATCACGACATCTGGGCGCACACCATCAAGCGCATCTAACAATGCATCAGGCGCGTCGTCTTCCATAAAATCCATTTCAAAAGACACCAGCCCTGAGAGAGATTCAACGGGAAGCAGATCAAGCGCGACAACTTTTTTAACGCCGCTTTGCAGCGCGATTTGACACCACCCGCCAGGGGCTGCGCCTAAATCGACAACGGTGGAATCTTTCTTGAAAATTTTGAAACGCTCATCAATGTCTTTGATTTTAAACGCCGCGCGGCCGCGATAACCTAGGCGCTGCGCTTCATGGACATATTTGTCGTTTAACTGGCGCTTCAACCAACGCGTTGACGAACTCTTACGCCCTTTTGAGCTTTTGACATGCTCCGCCGCATTACGCGTGGTGCGCTTCTTGTTCGTTTTATTTGAAAAGTCGGTCTTCTTCGCCATAAATATAATCCAATATTGTGTTTTCTGCCTTTACAGCAGCATAATGATCATCGCGCTGATAAAAGCCATAAAGTAAATACTAATGCTCGCCGCCATATATATCACACCCTTTGTATGCGGTGAATAGTGGGACAAAATCAAGTAAAGAATGATAAAAACCGAATAAACAATCTGCGCGCGGTTAAAAATATCCGACTGTAGAATGTTTAAATACCCCGTATCATACCCCGTATCACGGATGATTTCATCTTGCAGGCGCATGGTCAGCATACAAAAAACAACAAAAACAACCGCCTTAATACGCTGCCCTTTATGTACCGCCAGCGCTGCAATCGGAAGCCAGACAAGGTCTGCCCAGTCGTGAAATAAAGTCATAAAATCCATAGAGATACCTTATACGCCGTTTTGGCAGGCGTGCTTAACTGTTCGATGTTATTCTAATGTAATTGTCGCGCTATGGCGATAAGTTTGTGTGTTGCCATCATCCATCACGCGGGTTAACGCAACGCTGCCTGTATATATGCCCGCTGGCATACCTTGGGCAATTTTACGACCTGCCGCGTAATGCTGACGAATTTTGTCTTTATCTTGCGATATTGTACGGCTTACGACTTCGCGCCCTTTATCGTCATTAATCTTAATAACGATATAATCACCGTTGCGCACATCAAACATGGAGACCCAGAATATAAACGCTTTTGCGCCCAGCTTTGGCAATGTGCCTTTATTGCCCTGCGCGAGAAGGCCAAAATCTGGCATTGTGGTACTGAAGCCTGCATCATAGAAACTCGGACGTTCGTCACGCGCTGGTAGTGTCTCATCCCAGTGCTTTTTCACATCATAAAATTCATTGCTGCAATCAGCCTTAATCACATCCTTGCCCATGAATGGGTCGATCAGCTCATGGTCTTTGTATACGCTCATATGCAAATGCGGATGTTCGGCAAGCCCTGAGATACCCACTTGCCCAATTTTTTCACCGCGCGTAACGAGCTGCCCTTTTTTGACAATGATAGAATCTTTTTTCAAATGGCAATATTGGGTTTCGAAACCATTGCCGTGATCGATAAATACGCCATTGCCGCATTCAATGCCCGCTTCACGCACAGCGGCAAGCTCTTCTTTATTCTTAAAGTCATCATTCACCCCATCGCGCAGACGCAGCACCGTACCATCAGCAGCCGCGAGCACATCAACGCCTTTTGCCATGGCGCGCGAATCGCGTATCGCAAAATCTGTACCCTTATGTTGATCATAGCTGCGTTTTCCACAGGCATAATCTTCGACAACATCTTCGGCGCGATTGACATCGACATAGTATAATGTCCAGCAATCCTTATGTAATTCGCACTTTAAGGGGAAAGACATTTTGAACGGCGTATCCTGCGCCTGTGCGGGCGCGTGGTAAAGCGCTGAAAAGCCTATAATAATGGCGAAAAATAGTAATAATCTCATTTGCAAAAAATCCTCTATATTTAAAATAACATAGCGCCCGTGCATAAAACAGTGTTTATACGATTATTACAAAAAACGCGCTTACATTGAACTTATCAAAAACAGGTGTTAGAGCTTTATATCTTGATAATTTGCTAAGAAAGCACAAGGCAAATGAAATTTATGCTGTCTTTTTCTATTTTGCTATGTTACCTAGAGCTAATAGTTCGCCACGCCATGATTTTCAGAAAGGAAATTTGCGATGCAACTGAATAAAGACATCACGCTTGATTATGCTCTTTATGGATTAAAGTCGAATAATAAGCGAGAATGCATGCGCGACATAGCGCGCTTTATTTGCAAACACAACACCACATTAAACGAGATTGATTTGTTTGATCAGCTGCTTGACCAAGAACGCCAAGCAACGTCAGGCATTGGACGTGGCATTTCCATTCCGCATATTCGCGTTAATGATTTAAAACGCCCTATCAATATTATTGCCCATTTAGAGCACGGCGCAGATTTCGACAGCGCAGATGGTGAGGATGTTAAAATCATTTGGGTGACATTATCACCGCGCAGTGACGGCACGCGCCATTTAATGCGCCTTGCCAAAATATCCCGCATGTTAAGCGACCCTGCATTATCAGATCATTTAACAAAAGCGCGCAGCCTTGATGAGCTACGCGCTATTTTATTAAATGTCGATGATGGTATGCGTAAAGCGGCATAGCAGAAGCGCGCAGCCAAGCTGAAGGATGCGGTGAGATCAACACTCATCTTTACATTCCCAAGCAAACCATGCATATATACGCGCGAAAGATATAAAATAGAGCGCTAATAACAAATGATCAAACGCTGGAAAATAACCATTGAATATGATGG
>MDTB01222003.1_pt1 | contig 11923 bp, 9 predicted proteins | sample 811161 | NCBI WGS metagenome assembly MDTB01 (sample SAMN05326650, study PRJNA326480) | marine metagenome | isolation source: seawater | place: Mediterranean Sea | collected 2009 | reverse complement strand
GATTGAGCGCTTTGGTCTGCCGCTGAAGCACTGGCTGCAGATACTGTTGCTGATGCTGCAGAAGTTTGAGCAGAGTCTGCAGAAGATTGTGCACTTTGATTAGCTACCTGAGCTTTTTGGTTTGCAACTTGTGAAGAAGCTGAGGAGTCCTGTGCTTTTTGATTTGCTACTTGAGAAGAAGCAGAAGAATCTTGTGCTTTTTGATTGGCAGTAGTTGCTGAACCTGCAGAAGATTGTGCTGATTGATCTGCTGCTGATGCACTAGCTGCTGAAATTGTTGCTGATACTGCTGATGTTTGAGCAGAGCCTGCAGAACTTTGAGCTGATTGATTTGCTCCTTGTGCCGACTGATTTGCTCCTTGTGCTGACTGATTTGCTCCTTGAGCACTAGCATTGGAGTCTTGTGCTTTTTGATTTGCTGTTGTTGCAGATCCAGCAGAAGATTGTGCTGATTGATCTGCTGCAGAAGCAGATGCAGCTGATACAGTAGCTGATGCTGCAGATGTTTGAGCTGATCCAGCTGACGACTGAGCACTTTGATTAGATAGTTGTGCTTTCTGATTAGCTACTTGTGATGAAGCTGAGGAATCCTGAGCTTTTTGATTAGCAGTAGTTGCTGATCCTGCAGAAGACTGAGCACTTTGATCTGCTGCAGAAGCTGATGCTGCGGAAATTGTTGCTGATGCTGCAGATGTTTGAGCTGATCCAGCTGACGACTGAGCACTTTGATTAGCTACCTGGGCTTTTTGGTTTGCTGTCTGTGCAGAACCATCTGCATCTTGTGCTTTTTGGTTTGCAGTTTGAGCTGATTGATTTGCTGCCGAAGCTGATGCTGCTGATAGTGTAGCAGATGCAGTCGATGACTGTGCACTTTGTTCAGCTGCTGAAGCTGATGCTGCGGAAATTGTAGCTGATCCTGCAGCTTGTTGTGCACCTGTACTTGCTGTATTTGCTGAACTTCCTGCTTGTTGTGCTTTTTGATTAGCTTCTTGCGCTTTTTGTTCTGCCACTGATGCTGATGCAGCAGATATTGTTGCTGAGGCTCCAGAAGATTGTGCACTTTGATTAGATAGCTGTGCTTTTTGATTTGCTGTTTGTGAAGATTGTTCTGAAGCAGAAGCAGATGCTTCTGATCCTTGTGCTGCTAATTCTGAACCTTGTCTAAATTGATTTGATTGTTGAGCTGAGAGACCTGACTGCACAGAAGCAGTTTGTGATTGTGCTCTAGCTTGTGCAGATTGTGCTGCAGAAGAAGATGCTGCAGATGCTGATGCAGCTGAAAGTGTTGCAGAAACTGCAGATGTCTGAGCTGATCCTGCAGAAGACTGAGCACTTTGATTTGCGCCTTGAGCTGATTGATTAGATGCCTGTGCTGATTGATTTGCACCTTGAGCTGATTGATTAGACGCCTGTGCTGATTGGTCTGCTACTGAAGCTGATGCTGCAGAAACTGTAGCTGATGCTGCAGAAGTTATTGATCCTTGTTGTGAAGTTGATGCTCCTTGCTGAGATGATGTAGCTCCTGCTGCTGATTGTTGTGCTGATGCATTTGCAGCTTGCGCTTTTTGATTAGCTACTGATGCTGATGCAGCTGAAAGTGTAGCTGATCCTGCAGATGATTGTGCAAATTGACTTGATTGTTGTGCTTTTTGAGTTGATATATCTGCCTGCTCTATTGAAACTCCAGAAGCACTAATAGAAAATGATGCTGATACATTAGCCTCACCGTAACTACCACTTAAATCATTTGCAGATAAAATTTGTCCTGTTGCACTTTTAAGTACTGCTGTAGGTTTTTGTACTATTCTTGGTGTTCCATCAACTGTCTCTGTTTCAAAGAAGTCATTAAATCTAACTCCTCCTGCACCACCGCCAAACTTTGCAGTATTATCTAATTCACCTTTAAAAAATGCCTCACCTGAAGAAGATATTATAAATTGATTTGCGTGTATTCCACCGCTTCCTGTGATCGTCATGCTACCTGATGCAGCATAACCTGCATCTGTAACTTTTGTCCCACTGAAAATAGCATCTTCATCTACATGCCATCCACCAATAGATGCAGATACAAATCTAGCAAAACCAAATTGATCTATTTGTGCTTTAAATGGTCCTGCAGCTGGTGTATTAATTGTATTTGCTGATAAGCTACCTAATATTGTAACACTTTGTCCTATTGTCACAGATCCTGTTATGAGTCCATTGCCATCAAATCTATAGTTTGATGCTGTTATTGATCCGTCTGATTTTACATTGAATGGTGCACTTGATGATGCTGCTAAGTTAGTAGCACCTGCAAAAAATCTAGAATCACCTGCTGAAGACAGACCTGTAAACTTATTATTTGTTGCTTTGCTTATTGTATTTGAGCCAATATTCCAGTCTGCAATTTTACCTGTAGATGCAGTCAGCTGTCCTTCAATTAATGCTCCACTAGCAACTAGTATTCCTTGATTGTTAACTGCAAAATTAGAACCAAATCTAACAAAATATGGATTACTATCAGAAGGAGTAAAATCTATATAGTAGCCATCATTTGGATTTGTATCAGGCCCTTGGTCTGATTTATATAATGCTGATCCTAATGCATCTAAAGTTGCATTACTACCGCTTAACTTATTATCTACTATTTTCCACCCTGCAATATTACCTTCTGTTGCTGTAACTGAACCAGATATTACAACATCTCCACTTGATGATAGGTGAAATGCTGAAGAGCTGATTTCTATTATTCCGCCTGATCCTGAAATAAACTGTGTATTTGTACTTCCTACAAAGAATGCGTCTGCAACCACTTCAAATCTACTAGGTATTGTACTAAATCTTAAACTACCTGACTGGCCTACTAATTCTAGACCAACTCCTTTATAATCATCCCCAGAGTCTGGTAATACTGATCCACTATATATTAAGAATCCTGTAGCATCTGCAGATGCATCACTAGCAGAAGTGAAACCTTGATATTTTACTGACCTTATAAATCCTGATGCTTCTGCCCCTGATTCTCCTGTTTCTGGTAGTGTTGAATTGACACCTCCAAACTGTATACCTGCACCTACTGAGTCTCCTCCTATATATAAAGACCCTCCTATCATATTATCATCACCGAGAATATTCATATTCTCACCAGCAAATTCTACACCGTCAGGACTGTCAGGTATTGTAGTAAGTACTGTTTTTGATTTATTATTATTTATATCATAGAATTCAAATGCAAAGTCTAGAGTATCAGGTCTAGTTTGTAATGGTGGCACAGGAGCAATTAGTCTAATAAACTCCGGAGAAAAGTTTGTATCAGAGTTTGGCTTGATAGAAATTTGTGACATGTGCCAATGTCCACCTGTAAATCTTATTTGTAATATCGCATTACCAGAAGAGTCTGGTACAAATGTTGCTGCTAGATCTTTTTGCTCTGTCTTACCAGCTATACTATCAAACTGTACTTTTGCTATAGCTCTTCCATATCCTGAATCTGATAGCGAGGGTGACATGCCAAATGCTGATCCTGACATGTGAAAAACTGCTTTTGTTGTATTTTGTGCACCGTTTATGTTATCACAGAATAATTTTGCTGTTATACTGTATTCTGTATCTTCTATAAAACTCATAGAATATTGTGGCTTTAGCTGAAGCTTTAACCACTCATTACTATCATCATCAAGCATAGAAGCTGCTGATGCGGATACAAAAACTGAGTCTGATAAATATTCATTATCAGAAAATGTCTGTACTGTTGCAGATGTCTCTGTACCATATTGACCACCTGATGCTTCCCAATAAGTATTAATTACAGAATCAGAGTTAAAGTAACCTATTCTTGTAGTTCCTGTTATTGATGTTGGGTCTAATAATAATTCTGGAGATTCAACTGGCGTATCAATAACTTTTTGCCAGTTGCTAAATGGTCCGTTATTTTTAACATACCCCGCTACTCTATTTATGTCTCCAGAAAAAGTCCTTAATTTTTCTAATCTTATGTCAGCAAATGACTTAAAGTTTATGCTACTGGTATCATATTCATGAAATTTTGGCCAGTTAATTTGATAAGACCCAGAGCCTATTGCTGCTACACGATAGAATCCACTCCCAGAATCATAGACACCAAAAGGTTTCTGGACCTCTATTGTCTTCTTATTAATAACTTTAGTTATTCTAGATGAATATGTAGGAACTACTGTATTACTTGAAGTTATGAATGATGTTATTGCATTTGGTGAACTTACTGTTATTGTTCCACCAACCATAGAAGATGAGAAGTCTGCATTTGTAATTTTAAATGTGTATTTTGGATCTGAACTATCATACTCTTCGTAGTTACCAATAGGGCTAAAGCCATAGACCTGATCAGAATAAGATTGCACTTCAGCAAAATTATCTCCATCTATTGTAAATTGATTTCCATCTGAATTTGGTACTGGAAATCCTTCTATAAAACCTACTGTTTGTACATTTGATCCTGTAGAAGTTGATGTGAGTGATACTTGTCCCTTTACTATTTCTGTAACAGATACTTTTGGCTTCTTATAAAATCTTATTGGTCTATCATTAGGGATAGTCTTGTTTATTGTAAGAGGTCTAGTATACTTTACATTATAAATGCCTTGTGATTCTAAAGGTATTTCACCATCAAACTCGTTTGGATCTAATTCACCTAGTATTGTTAATGTAGCAGATCCTGCTGCTGTATTTTTGTATACCTCTATTCCTACTCTTACTCCGCCACTTTCTTCATAGTCAAATACAGGTTCTAAGTAAACAGCATTTCCTAGACTATCAATTAACTCTAACTTTAAAACAACATCATTTTTCAGAAACTTAGATCCCATGATAAGCATAGAAGACTTACCCATTGGTAGTTCTAAAGGTATATCAGTAATATTGAAATATTTAGAGGCTATGCCTTCTTCATTTTCAAATGCATCTATATCTTGTAAATTTTGTAAAAATGCTGTTTTTTGGATCTTGGACATATATTAATCGGTTTGTAGATAAATATTTTGTAAATGAATTATGAACAATTATTTTTTATAAAGTTATATAATTTTTATACTATTGTTATACTTAACTTAAAACAAGGTGTACGCATGGAAAGATCACGTATGTGTGTTTATTTAGATGTTGAGCTATCTGATTGGATAAAAAAGAACGCGATTAGCGATTATAGGAGCTTTAGCTCCTTCTTAAACAAGCTAATGCTGGATCATAAGAGCAGGATAGAATCAGTATCTAAGAAAAACGTACTAAAAAGCGAAAGCATTTAAAATACTATTTTACTAAGACCTTCTTCTTGCTTTATTTCAAGCAGTATGTCTGTAAAATCTCTCATTGTATCTATATGTGATATAATTAATGAGAATTGAAATATATTTTTTAAATATTGAAATAGCTGGTATAATGAGTTTAAGTTGTCACTATCCATTGTTCCCCAGCCTTCATCTATTGCGATAAAATTAGGTCTAGGTAGATTTGATATATTTGTCAGAGCGATTCTAATTGCAAGAGTAGAAATAAATTTTTCCATTCCTGATGCCATTTCTAGTGACCAAGATTTATCATCACCGTAAGCTATATAATTATTAATATTTTTTCCATCCATCTCAAATATAATTTGAAAATCTACAATCTGTGCTAGTATATCATTTACTTCTGTTTCTACATTTATAAGTACTTGAGATATTAAGTCGTAACTAACACCATTCTTATCGACTGCCATTAAGTAATATTTGTATGCTTCGTACTTTTGTTCTAAGTCTGTAACTTTATTTATTACTTGTATTATTTCTTCTTTTTTCGCTTCTAGTGCAGATTTCTTACCAATATACTGTTGTATATCGTTATTCATTGCTTTTATTTCAGTGTTAATAATTGACTCTGAATTTTTTGCATCATCTATTTTTTCTTGTATTTCAGAATTAAAATCAATATCTTTTTGGTAAGACTGGCTTCTTTTAATCTCATTTTTTACAGTGTTTTTTAGTGCTTTTGCAGTTTTTGATGAATCTTTTATTTCCTTAACTCTTCTTTCAAATGTTCCTATATTTCCTGTAGTGTTGCTTAATTCTAAATTTAAGCTTTTAAATTCTCTGTGTATTTCTAAGACATCGTTATTTATCTGAATTTTATTTTCTAGAGTTTTTAGTTTTGCTACTAATGTTCCTGCTCTTTGTTTATCGTTTGTCAATGCCTCTTTTGTCTGTATTGCATCTTTTACAAAAACATTATTAACACATTTTTCGCAATTAGGATCGTAGTCTAAGTTACCTAGCTTGTGTATCTTCTCTAATTTATTTTTTACTTCTACTTTTAGAGAATTTACTTCTACTTTTGTTTCATCTTTTTGTGCTACTAATAACTCATATTCATTTAGCCTAGAATCAATATCTACATATTTTTCTGATTTTATTCTGTTTTTTAATATTTCTTCATCTTTTTTAGAATTTTGAAGTTGTGTTTTTGTTGATTCTAATCTTGCATTTAATGACTGAAGATTTGCATCTGTATTTGAATATTCATTTTCCAATTCATCTATTGATCTTAGTGTGCTATCTATTGGCTTAATAATTTTTACAAGATCAATGATCTTATCTTTAAATACATCTCTAGATTCTTCTTTTTCGTGTAGAGAAATATTAAGTTTTTCTATAACTTCTACAACAGCATCCATCTCATTTTCAATATCACTTATTTGCTGATCATAGTCTGCATCTAGAAAGTTTTTTAACATTGCTTGAAGTCCGCTAGACTCTTCTTTTGCTAGCTTATAAAGTTGATCAAATATAGATAATCCTAAAAACTTACCTAATATTTCTTTCTTCTCTGTTTGATTCAGACCTAAAAACATATCAGAATTACCTTGAGAAGAAAAACTTGTCATTATAAAGTCTTCATAAGTACCAACTAGCTTTCTAATATTTTTATTTGTAGATGCTCTTTGATCACCGTTTAAAGAAAATTTCTTACCATCATCTAATCTGTAAAAATCTACGTCAACTCTAGTTGATGCTACTTTATTATTTTGTATTCTTCCTCTTCTTTCAATTACATACTGATCATTACCAACATCAAATTCTAACTTACAACTAAAATCAGACTTAGAATGATTCATTACGTTTTCTGCTTTATAGGCTCTTGTGGATTTATCAAATAAACAAAATGTTATTGCGTCTAATATGCTTGACTTACCACTAGCATTAGGGCTAAATAATCCTGCAATACCGTTACACCTTTTAAAGTCTATTACATTATCTTCTCCGTAACTAAACATATTTGAAAACTCAAATCTTGTAGGCTTCCAGTTTATATTTCTTGAGATTTCTTCCCCTATAATAGAACTACTAAGTTCTTTATTTATCTTCTTAACTTTCTCTATAGTATCATCATCTGCAGTTGTATTAGTTTTTAAGTAATTTTCTATTAATCCGTTCTGAACATCAGGATCTGATACATCACCAAAGTCGACAGTTGAAGAATTACCTGCATCTACTTTGTAATTATCTTCTCTTATAATAGACATTTCTTTTATATTGTGTCTGTGCTTAATAACAGTAAGAGCTTTTTTTAAATCTGACGGTGATGTATTTTTTACTCTTAGTCTTAATCTTGCTTTTTTAGGAAGATCATCTACTTTAGGAACAAGACCACTGTCAATATCCATAGTATAGTAGCCATACTCATTTTCTATTTCTTGATGAACAAACTCTCTAGATTTTACATCCCAGACTGATACACCGTGTCCTAATAAAGTTTCACCGTGATTTTGTTGTACTAGTGATCCGCAATATCTTACAGCAGGCTTTGTAACTTTACCTTCTTTATATTCTTGCATCGTCTGCATTTTATGAATGTCACCTAACATCACCATATCATATCCATCAAAATCTTTTAACTTTACAGCAGAAGGCAATGCAAATCCTAAATCAGTTTGTGATTTGTCAACTGTTCCGTGAAATAATAATACTTTTGTTTTTGCTTTAATAGTACTAGGATCAGGAAGATTTGTCTCATCATCTCTTACCTCTAATACAGCAAATCCAACTCCGCCTATATAATAAACGTCTGTTTTATCTAAATAGTGTAAATCAGGATGATTTAAGTTTTGTACTATTGGTGTCAACACATCAAGTCTAGATCTGTTATTTAAGTTACAATCATGATTGCCGGCGATTAAAAGAGTGGGACATATATCGGCTAGATTCTTAAACAGTCTAGAAAGCTGATCTACCAGCTCTGGTGACATATCTGTTTTACTGTGTGCAATATCTCCACCTATATAGACTACAGAGTTATCAGGGTCTTTTCTTAAAAATGTGTATAAATTCTCAAAACATTGTTCAAATTCTTTGTGACGCTTTAGATTTCTTATTTGAATATCTGAAATATGATAAATCTTTTTTAATGATCTAAATTTTGTTTTTATTTTCATATGTTTATTTTTTGCCTTATTAAGTCGTATTCATTTACTTGTGTTGTTTTTTGTAAAGCGTAATTCATAGTAGCAAATCCTAAGTCTGAAGGATCGCCTTTGTCTAAGTTTATTCTAGAAACCTTAACTCCACTTCTAAGTAGCTTTTTTGTAACTTTGTATATTGTATCTTGTGCATCTGCATCTAAACATACAATAACTTCTTTTGTATTGTTGACTAATTTTTTAAGCAACTCATCCTGTACTGTTTTCCCTAATAGAGGGACAGCATTTCTTTTTATTGCCATAGCATCAAAAACTCCCTCACACAGCACAACCGGCATTGACCAGTTTATGTATAAATCAAATATAATTGTATCTTTTGGTGCTGGTGGATTTTTATACTTTAAGGGTGAGTTGTAGAAAGATCTTGCAACGAAATAATTTAAGTTACCATTTGAATCGTATGAGGGGACAATTATTCTACCGCCATAGTCACCATCTACACAGTAGCCTATGCTGTATTTAATAATATCGTCTTCTGTAATTCTTCTCTTATCTAAGTATTTTTTAGCATGCTTGTAAGAAAGAGAGTCACTTTTTAAAAATGACATTGGAATATATTCTTCCGGAAGTTTTACAAATGAATCTTTTACTTGCCTATTCTTACTAAATCTAGAATTTTTGTAAATTGTTTCTAGTTCCTGATAGACAGACTTAGGGGCTTTTAATTTTTTAACTAAGCTGAATACAGACTTTCCTTTAGCATCACAAACCCAGCAATGCCACTGTTGTGTCTCTACATTAATCTGTAGTTTTGGCTTGTGATGATTGCAAAATGGACAACAATAAGCTATCTCATTAGCACCACCTGATACGCTTTTACTTTTAAAAACGTTATTTAGTATGCTACTTAGTCTGTTCTTTATTTCCATCTAGTATATTTAAAAAGTCATTAATCTCTAAAGCTGCGTATATCTTAGTACCATTACGTTTGAATATTAGAAGAGGAGTAAGGCCTTCACAGTTCTTTTCTGCTTGTTCCATACTCTTCCAAATATTTAGCTGCTCTTGATTTTTGCATTCTATTGCATAAGGGAAATATTTCCTAGCTGAAGGAGATAATTGTACATCCATACCATGTTCACCCATAGTAGTAGATTTAAAATCTCCATCTTCTAATACTGAAGAATATTTCTCTTGTAATAGTTGCGTAACTTTATTTTGTAACCTTTTACCTTTTGCTTTAGCGCTTCTAGGTTTCATATTGTTTAAACCTTTAGTTTTAGTTGTTTTTGTAGTGTTTTAGTTTTTATTTTAAAATAACTCATTATAGCTATAAGCTTTAGCTTTAGTAGTTATTAGCTAAAATTAAATTAAAATTATAACTCAAAATACACTATTATATCAGTTTGATTAAGAGCATAATTTCAGAATTAACTAAAACCTTGTACATGTACGATAATATATATACTTGCTATTTTAGAAAATGCAATATTTTTTTAAGCCATTTTTTACCATTCTTCTCAGCATACTTCTCTGCCTGTATTTCGAATGGGTTGTTGTCATGAAAGTCTAATCCCAGATCAACAGCTTCTTGACCAGCTTTCGTATATTGTATTTCATATTTATTTGCACCTAATTTTTTTCTCATAACAGCATGATCTATTTCATGCAGAACAGTTTCTACAAAATCTAGCATATCACTAGGATTATTATCTATAACAATAGTATCAGAGTCCCAGTGGTAATTACCTCTCAATTTAGAGCTTCTAGAAATTTTTACTTTTGACTTTAACTTATGCTGCTTGATTAAGTACTTAGCAACATCAATCATCTTAGACTTATTAATCTTTATACCTTCAGTCTGTAGTTCTTTTTTATACTTTACAATCTTAACAGGCATATTAAATCCTAATGCAGCTGCTAATATTATGCGAGTATTACCAGACATTAAATAAAGTTTATCTTTTTTGTCTCTTATTACTAAGGGTGGAGGCAACTTATAATTGTTTCTAAATGCATTTAGTATAGACTCATAATCTTTACCGTAGTGCTTTGATAACTTAATTGCAGATTTTAACCTGTCTTCTTTTTTGTCGTTCTTTAAAATTTCAGAAACATCAGAATTTTTCATAGACATTAGTTCATCTATATCTAACAGTTCTAGTCTAGAGTCTTTTATCCAATAAGTTATGTCGTCTCTATCACGAAAAAGATCAGGGGCAGTCCGTTTTGTAATATCATTATCAAAATACTCGTCCTGCTCATCTCTGATTTCAGAATTAGTATACTTACGAAAGTGTCGATAAGGTTTTAAAGTACCATCCACCATGCTGCTGCTATCTCCACGAATAAATCGGTTCCGGTATTCCATGCCCATCTTTCTTTTGTGCCGTAGGTTTCTTCTGTACCTTCAACATATACTTCAAAGATTTCCCATGCGATACCGATGATAACAACCCACATGACAGCCCAGAAGTCTGTTGCTCCTAGCCATTGTGCAACTTTAGCAATAAATAACCCAGCTGCTAGATGATATGATGTCCAGCCATCTAATGCACCTGAATTAACTTGCCATTGATAAAATTTTGCTATAGGATTATTCATGTTAGCCTGCTTTCTTTTTCTTCCACTTAGACTTCCATTTTCCCCAAGCACCTTTTTTGCCTTCTTTGCCTTTAATCTTCTTGCCTTTTTTCTTTTTCTTCTTTTTTATCTCATCTGCATAATCATTTGATGCCATGTGGATATTCCATTCTTGGGGAACGACACCACACACAAAACAATTAGAATATGCTGCACTGCTTACTAATGTAAAGGCTAATAAATACTTTAAAAACTTCATTGTGTTCCTTTCTACTTTGAGCCAAATATCTTAGAAAAGAAACCTTTCTTTGATTTCTTACCTTTGTTTGCTCCAATCTTTTTGCCTTTCTTTTTCTTCTTCTTTTTTACCTCTTCCATGCCAGCCATATTCATATCAGCTGCATTTACAGTAGGTACAGCAGCGAAAAGTATAACTGCTGATAATAATAACTTTAATACGTTTTTCATCTTACTACCTCCATTCATCTTATTTACGTCACGATTGTGACTTTAAAATTTTTTATTTTTTGTAATAATCTTTTAATCTTTTTGATGCAGACTTCCAGTCAAACTTACCTTGTCTTTTTAATCCTGCTTTTAAAGCATCTGTAAAAGCATGCTTTAATCCTGGAGAATTAAAATTAGATAGCTTCTGATCGATCATAATTAGCTGCTTATCTATAAGGCTAATAGTATCTTCTAATCCATGTCTAAGTCTCTCTGCCGACTTCATATCATCATCTGCAGGACCTTCTTGTACAGTCTCAACAGGAGAAAAAGCAGCTGCTGGATGATGTTGAGATATGTGGCCTTTTTGTGAAGAGTTTGCAATTAAATCTTTTAATTTTATCATTTTAGCGCCTTGTTTAGTTTCTTAAGTTCAGAAAAATATATTTTATAAGCTTTAATAGCATCATCTAGTGCTGCACTCTC
>MDTB01118904.1_pt1 | contig 11923 bp, 17 predicted proteins | sample 811161 | NCBI WGS metagenome assembly MDTB01 (sample SAMN05326650, study PRJNA326480) | marine metagenome | isolation source: seawater | place: Mediterranean Sea | collected 2009 | reverse complement strand
TTTTCCACCATTCTGGATCAATCATTTCATATATTATTTTAATGTGATCATCATGCATAATTGTAATCATGTCTTTGCCTGTCTCACAGTTAAGTGCCACCCACGGCGATATTTTGCCGTTGGCAATCATTTGTGTTACACGATTAAGATTTACATATTTGAAAAAATCTTCTAGTCTAGCCGACTCTTGTTGAGCCCATTCTCCCATTGTTGTTATTGTGCGGTTCAATGCCTGTGTAACACCTTCTGTTCTTATCAAATGTTTTAGATATTGATCTATAGTAGACTGTTTGGGCCAAGAATCTATCCTTATCTTCGATGTGCAAAGCCAATCTATAAATGCGCCAATCTCAACTGGTGTATTTGCAGTAATGAATTGAGCAGTTTTTATAAATGCTCTGTAATATTGAGAGTTTGCAAAGTCAACAAACTGTTTCGCCTTTTGATTTGAATAATTTATTTCATAGAATCGTTTGAAAATTTCAAATGCCAGTACATGTACTTTGTTGTCTTTTTGGTCCCATCTTCTTTTTGGCTCACACATGTGGATGTCTAAAGTGGACTGTCTACTGAATGTTTTGGAGCAGTAATCACATGTTGGCATACTATTGTTTATATTAGCAGGTTGATAAGATAAGATCAATTATTATACTCCATCATCATTATACACTAATATGGATTAGTGAGCAAATAATTACAACATGCATAAAAAAATTAGTTTGCAAGCAGACTTTGATAAGTTTGTTAACCACAAATATGAACACAGTATTAATCACTGTCTTGGCGGTGGCCAAAAAGAGCAACCAATCTATAATGATTATGGAGGCCTGCCTGAATCTTATGTGCATGCGAATACAACTACGTACCAAGAATTTTGGGACGAGACACAATGTGACTTTGAGGACTTTGGAAACCAATTAAACATGGAAGTTGTCACAGTGAGTTCAATAATGCAACAGCCTGGTTGCGTTATTCCTTTGCATAGAGATACGTTTTTTCAAATAAAAAAAAGATTCCCTAACAGGAGTGAAAGGATGGTTAGAGCCAATATTTTTTGTGAAGACTGGAAGCATGGTCATTTTTTGCAATATAATTCTACTGTTGATTCTAATTGGAAAAAAGGTCAAGGACATATGTGGGACAGCGAAGTATTGCACATAGGAGCAAACAATGGCATGCAAAACAAATACACTTTACAAGTCAGTGGATTTTTAAATGTTGGTAGATAAACTATTTTTGCTATCTAATAAACCAGCATAGCATTCTTGAGGATCAGGCTGATCCATCTTTAATTTAGCATCATACACAAACTCTGTATTACAGTACAAACAAAATTTGTTTCCTTCGTCAGACATAGTCAAATAAATGTGTGGATGATCCATAGGAGGTGTCTCGCCAATACAAACAAATCCTTTGGCTCCTATTTTTACAGTTGAAACACCTATATCATTTTTATAGAGTGGAATACTATTTTCATCCATTTATTTTTTTCCACTTATAACCATATTGTAAAAAATAAAGTCTGTAAAAATTATTAAAGTTAAAATGCTTAATCCACTTGGTAACTTCCCTAATAAAAGAATAGTTAAAAAAAGAAACACAAACATGTTTCTTAAAATAGCATTTAAGTAAAGCCTAAAATGTTGTTTAGGCACAGCATAGTCTAACCAATTATTCATCTTTAAAATATTTTTCCAACTTTCCTTGTTCTCCAGAATGTTTTGCATATTCTTCCATAGGGTCTTTGGCCTCAGTAATCACAGGCCATTTAGCAGACCACTTGGTGTTGAAGTCTAACCATTTGTTGTCTTCATCTAGATGGTCGGGTATTATTGCTTCTTCTGGACACTCTGGCTCGCACACTCCACAGTCAATGCATTCATCAGGATTTATTACCAACACGTTTTCTCCTTCATAAAAACAGTCTACAGGACACACTTCAACGCAAGATGTGTGCTTACACATTATACATTTGTCATTTACTAGGTATGTCACTTATCAATTCCGTGTTGTTGTTTTATTTCTTTAAACTCCTTTGTAGTTATCGTTGCGTCTAGCACATTAAGATCTGTTTGTTTAGCATTTGGATATAATGTTTGTAATTCTTTCATTTTGCTTTTTTCAGAAGTTTTTTTCTTTTTAGGATAAAACCATTTGTGATACATTGCAAAAGTTGAACCGCACATGGCTGTCAGTCTCCACAATAATGATTTATGCTTTTTGCTAAGTGTCCACAGATGTTTGTTTACATTCTCATTAACTTCTTCTATATAAAACTCTTCAATGGCAGACTCGTCATGTTGCACAGCGGCTGTCCACTTCATTGACATGTATGGTGAATATAATTTTTTATCATCATCAGATAATCGATCATACCAAGTTTTGTCACGGGAGTCAACTGCTCTCATCATTGATTTAATATCAAGAAAACTAGCCATTTATATTATGATACTATAGATTGGATTCATTTACAAGTGCAGTGATGGTCATAATGTATCTATCTTCTATGCCAGCATTGCAGGCACTGTGCCTTGCTGTATGGTCCCAAGTAATCATTGTTCCTTGGGGCACATCATGGATAACATCATCTTCGAAAAACAATGCATGACCAAATGTTGGTTTTTGCAAAGCAATCCACAAACGAATTATATTACTGCTATCTACTAAATTGTGTTTCTTTTTTAAACTGTTGAATCTATCGATATGCGGTGGAGTGAATGATCCTGGTGGATATTTTATTACTTTAACTTCAACATTTGTTTCGTCTATGTTAAATTTTTTAATAACGTCTTTAGGCACATGTTTTAGTAGAACATCATCAGCATATTGATAGTATGAAACAGACTGTTCAGAATAGTGTTTCTTTATTTGCATTTCCTTGTCGTCACGATTGTTGTTCCAATAATCTACCCCCCATTCAGATCTATACAAAGGATCTAAATTATCAAGTGTATGAAACAGAGAATCGTAATCAATGTGTGCAATACCATGCATCCTGTAGATCATAATTTTTGTTTTACAGTGGCGTCAATTATCTTTAATTTGTGAATAAGTTTTCTGAAAGCATCTGGAGTCAGCATATTCGGACCATCTGATGGAGCTGAATCTGGATTGTCGTGCACCTCAAGAAAAACACCTGCAATGCCCAGTGCAACTGCTGACTTACACAATGGCTCAACAAATGCTCTATCACCTCCTGATGACTGACCCATGCCGCCAGGTTGTTGCACAGAGTGTGTACCATCCATTATCACAGGGTAGTGTTGTTGCATGTCATGTACACCACGCATGTCTACAACAAGATTATTGTAACCAAATGTAGTGCCTCTTTCTGTAATCATAAAATTTTTGTTGTCAGGATATTTGTTTTTAATGTTTGCAACTTCTTTGTATGATAAAAATTGTCCTTTTTTTACATTGATCCATCTGCCTGTTTTAGCGGCTTCCACTATAATATCTGTTTGTCTACATAAGAACGCAGGAATCTGTATAATGTCAACAACTTGTGATACTGTGGCAGCTTGTTCTGGAGAATGTATATCTGTTGTCACCGGCACATCAAATTGTTTCTTAATATCATCTAAAATTTTAAGTCCTTCTTGTATGCCTATTCCTCTTGCTGAACCTATTGAAGATCTATTTGCTTTATCAAATGACGCTTTGTACACCCAACGCATTCCTGTGTCGTGACATATGTTGGCAATTATTTCTGCCATTTTAAGGCTATGGTCACGTGACTCAATTTGGCAAGGACCTGCAATAATTTTTAAAGGCCCATTGTTTATAAAATTTATTTTATGCATGAAACAAATTATTAAGGTTCACCATATCTGTGTTCCTATTGATTTCTTTGATAAAGTATGCACATTGTGGACTTTTACTTTGTGTAATAGGCACTGTAATCAATTGATTAGATTTAACTCTTGGAAAGAACCATTCAACTTCATTATAGATATTTGTTATTCTTACTTCTTTGTATCTTGGCATTGAATCTGATATAGGATTAAAACAAAATGAATGAAAGGATCGATCATTCAATGATGTTAGTGGAACTATTTCTAAGTCACCGCACTCAGGGTCGCCAAGTAATATGTGCCAATCTAATGGCATCTGTATTTTGTGTTCATCAATTTGTAAAACAGCAGATGGTGAAGAAAATGATTCTAAATATATTAGAGGCACAAAGAAAAAGTCTGGATTGGTTGTATCAGAATTATCCAGAACAGCAAAACGCATGTTTTCATCAACTTGATCTGGCACTCGATCCATTAAAAAAGTTTCATCTTCTAAAGTTAGTAAATGCATATGTTTTTATTATATGTGTGTTCCCTACTGATAGTCAACCTTTGTGACTGTAAATGGATATTGTGCTTCACGATAAAACTTCTTGCGTTCTGTTAGATGACGTTTAGAAAACTTTGCTGTAGAACACAAATCCCATACTTGTACAAAATCTTTGTCCTGTGCTTTACGTATACCCCTACCTATTGATTGTATCACTCTTACAAATGACTTGCCTGGCTCTATCAACACAAGATTAAATATGCGTGGCAGATTGATGCCGACAGCAGCTACGCCATATGTTGCAACAATTACTTTATCGTTGGATGTTTTAACATCATCATAATGTTCTTTTCTCTCATCAGCTTTAGTTGCACCACGCACAAATACAGAATCGCCAATGGCTTCTGATAGCATTTCGCCTGACTTGACCCTATCAACCAACACAAGTGTGTTGCCCGATGTACGCATTTGTTCAACCATCCTTGCAATGTAATCTATGCGTGCCTGTTTAGTAACAAGATGTGTTTGTTCCTCTCTGTAGTTCTTATAGTCTACGAAGTCCCAAAGTTGTAGTATTTCGATATTACACTTTGCCAATAAACCTTTTTCTTGTAGTTCCGCAGCTGATACCCTGTTGATTACTTCACCAAGTGCAACATGTATTGATTTAAATTCATAATCTGCCTTTGGTATTGTGCCGGTCAGTCCCCAACGGATCGGAACATATCCATACACGTTTGTAAGCAACCTTCTCAACACGTCTGCTTTTGCTTGATGTACTTCATCCACAATCACACACACAACATCACGTTTGAAAACTTCAATTAAATTATCTTCTGCGTTTTGTCTTTTCTTTTCAAGTATGTTAAGTGATTGCCATGTGCATATTGTGTGGGTATGTCCTGGCTCTTTTCTATCGCCAAAGTAAACACCAACATCAAGTCCCATGTTTTTGTAATCTTCTTCTGTCTGTGTGACCAAAGACTTGTTGGGGACAATAATTATTGAACGTCCATATGGTTCGATTAATTTACTAAGTGCGGCTGTAATTATGGTTTTGCCAGCTGCAGTGGCTACTTCTTGTAGGCACTGTGGATTGTTTATAAAATTATTAATAACTTCAACTTGATGATCTCTTAATGCAATTGGTTGCCCTTCATGTGTATGTCCTTTTGGCCAAGTCACATCTTTGAATGTATCGGTGTTTACAGGATCAAATTGCAAGTCCCAGGTCTGTCTTCTATCATCTAGATCAAATGTATAGTTTTGTTGCTCTAGTATTGGAACTATATCATCTAATAAATTAACAAATGTAAGTCCACCCTGTGTGAAAAAAGACACAGTGCCATCCCATCTACCAAGTTTTACAGCTGGCATAAAACGTGCGCCGGGGATTTCATATTTAAATTTGTTAGTTAGTTTACGCCTTGTTACCAGATCAAGTCCTTCTAATTTAACGTTAACTTCATCCTTTATAATAATATTGCAATGTGGCATAGATAAAAGTAGTATAACATACAAAGGAACAATTAACAACAGTCAGATGAAATTATTAATTACATCAGTACCATGGACGGACACAGAAGCGCCATTAATGGCACCTGCACTGTTAAAAGCCCAATGTATCCAAAAAGGAATTGATACCACAGCTATTGATCTAAACCAAGAAGTTTTACAATTTGTCGAAAAAAATTTTAGTAACCAATTCAAAGATATACAATCTTCATTGATACAAAATCATCATGATAGTGATCCTCTGGTTGTGGCACAAATTGTTCAATTTATGTCTGATAGAATAATGCAATATAAACCAACTCATCTCACTCTATCATTATTAACCTATGCCAGTCAGTTTATTTGTGAATGGTTATGTTTTTATTTCAAATTACATTATCCAGAGGTCAAGATTATTATTGGAGGGCCAGGAGTGTTTAACACCCTAGGCACACAACAAGGGTTTGGTGATAGATTGCTACAGGAATCTCAAATTGATTTTTTTGTAAAAGGAGATGGTGATGATCTTTTAGCTCAACTAGTTTTAGAAAATGACTCTAGTTTGCCAGGAGTTAATAAATTAGATTGGCAACAACTAGACAGTCTTGATGGTAGGCCGTATCCTATGTATGATGATTACGCTTGGCAGTTATATGATAACCAAGTCATAGGAGTTGTAGGCTCAAGAGGATGTGTTAGAAAATGTTCCTTTTGTGATATACATGAACATTGGCACAAGTTTCAATGGCGTACAGCACAAGATATATTTGATGAATTATGTTTTCATGTTAAAAAAACTGGGGTAACCAAATTTAAGTTTCAAGACTCTCTTATAAATGGTAATCAAAACGAATTTATGAAATTGATGAAATTATTAAGCAAATACAACAAAGAACATCCAAATGATAAAATTCAATGGTCTAGTTTTTTTATTTTTCGTCCAAAAAAACAAATGCAAGACGAAGATTGGGAACTTATTAGTCATAGTGTTTATTTTTTAACTGTAGGTGTAGAATCTTTGGTCGATGAAGTAAGAATGCATATGCGTAAAAAATTTACAAATGACGACTTAAATTATTGTTTAGACAAATGCAAACAATATAAAATTCCAATAGGCATGTTATTAATAGTAGGATATGTTACTGATACACATGAAACACATAGACAAACTATAAAATGGTTTGACGAACATAAACGTTATGCTAATGATCCTATCAAGTATGTTAGTTTCGGTGGCGGACTTGGCATTTTACCTGGCACTGAATTGTTTAGGAGACAAAAAGAATTTGGCATTGTATTAACTGATGTAAACTTTGATCACCATTGGGAAAGCATTGATGGAAAGAATAATCACCACACCAGGATGGCATGGATGAAGGAACAAAAACAAGCCTGTATATCTGCTGGGTTTGTTGAAAAAAGTCAAACTGACAATCATCTAATTATGGAAACTGAGATGAGATGAGTAGAATAGACATTAAAATATTTTGTGGAAGATACAATGGATCAATGTCTGCAAATTTTTATGCTGATCGTAAGCAGTTAACAAAAATTACTTCTTTTGAAAATGATTATACATGGCTTACTTTTAATATAGATCTGCCTAGTACATTACATGTATTTTTTGATGGAAAAGATAATAGTGCGGATACCAAGATGGATATTAATGGAAACATTATTGCAGATAAATTTTTAAAGATTGAACAAATAATAATTGACCACAAACCAATTAGTTCTGATGCGTTGTATAAGATTTGTAAACTACAAACGACTGATGCACAAATACTGTATACCAACTATGTTGGCTTTAATGGAGTGCTATCAATTGATCTACAATATTCAGATAGCCTTTTGGCTCATCTGCATATTAATAAAATGTTAGGATAATAATCTAAGAATTTTTTTCCAAAACTGCTGAGCCCAATTAGACTCAGCAGTCATGATAATTTTTTTAACGTTTGATATTCGCAATTCTTGTTGATTAGACTGCAATTGCTTCCGCTTGTTCTTCAACTTCAGTTTGTTCTTCTTCAATTACAGGAGTTTGCGATTGAACTTCTTTGGTAATTGCTTTTAATGTTTTAGTTGCAAGTCCTGTGAATCTAAACACAGTGCCATCTTCTACAATTTTAAATGAACCAGCAGTTTTTGCCACTCCTTGTTCATCTAATTTTTTTATAACTCCATTAATGGTTCCTTCTGCTGTAGTTTTTCCTTCAATAAACATGTAAGTGCCTGAATTACCTTTGTATGTTGTGCCTTCATGGCATAATGTTGATTGTATTTTTTGTAATACTAAGTGTGCGTTTGTCATTGTTGTTACCTCTTTGTGTATAATAATATTATTATATGGTATTATACCAAAAGCGTCAACCAACAAAAAAGTGTTATTTTCTGCGTTTTTTTCCGTGTATGTTTTCTTTTAAAAAGTCCAAAAACCATGGATTATCTTTGAAAACACCCATTAACCAATTGGTCATTGAATTTACTACTTGTTCTTCATCGCCGTCTTGTGTAAGAGGACCGCCCTCAGCATTCATGGATGAGTGGTAAACAATTGCATGTACTATTTCGTGTAACAGTGTGTTTGCTAGATCTTGACCTTCTGCTTCTTCTTGTATTTCAATTTTATTTTGTCTTGCAATGTATTGTCCCCAGTAGTCTGAGTTATTTTTTGCAAAGGAAACTTTTATTTTTTCAAGGTCAACATCTTTCCAACCTATTTTTATTTTATCAGGCAGTTTCATTATGAGTATTTATGTGCGTATTTAATTGGTCATATGAAATGGTTGTGCAGTTAGGCAAATATAACAATTCATGAGGTTGATCCCCTTCAACAAATACAAAACTAACGTCTGGATTTTCTTGGATCAATGCATATATTTGTTTGCCCCATAATGATAAATTCAAAGTGGTTTTTGCTTTGTCATAGCAAGGTGTGTCTTTGTACACATTGATATTACGGCCATCTTCTGCACAATCAAAACCAATGCAAAACAACCTTGTGTGACCATCATGCATTGCAATGTGCATGGCTGTAGTGCCTGCGCCTTGATGCGGATTTTCAGGTATTAAATTACTGGCGCCACCATGCTTTTTTATATTGTTACGATTAGTGTAGACTGTATTTTTTTGATCATATTCATTGTGCAAAATTTCTTTGTACATCAATTGATCTACAACAACCAAGTAGTCAGGCTCATAATCTCGATACAAAGCATTACATCCATACGTGTCCTGTGGCAATGTATACAAATCAAATCCTATACGAGATTCACCGTTGCCTATTATGTACGCATCTTTGCCATGTGGATCATTAAACACTGTGCGTGGCATCCACAAATTATTAAAATGCTTTTTTCCTTGTTTGATAGTGATAGAATCAATAATAGTTTCGCCTTGATAATTGGATAAAGCCATTACAAATACTTCATGCAGTTTTCAGCTGATGATATATCTAGACCGTTTTCATCAATTAGCAGTGTTTGTATTTTTCCGCTATTAATAATTGCCGCGAATCTTTTGGATCTATTGCCCATTACCCCCATATCGGTGAGCAAGAGCATTTGTTCTGCAACTTCGCCATATGGATCAGCTGCCATTGTAATAGTGGATCCGTCAAAATTTATATAATCTTCAAATGCAACCATCACATGCGGGTCGTTAACACTCATACAAATTATCTCATCGATGCCTGCGTTGTAAATGTTTTTTTCGTTGCTTACAAATCCTGGCAAATGTTTTTCTGTGCAAGTAGGAGTAAATGCTCCAGGAATGCCAACTAAAATTACATTTCTATCACCTATGTATTGGTCAAGATTATAATTTTCGTATGCATCTTCTCCTTCAGGATTAACAATATAAACTTCGCCTGATGGCACAGGATGTTTGGCAACTCCATAATTTTCAAAGTTAAAAATTTTTTTATTCATTATAATTTGTTTAGCCAAGGCTTTATTATTTCATCAAAAATAATTTTATGTCCTTCAGCACTAGGATGCGTGCCTGTTGTGTCGCTGTGGTCATGGCAGTATTGCAATAAGCCTCCTGTGTTGCTATGGTTATTTTTATGAAACCAAAAGGTGTCCCAGTCTATGTGATTGCTATATGTACAGTGTTGCTTAAATTTTTGCCAACGTTCTTTGTTATAATCTTTTGATAATTCCTTGTCAAATGTACCATCTGGAGTTTTTTCTAAAGTGTCTGAGTAAAATAAATTTAGTTGCTTTTTATTTTTAAGCATTTGGTTTACTAGTAACATTCTAGACAATAAGTTGGTCCAACTATCTATTATGTCAAATTGATTTTTGTAATATGATCTAAAGACAGATTCAGTTTGTTCAACGTGCCAGCTGCCATTCAAACCTCCTGAATGCACCCATAAATTATCATTGTCTTTGCTGATGCATCCTGCATTACTGAATAATTTTATTTTCTTTTTATCCGAATAACAAATGTCTTTGGCGTCAGCAGGACTCCACACTGGAATAAAAGCATCGTAATTTTCTATATTTTGTAAAACAATATGAGATATGTATTCATTGCCCATGCCGTTTGCTTGAACCATATCCACCTTGTGATTTGTTTCCTGCTGTATTATTTCTGCCCACGATGGATCTTCTACATGAGCACCTCTTACCACACTACAACCTACAACAAAAATTTTCATAGCCAATTCTCCTTTACTAATGGGTCGTGTTCAATCTCTGCGGGATTCGGTTTGCCATGGAACACAGCCACTGAGCAATCATTTGGTAAATTGTACTTTTTAATCTCTTCCATTTCAATTTTTTGCCCATCCTTTATAATTACCTTTTTAACCTTTTGCACTCTTTCTTTTACGAACAAGTCATGGGGTGATCTTTTTTTCTCGCCTGGTTCCAATCCTATTTCCCATTTGTATGACATTACCCATTCTTTTGGCCACACTGGGCCGTTGGTAAATTTAGCAGTCATATAGTCTTGATCACCTCTATATTTTTTAATAATACTATTTGGATCTCGTTTGAAGTCGTGCCATACATGTGCTTCTTGTCCTGCATTGAATTTCATTACTGACGAATTTCTTACAGGATAATCTTTAATCCTACATCTATTGAAATCTTGAATTATTATAAAAGCATCTCCCTCAAAGTCCCAAAAATGATTAATGTTTCTAAAAATCACAACGTCAAGATCCATAAACAACACTCTGCCCTGAATACCAAGATCATCTCTAAACATATGAATTTTATTCCACCAAGTTGGATACACTGGTTCAACTACAATCTGATTTATTTCCGGACGCCAATCCTTCTTCGCATCTGTAATTACATGAAACTTAAAATTATCAGCATGTCTATTAGCCATGTTGTACAACTTGTCCACATATTGTGTTCCATACTTGGTACCAGTACAAACGCAAATAAAATTATTCATTTTTTTTCCCTACTATCAGATTTTGTTTGAGTCTCTGCCAAGGAATGCCTTTTTCGATCTCATCCACAAACCATTCAGTATAACTTATCTGTTGCAACCATTGTTCGCGATTAGGTTTGACAGGTCTATTGATGTCACTACCAATCTCATTGCCAACTGACCAACACAGAGAAGATTTATCAACGAAAACAGGCACCCCTGATAACACAGACTCGATAGCAGGATTAGAATTGTAGTTCACTACAGCATGTGCATTGTGCAGTGCCTTGCTAAAATCGACTTCATCAATGGCGCCAATTTTTTTTGGCACACTTATGTGCAAATTTTCAGTTTTTAATTTTGATATTTGTGCTTTGAATCTTGGATGTGGTCTAAACCATATTGGTCTATCTGTATAAGATCTTATCCAATTGACAATGCTTTGGAGCCATCTATTTGTATCACCTTGATTCCATGCCAAGGATTTTTCATTTTGTCCACACACGATAATGTGTTCACCTTTAGTTTTCCATTCAATTGTTTGTAAACCGAACAGTGCAAGTCTGTTTTTGTCCACAATATTATTACCAAAATCGGCATCACGGTTTATGCCACCAATTGCAATCTTCCAAGAAACGTTACGTTTTAATGCTCCTACTTCTAATATTAAAAACTTTGTTTTTGTGTTTTTGTAGTGATTGTATATTGCATCACGGCCGTACATTCCAAGAAGCCATGACCACATAAC
>MDTB01010030.1_pt1 | contig 11923 bp, 10 predicted proteins | sample 811161 | NCBI WGS metagenome assembly MDTB01 (sample SAMN05326650, study PRJNA326480) | marine metagenome | isolation source: seawater | place: Mediterranean Sea | collected 2009 | reverse complement strand
CCCTGCTATTCGTAAGAGGGGGGCTAAGACCATGGGACTATCGGACTCTGTGCATGGTTATCTATGGGACTCGGAAAGTCACGATAATGGATCGAAAATAGACTATCGTCGTTTAGGAATCGAGGGTGAGCTTGGGGTTCGGCTTCTATCAACGCATGGTGATGATGTTTCCAATTGGGAAGTTGAGTTCGAGCCGATTATAGAATTACATATGCTGGGATGGGACGGACCGCCAGAGGACAATCTCGGCCGACGAGGACTAGAACTAATTGGTACCAATTGTATTCATTCGGGCGTAGTGCATTGTGATGATTCAAAGCGGTGTTTGTTAGGAGAGATACCTCTCAATATCCCTATGACCGTATTAATTGATGGTAGTCAGTCCGAGCAGGTGACATTAAAGGAACTGAAGATAGGAAGGGACTACGGGCCTGTCGCCACTATCTCTTGGTTGTTGCAGACGCTAAAAAAAGAAAATAATGGAGAGGATGCCTTACTCAAATCTGGTGCGACTGTGATCTGCTCGACGCCGGGTAGCGTGCATTCGATTCCACCTGGTGTTCGCGTGAAGGTTGATTTTGCTAGTCTCGAGACTAGCTGCATAGCAACTAGCCCGCTAAACCGATAGACAGCAAAAATTTAGTAGGCCTATTTTTTTAGAACGGGTTCCAGTTATGCTTTACGAGCAGATGTAAAAAATTCCTTGGCTATCTGAAAATAGATTAGCGAGATCGAACGGGGGCAAACTGAATTTTCAGTGTGGCAGTATCGCGGAGGAAATCCACGGACTCAGTTTCTATAGTTCTTACGTCCACCCCAAGACGTTCACGCAAGTCTGCGAGTTATTCCTCTCTGCGTGCCGGTACGATATTTTCAATACGCTCATATTCTACGGTACATTCCTGCAATTTTGGCAGCAGCAGGCTGGTTTCCGTAACGTGTGCCAGGAGACATATTAGCCCCAGTAAAAGTCCTAATTCCAGTTGGTCAGTAGCGCTTATTCCTGAAAGCAATGACATAGCAATGACGAGAAATAGGTAGGTCATCTCTTTAACGTTGATAGATTCCGTGCGATAACGCAGCATGGAAAATATGGCAAAAAGACCGAAGGCGAATCCAATCGAGATCTCAACGGATGCTAACTGACTAGTAATAAGGAATACGCTTAAGCCGAAGAGTATGTAGGAACTCGCATACGCGCGCTGTTGGGTAGTCCTAAAATATACAAATCTTACAAGAATGAAAACACCTGCCATATTAATCAGTAGACGAATCAAAAAATCAAAACTGAGGCTATCCATTATCAGATCTCTTATTAAATGCGTTTAATACTTATTCAGCTCGGATATTAGGCCCTTGAACCGGTTACATTTCAAGCTGCTATCATCCGTAAGGCAAACTCCAACGCAGTACTTACTAATGCTTCTGGGGTAATACTTTTTTGCTTTCAGTTGTTGAGCAAAACGGGAGGGTTTGACAAGGTCCGCACGCTTACATTCAGCTATCAGCACATTTGGAACTCCCACCTTCGTTTCGGCATCAATCCGTTGAAATAGGATATCGAAATCAAGCGTTAATCGTTCATCGGTCTCCTGATCCCACAGCGTAATGCGTCGGTAGTTGACGTATAGTTTTGGAACCAGTTTGAAATCCACATCAGGTACTTCGATTGGCTGGTTGCATCGCCAAGGTATCCTCTGTTTGCGGGTTCGTCTTTTATTGGTCTTTACCTTAATCTCCAGAAACTCAAGCTTAGTTTCGAGGTAGCGTCGATGCCGATACTTGAACCGATTAAGTTTGCCATTGTGGTGTTGACTGTATAAATCCCAGTCGGGAGTGTCGAAGTAAGTATTTTGATGAGTAAATACTCGGTGGCCACTGTATTGTAGGATCGAATGACTGCTTGCAAAGTGACGGAGGAGTTCAGGTAAAAAGGTCACGGGAAGTAGGAACTTGATATCGAATCGATAAGGAAGGCTGACTGCTCTTTGCTCCTCGAGACTGTGTTCATTAAACTCCGATAACATTAGTTGGTTGTTTGTCTCGATTGAATGAGAGCGCGAACGCAGGCGATCGTGATCAGCGAAAGTGCGTGCTGAATCTAATTTCAGGGCCACCATTAGAAGTTTCCTTGGTGATTAACGAAGCCCCGAATTAGACAAGACCAAGAAGCCCCTACCTTATTCAAAGCGATGTCGGATTGTCATGCCGATCCGCTCCCGCTGATATCTGCCTCTATCACGCCCTAGGTCCTCGAGGTCCTCGCTATCGGTGCGTTGAAATCTAAGGGCGATATCCCAGCGTTTCTTCAAACGCCAACTTATTGCGGTCGTTAGACGGTTATCTGTTTCCTGAGCGTCATAATGGTCCACATCGAGTGGATTTTGACTAGTGAAGTTGGATTTTCGTCTGCGATACTCGATGCTTGCTTTCCATGCATCGCTGATCCTCCATATAGTTTCGATTCTTACGGTGTTTCTTATCCGGGATCTAATAATGGCTGTGTTTAGTGGTGCATTTCGTTTAATTCTGGAATCACCATTCATATCTCTATTAAATCCAGACCCAGTTTCGTCAAGCAGAATTACCTCTTTTTTGCCTGGCGTTGAAATGCTTTCTTCTAGCATTTCGATCTCGAGTGAGATTTTTTGATTGACCTCACTGTTTAGTTGGAGGGCCCAAAAATATCCCTCGCGATCACGATTTTTCAGCGGGTCATTATAGTGTCTGTAAAGTCCGCCGTACGCGATATAAATATTCAGGTCTCGATTCTCAGTATCGTCCCGCCCCATCCGAAAGCGGTGTCGATAGGTAATCGACGGTTCCAACTCACGAAAAATTCCTGGGGCATAGGATCGTTCGTTAATTGGAATGTTACCGTTATCATTTAGATCTATGATGCTAGCGAGATAGTTCTTTCGAAATCGATCTAGGGTGAAATCTGTCTGTGCTCGAAGACTACCGTTTTTCCCGAGACGATAGGTAAGCCTGATTTGGCCATCGAAATAGCCAGACTTATTATTCGCGTGATAGTGGTGGTGGGTTATTTCGGCTCTGATGGTCGCTTCTGGAGCCTTTAACTTTCCAAGTCCATACTGTAGTTCAAGATTTGTAGAGATTACGCGGTCTGATATCGACTCCAAATCGGTGAGACGACCGCTAGCAATATTGCGCTCTTCTGCAGTAGTGATCCTCGATTTACCAGCGTCATCAAGACGGAACACGTTGTCATCAAGCTCTAATCTCATTGAACCTCTGATTCGCAGCTTTGAATTATCCTCCTTAAAAATCTCCGCCTGCACGGGGTTTCCTGTACTAGTGAGACACAGTATCACTACCCCGAGACAGAAAATGTTAATGACGATCCTCGTTATGCTTTGGCTGGAGTATGCAAAAGTCGATTTGGCTATGTTGTCTGGTTTTTTTTTCACTCCAATTCCCCTTTGTTTGTTGACGCTCTATGGCTTATCTAGTCGTAGAGATAGTTTATCTTTACGATGCAGGGCTTCTCCTAGACAATACTAGGTAATATGATGCTTTCACGAGAGTCAAGGTATTGTGGGTATTTACGGTTCAAGGGAACAATCTGGGTGGCGGGATTTTTCTGTTTTGTTTTTATAATCCAGCAAAGGGTAACAAAGTGATCAAGTTTTATGCCCCTTTCTTCTTCGTCTTAACGATTGTTCTATCTGGTTGCGGTGGGGGCGGTGGTGGTGGTGTAAGTTCAGCCATCAATACTGGATCCAATACTCTCGACCCCGCTGGGAATACCGCGGGAGACTCTGAGGAAAATGCGGCCGCAAATGGGGGAAGTAGAGCGTCCTCTGAAGATGATTCATCCGCGGTTCTTTTTGACCCATCAGCGATCATTGATGTCGAAATCATCATGGATGCTGGGGATTGGGACGATGTTCGCAACCAGACGAGAGACTTGACAAAGATTTTTGGTCCCGGCTGTCGAGCAGAGCCGTTTTTTTCGCCATTCACCTATTTTCCTGCGACTTTAATTGTCGATGGGGAGGAGATAGAAAGTGTAGGTGTGAGAAAGAAGGGGTTTCTTGGATCGCTTGATACACAAAAACCGTCCTTGAAGATCAAGTTCGATGAGTATGTAGAAGACCAAGAATTTATGGGTATGAATCGGCTCACGCTTAATAATAACAAGCAGGATCGCTCGCAAATTCGCCAGTGCATGGCTTACTCCTTATTTGCAGGCGCTGGGCTCCCTGCACCACGCTGTAACTTTGCGCAGGTCTCCGTGAATGGTCAAAAGCTTGGTCTTTTTTCCAATGTTGAAAGCATAAAGAAGCGCTTTATTGCCCGTTATTTTGATGATAATGAAGGTCGACTTTACGAGGGAACATTAAGTGACTTTGCTCCAAACTGGATAAACACATTTGAGGCAAAAACTAACAAGAGCGATCCAGATAGGAGTGATCTAATTGCAGTGCAAGCAGCGCTTCAAGTCGCAGACGAGGAACTGAAGGTAGCTCTGTCTAAGGTAATAAACATTGAACGTTTTATCACCTACTGGGCTCTCGAGGCGATGATTAATCACGGCGACGGTTATGCTTTGAATAGAAATAATTTCTACATCTATAACGATCCAAGCACTGGTTTATTTGAGTTCATTCCCTGGGGCTTTGATCAGGTTTTTAAGCCTTTTACGAAGTTTGGTGATAGCTTGTTGTTCGTGGAATCAGTTCTGACGAGGCGACTCTACCAATTACCCGCAACACAACAACAGTATGTCACCGAGGTACAAAATCTGTTTGATTCGACTTGGAATGAAGTCAAATTGCTACGAGAGATTGATAGGATGGAGTCGCTTATTGGGGCAATCGTCAACGACGAGCACGCCGGTGATATGTTTTTTGACCTAGCAGCAGAAGCGGAGACGGTGCGACAATTTGTTCGAACCCGCCGCGCCGTGCTTCAATCTGTTCTTACTGAGCCACCTGTTTTCGATGAGGCTCCGCCTGTTTGGCCGTGCGATTGATAGAGACTTTATTGATAGAAACTGTGCGAGAATGGCACTCGATGATGAGGTCCTAACGAAGGGTTGCGGTTACTCGCTTCGTCGGTGTGGCGTCCGAATCACCATCCCATAGTGCCGGGATCACCCTTAAACGGTCCAACCACTTCATGAGTAATCCAGCCACCGTAAAAGTCGCCATGCTGTGCTTCTACAGGCTCGCCATCAACAAAGCACCGAGTTAAAGAGGCATAGAAAGAGTACCAGCCATCTATCTGCTTAAAGCGCTCGCTTGGTGCGTCATAACGCCAAGCAATTTTTGTATCCCCGTGAGAAAAATACGAAGCTTGCCCCTTCCATTCGCAATAGGAAGCGCCGGGATACGGCGTTAATTTTGTAATTAGGCTCTCAGGTGCAATATAAAACGTTGGGGGACTGGCCGTTTCTAGGACCCTGAAACTACAGGTTGCCAATGCGATTAATTCCTTATCTTTGCTGAAGACCTCGATTTTTCTATGATCACTGACTAAGACTGGGGGTCTTGGGTAGTCCCAAACGGACTCTTGTCCCGCCTTGGGTTCAATAGCAAATTCAGGTCGCCGATTTCCTCTGTATTTCCACATAAGCTTTTTTTAGTTCCTTTTTGATTGCTTTATTGTCTGTCGTGCGATTGCTTCCAGTAGTGCTCATTTCTTTTTTAGCGAAAACATGTACCCTATTCACATAGACGTCATAGTGTGCCAAATAACATGGCAATCGACTTCGGTTGCCGTTATCTGCTGTGAGATATGACGCCTCTTTACTTCATATCGATACTTAGTGGGGGAGCGCATGGAAATGAAAACCCAGCCCAACCTAGTAATCATCTATACAGATGACCTAGGGTACGGTGATCTCGGTTGCTTTGGATCAGAAGAGATCTCCACACCACACCTGGATGCATTAGCAGACTCGGGTGTCAGAATGACCGATTGGTATTCTAACTCACCAGTATGCTCGCCCTCCAGGGCGGCATTGCTGACGGGCCGCTATCCCCATAAAACCAGTGTGTCCCGTGTTTTGGCGGGTAAGAGAGCGAAACGAGGAAGCGGAAAAGCGAGTACACCCGGTCTGCCTGCATCGGAAAAAACTATCGCAACGCTGCTTAAGCCACATGGTTATAGAACGGCAATGTTCGGGAAATGGCATTTGGGTGTCGCCGACGAGTGTCGTCCCAATGCTCATGGATTCGATGAGTTCTTTGGATTTCTCGCGGGCTGCGTTGATTATTACTCCCACATTTATTACCACGGAGGTTGGCGAAATATTAATCCGGTTCATGACCTTTGGCACAATGACAGGGAAGTCTGGTGCAATGGGCGCTATTTCACAGAGTTAGTGACTGAAAAAGCTGTTGATTTCATCGAGCGCGGCAGCGACCAGCCATTCCTACTTTATGTCCCCTACAGTGCACCTCATTATCCCATGCACGCACCCAAATCATATCTTGACCGGTATCCGGAGCTCCCGCCTGATCGCAGGATTATGGCCGCGATGATCAGTGCCCTCGATGACGGCGTCGGGTCGATCGTGAAAGCATTGAAAGCTTCGGGGGAGTATGAGAACACAATGATTTTCTTCTCCAGTGATAACGGACCCTCCCGCGAGGCTAGAAACTGGCTTGATGGCAACAAGGATCATTATTACGGTGGCACAGCTGGTATCTTCCGTGGTCACAAGGGGAGCATTTACGAGGCGGGAATTCGCGAGCCTACGATAATAAGTTTCCCGGGTCGCATACCTGAGGGACAGGTTTGTGGTCATGTAGGGGCTATGTTCGACGTGTTGCCGACATTTTTCGATTTTGCTGGGATAGATCTCCCGAATGATCTTGAAATTGATGGTAAAAGTGTTGTCCAGACGGTAACGGAAGGATTGGACAGTCCTCACCACCAATTATTCTGGGAGTATGCAGCATCGCAAACGGCAGTTCGACAAGGAAAGTGGAAGCTTACGGTAAATGGTCGCGACGACAACAAAGCAGGGCTTCAACCTCGTGATCCAGATCTTCCAGAACAGGTAAATCTTGCTGACCTCAGGGAAGATCCGGGAGAGCGTGAGGACTTATCTGATCAGTTTCCTGAGGTAAAAGAACAGCTTCTTAGTGATCTTCGTTCATGGTCAAAGGAATTAGAGGCTCAATGACTTAAGTCATTAAAAAAAATTGATGAAGCTTACGCGCATGAAGATACCTTCAAATTTTTGCAAATAGTTGGTGCCCCAGATCTCGGAGAGATCGAATGACTAATACGAATATCATCGGAAAAATGACTACGTCCGCGCTGGATGTTGGACTCGTCCCCCACGACGTTGATGCTATGCTAGCTTTCTATAATAGAGGTTTAGATATGTCGCTATTGGAAGATCTGAAAGTTGGCGATACTCAACTGATGCGATTTTCTGCAGGGCAGGGTATGTTGCAGTTCAATCAGTCTACATCGGCCCCCGGAGCAATGACCAGCGGCCTGCATCAAAGCAGGGGTATGAAGCTACTAACGATCGTTGTCCCAGATCTAGAAGCGACCTCAGCCTCCTTGGTTAGAGCCGGTTTTGAGCCGCTTTCAATTGAGGACCATGGTCAATACACCCTAGCATTCACTCATGACCCGAATAACACAATGGTTGAACTCGTAGGTGCTCCAGGCTTTTGTGATGGAGCAGTAATCAATGCAGTTGGTCTGACAGTTGATGATGCGGACGCGACGTGCTCATTTCTTATAAAAGTACTTGGCTTTGAAGCGGGCAAGTCAGAAGATTTACCAGCGCTGGGCACCACTAAGCAAGAAGTTATTGCCGGAGATACGACACTTAAAGTATGGCAACTTAACGACCTGCCAGCAGAGACCGGGGCGATATCAGACTACTCCGGAATTCGCTATCTCACTGTTGTAGTAGATAACATCGATGCAGTAGTCGCTCGCGCTCGCGATTCTGAGCGGATAATACCTGTTCCTCCGCAAGAGTTTGGCCCTGGAATACGAAAGGCCATTATCGAGGATCCGGATGGTAATTGGTTCGAGCTGGTCGAATCCGCTTGATTAAATACACTGGGTAAAAAGTTTCCAGGATTAATTTCATAAATATTTGATGGTATGTACTATCCATCTCTTACTCCAACCAAAATAAGAGCACCAAATGAACAATACCTACGAATCTATTGAATACAGATGCGCTAATCGGATCGCGCGTGTCACGTTGAATCGGCCGGCGAAGCGTAATGCGCTAAGTTATCAATTAAGGCGGGAACTTATCGATGCGCTTCGAGCTGCAGAGAGGAACGATGAGGTCACGGTAATACTTATCGATGGGGCTGGTCCCTCGTTCTGTAGCGGCTACGACGTTACCCCGAATGAGGACCGAGGTACCCCTCCGGAAGGCTGGGTGAGTTCCGCGCATTTCGATTCATGGACTGATCAGTTCGCGCGTAGTTGCCTTCGAGACTGGCTGACAATCTGGGATCTCCTGAAGCCAGTTGTGGTAAAGGTGCACGGATACTGTCTCGCGGGAGGTACGGAAATTCTGTCGATGGCGGATATCGCTTTCGTTGCTGATGATGCGTCGATCGGCTATCCCGCGATGCGTGGACAGACCACCCCTGACACGCCCTATTTTCCCTGGAAAATGACAATGGCCCAGGCCAAGTACCTGCAGCTAACAGGTAACTCAATCTCCGGTAAGGAGGCGGCCGAAATGGGATGGGTCGCGAAATCTTTTCCCGCAAAAGAGCTTGATGCAGCAGTAGATAGCGAGGTCCGCGCGCTGGCTAGTATTGCACCAGACTTACTTGCAGCTAACAAGCAGTCCGTTAACCAGGCATATGAGATCATGGGTTTTCGCACGGCTCTCCAGACTGGTTGGCAGTGGCATGCTTTAAGCGGACACATGCGTCCCGGAGCAGGCCAGTTTGCGAAGATCTCGGCTGAAAAGGGGCTGAAAGCTGCTATTGAGTGGCGTGATGCTGCGTTTAAATCTGAAGGCCTTTAGGGTTAATGTGTGAGTTGCCAAAGAAGCTTTGATGCTATGCGAGGGTTCAGTCGCTAGCACCCAGTCGGAAAAGGGGGTGGGTCTTACCATTTTCAATAAGGTTTCTCGAGCGTAACAAAGATGGTTGCGGTGCAATAGTTTTTCAAACGAGGTTTGTTATGAATAAAAAATTCTTCTACGAGCTAACGTTCATTGTTGTCTGTTTTATTGGGGCCTCGACCCTTTCAGCATCGACAAAGGGTTCCGCTTATGTTTTAGGCGAAGATTCCTTTCCACAAAAAGGCATCCCAAAGGGTAAGTTAGAGAAACACATATGGGATAAAAGCGCCATCTATCCAGGGGTGGTCAACGAATACTGGTTGTATGTCCCGGCGCAGTATACGAGCGCTGAGCCCGCGAGCGTGATGGTGTTTCAGGACGGTGAGATGTACTTAAATCCTGACGAGGGAGTGCAGGCTCCGGTCGTTTTTGACAACTTAATTCACCGACGTGAGATGCCGGTAACGATTGGTATATTCATTAATCCTGGTAGGAAAGAAGTCCAACGTGACCAGCGTAGCAACCAGTATCTTCCTGTGAATGACGTTTATGCGCGTTTTTTGATAGAAGAAATCCTTCCAGAGGTCAGTAAGAATTACAATCTCGTAACCGATGCATCGGGACGAGCGATCGTTGGACAGAGCGATGGCGGGCTCTGTGCGTTTACGGTGGCATGGCATCGCCCTGATGCCTTTTCGAAAGTGATCAGTCATATTGGCAGCTTTACGAGACTTCCAGGTGGGGCCGAATATCCTCATCTGGTTCGTTTGACCCGCGGAAATCCGAAACCGATACGCGTGTTCCTCCAGGATGGTGAGAATGACTTTAACGGTACGATAGGAAACTGGCCACTTGCGAATGCTCAAATGGGTGCCGCGCTAAAATTTGCTCGGTATGACAGCAAGCTGGTAATGGGTTCTGGAGGACACGAGCTTTCGCACGGCGGTGCCATTTTCCCGGATACGCTTCGGTGGATCTGGCGAGATTATCCTGGGGTAAAAGGCGCTAGTGATGTACCCGATCTGAATTCGGTGGTGGGCCAATGGGAAGTCCATGCCAACGTCATGGGCGATGTCAAGAGAAGTGTGCTGACGGTGATAGTGCAGGATAATATGCTTTTCGCAACATTGCTCGACGAGGACAGCGGCTTTATCCCTGTGACTGCTATTACTTTCGCGAATGACATCCTGAGCTACGAGTATCCGATATCGCTTACTATTAAAGAACAACAGAGCAAGAAGAAAAAGAAAGTCAAAACAAAACTTAGTAATGATAAAAGTGGTAAGGATAAGTTGGCTAAGAAATCGTCACCTACCATGAAGGTCTGGGTAACTATTAACGGTGATACTTTCGAAGGCGCATTGAGCACGACGTGGGCGTCTGATCTTGAATGGGACTATCCTATTCGAGGTAAGCGAACTAGACAGTTGAAGTGAACCACGATACGGTGCCGGCAATTTCCAGACTAGTACACCTTTCGGCAAGAGTTGTAGATCTTGTCTATGCCTTGGTAGATTCGCCTCTGAACTTATAAAAGTCGGGAGTGGCTATTGGTCGAGCTTATTTAATAAAATAATAATACCAAGGTTCAAATTCACGTTGCGATGACGTTGGTTTTTGGTCATTCTAAGTCTTTAATCAGGAAATTGTGTATGTGGTGTAGATTGCCAACTCGTATTTCAAGCAGCGCAATTGATGCGATTCTAGAGAGGGCTGAACGCCTAATTTCAGCTTCTCAGAAAGATACGTCCATCACCTTTGGCAAGGACTTCTTTGGGGGTATCGATGCGGAAAACAATAACTTGGACTTGTTGCAGCAGCTACACCAGGAGTTTTGGCCACAGATTACTGAGATTGTAAACTTGAATATACCGGTTGTAGATGACGCAATTCTGCTTATCAAAGGTGCGGGAGCGCCGGGGACGGCGCTGCATCAGGATAGGGCTTACTGGGTGAGCCGTGACCCGATACCCACCATTTTTTCTGTTTGGATTGCGCTTGAAGACCTGACAGAGGAAAAAGGTGGTCTGGTGCTCTCTCCTGATAATCAGGTAAGCGTAAGTGAGATGTCATTGTTCAATAAAGGTAGCCTCCTCAAGCATGAAGAGGACTTCGTGCAGTCTAGTCACTTCCCTATCACGATTCCAAAGGCTGCCGCAGCTGAGATGAAGAAGTCCATGGAATTTATCAGTCTTGCTAAAGGAGAAGCGTTAGCATTCGACAGTTTCGAAGCTCACACCACGGGTCCTAATGAAACCTCTACACCTAGACTGGCCATGAAAATCGCATACTCGGATGGTTTAGATAAAGATCGTTACTTAATTCAAACCGAAGAACTGGAAAACTATTTTCCATCCTAGTTGGGTCATTAAAGCGACAGCTCCAATTACTTTGGGGAGCATCCGCTCAGTGATAAACTGAGTGCGCAACGTCTGCGGTCCAACGGCTTGGTCGTATGCCTTTGGCTTAGATTCCTCTGCGCGCTATGCTGCGTGCCGCCGCATTTAATTTAATTAGTTTGGTTTTATCCGAACTTTAATGTGGTCGTTTGCAGAGGCAACTTTTTCGGGGTGTTCCTTTGTTAATCGAAAACCCCATTTAGTTCTTTCGTCAGCAGCCTTTGCTCTAACTAAGACTGGCTGTTGTAAAACATCCTTCTGGGAAGGGCATAGGTGCCTCATCAGTGGTTGCAGGTCTAGAGGAAGCGCTTCAAACTCCTTTTGCGAAAGAGGCCGACAAACCTGATTTACTGAGCTCGCAGGACCTGAGGCATAACCATCCACTGCAATCCACCATGGGCTCCAGCGGTTCACGATGGCAATACGTTTCTCTCCGTTATTGTGCGTCGGCGATGCATGCCAACAACGAGAGTCCTGAATAAAAACT
>MDTB01201891.1_pt1 | contig 11924 bp, 8 predicted proteins | sample 811161 | NCBI WGS metagenome assembly MDTB01 (sample SAMN05326650, study PRJNA326480) | marine metagenome | isolation source: seawater | place: Mediterranean Sea | collected 2009 | reverse complement strand
TGGCGCAGAGTACATGGCAAAACTCGGTTATGATGTCAACGAGATGCTTTCGATGCTATCAATTATGAAAGATTTCGAAACACTTCAAAAAGAACAAGCTAAGTCCAGGGGGGCGATAAGACCGACCTATCACGGGGTTTTTGCCTCTCACCCAAGAAACGACGCTAGACTTCGCGCCGTCGTATCCAAGGCCTCGAAGCTCACTACTGGGGCTCCCAAAAGCAATGGCGCTGTTCAATATCGAGAACTTACGCAAGATCTCATATGGGGAAACAATTTTCTGGCAAAAAAAACACCTGCTGGGCGTTATTCCAACATGAGATGGAGAGTGCGCTTTGACTTACCTGAAGGCTGGACAAAAACCGCGGGCGTTGCACCAATAGTCGTCATGGGTGAATCCCCTGAAAAGAAAGCGAGCCTATCTATGACCAGACTGGGCAGAACAGCCCAAAGTCCAGAGGAGTATCTTTTCAATCAATTGAAAGTGACCGAAGTTGCTGAAGGAGAGAATATTTCACCCGCACGGCTCAATGGATTTACCGGAAAATTAAAGGAAACCGGGGAAGACAACAAAGAAAATACTGTTAGAGTTGCGGTCATATTCTACAAATTACATGCTTATCTATTCCGGGGCGAAGTTTCAAACCCCGATGACTTTGCCAATTTCGACAAGCTCTTTATGGAGGCTATCAGCACGTTTCGAACCATATCGCAGGCAGAGATAGATGGTCAGCAACCGCAGAAAATCCACTACATCAAAGCCACGGGCAACACAACATTTGATGGGCTCACTCAGTACTTCAACCTCAAACGCTCAGACGTAGCAATATTGAGGGTAATTAATGGTTTATATCCAGCGGGCGAACCAAAAGCAGGTCAGGTTATAAAGGTATTTAAACGATGAGCCAGTTTAGATTAAGCTAGCAAAGCTAGACCGCCATGAATAATAACATCCCGATTATAGGTTTTTCTATCGCTCTTCTCTGCGCACTCTTTGCGAGCACGTTGATGGAAACAGGGCCAACTAAAAAGCAACATAGCTGGAATGAACTGTATGCGACTCCTAAAAATATTCAACAATTCCAAGACCAGCTAGAAGAAAAACTTATCAGTCGGCAAATGGGTTTAAGGCACCCTACTATCGATCAGTTGAGTGCACAAACAACCGAAAATAGTTTAGAGCTGCGCTTGGACAAATTGACTAAGAGTATTACAACATCCGAAATTCCAAGTGACGAAGAGCTGAGCGCCTTCTTCGAAAGCGAGAAAGAAGAATATCGCGGGGCATCAACAATAACTCTCCAACAAGTTGTCTACACAATTGCTGCAAGGGGGGGGGGCTCGATTTCAGCTGCCCAAGAAGCCCTTTCGCTCAGCGCAAAAGTCGTCCCTAAAGGTGATAAAGCCCCCTTGCCCGCCCATTTCACTCATATCTCAAGCCTACAACTCGATGAAACGTTGGGAAAAGCTGCCAGTCTTGCGATTATAAATTTAGCAAGATACTCTCGCGAACTCCCTTGCTGGGAAGGACCTATAACATCGGTATACGGCGCACATCTGATATGTGTAAAGCAGTTCGCATTGGGCGAGATTCCGCCATTCTCAGAGGTTCGAATGCAGGTTCTTAATGACTGGAGATATCAGACGGCCTCAAAGAAGAGTCTTCGTTAAGATTATTTGGAAATTTTTACCGTGAGAGGCTCGAAAATAAATCGTGTAACCCGCTAGCACCCGATTGCTTCCAAGCTCTCAGTGCGGCTGAGCCAACGACAGCAACATCAGCATGACCACTAAGAGCATCGACGTCTTCTCTTCCACTGATGCCAAACCCTACGGCAATCGGAACATCTGTGTGTTTGCGGCATCGCTCCACGAGTTTCAACACGCTATCGCCAATAATTGTCTTTGAACCGGTCACTCCTTTTCTCGCTATTACATAAACCATGCCATAGCTGGCCGCACCCAATTTTGCCAGTCTTTGATCGCTGCTGGTTGGTGTCATCAAAACAATCGGCGCAAGATCCTCTGCGATTGCCACAGAATTGAGATTTACCGCCTCCTCTAAAGGGAGGTCAGGGAGAATGAAACCGGCTCCACCGGCATTAGCCAAACGCCTTAGAAACTCTTCTTCACCCATCTTAAAAACGGTGTTGTAGTACCCCATCATAAGCACCTTAAAAGAGAATAAACTAGTCACTTCTTTCATAAAATCAAAGCATTGGTCTACGGTCGTACCAGATTTTAATGATTCCTCATTCGCTTGAACGAAGAGAGGGCCGTCAGCACTCGGTTCAGAGAATGGGAATTGAAGCTCAACTAGATCAACCCCTTTGGACTGCATGATGTCCAGCGCTTTCATGTTATCTTCGAAAGATGGGAAGCCACACACCACATGAGCCATGATCAAAATATCTTTTGTTTTGCGCTTCTCTGAGATGTAGTCAGCCAGCGACACTAGCATAGCTCTCTGCGATATTGGTCGGACTTTTCGTTGATGAATGACTTCCACTCTTGATCGCCTAGTGCCTCTGCTATAGTGAAAATATCCTTATCTCCTCTACCGGATTGATTAATCAGTATGATTTCAGTTGGCCCCATTTGGGGGGCTTCCTTAATTGCTGTGACAAAGGCATGGGCTGTTTCGAGAGCCGGAATAAGTCCCTCAGATTTCATTATCAAACGCAACGCTTCTTTCACCTCCTCATCAGTTGCCGCCTCGAAACGAACTTTACCTTCCTCCCATAAGTGCGGAAAAATTGGATTTATGCCCATGTAGTCCAGACCCGCTGCAACTGAGTGGGTTTTCAGCATATTGCCCTGTTCATTTTGTAGGAAGTAAGTCTTAAACCCCTGAGCAACGCCGACCGAAGCATCTTTGTATGCCAGTCTAGCCGCATGCAAGTTGGATCCCACCCCAAGCCCTCCGGCCTCGCAACCAATTAGTTCTACCGAATCATGATCTAAAAAGCCTTGGAAAATCCCTATTGCATTCGATCCTCCTCCGACACAAGCATACACGCGATCTGGCAACCTTCCAGTCAACTCAAGAAGTTGATCACGTGCTTCCCTTCCTATTACAGATTGGAACCAACTAACCATTTCTGGAAAAGGATGTGGACCGCAGGCCGTCCCAAGAACATAGTGAGTATCCCCCATATTGGACACCCAATCTCGCATGCACTCATTGATAGCGTCTTTCAAAGTTTTCTGGCCGTCCGTAACAGCAATCACCTGAGCCCCGAGATTTTGCATCCAAAAGACGTTGGGACGTTGTCTGGCCACATCAACCTCACCCATATAAATAGTGCAATCAAAACCAAATCGAGCAGCCATAGTTGCCGTTGCAAAACCGTGTTGGCCGGCTCCGGTCTCGGCGATTACTCGGCGTTTGCCAAGCCGCTTGCAGAGCAGGCCTTGCCCGATTACGTTATTAATCTTATGTGAACCGGTGTGGTTAAGGTCATCTCGCTTGACATAAATTTGAGCGCCTCCAAGTTTCTTGGAAAGGTTTGGCAAGTGTGTTATCGGAGTGGGTCGTCCAGAATAGTTCTTCAGAATTTCCATATATTCGGACCAAAATTGTTCGTCTTTCCTGCACAGTCGAAAGCATTCTTGAAGCTCTTGAATTGTGCCGTGGAGAATTTCCGGCAGAAAGACTCCTCCATAGTCTCCATAATAGCCTTCGCGCCCTGAGGGAAAATCAAAAATATCCATGGAACACCTCTCCATATGAACGGCCTTTTAGTTGCTTCAAGACAGCACAGCTCAATTCAAAAAGAATCGCATGGACAGTGTAGCCAAGTCACCTATTGACCTCAATACCGCTGCAAGAATAAGGCTCTTTGGAACTTAAGAGGTTCGAGTGTAGATTCAAAATTTAAAATGACCAATTTGTCCCCACCGGTCGACAATTTACTTGGCCACAAAAAATGCCTCTGAGGACGCTTTATCTACACGTTATCCCCAAATAGCGTTAAAAAAAAACCTACTCCTACATGAAAAAACACTATATCTAGTATCGAAGCATTCTATTAATACTAAATGTAGGATAGAATCGGGGTCCCGAGCCAATAATGATAAGACTCTCGACCTGCGGGAAACGCGTATGGTCCGCCAAGATATTAGCGTTTTAATGACCATGACGAAGACAGTAGAAAAAAGGAAAAAAAATGACGGCAGCCAAACTTAAAACTGTTACTAAACCAAAGAAAAGTGCCCCGATAAAAATGCAAGATGCTTCTCTGGACATTTGGGACAAAAAATATCGCCTGAAAGACAAACAAATGGAGCCTGTTGATCAGGACATAAAGGGCACGTACAGAAGAGTGGCGGTCGCCTTGTCCAGTGTAGAAAACGAAGAGCATCGTGCAGACTGGCAAGAGCGGTTTGAGTGGGCACTTCAAAATGGCGCCATACCAGCTGGCAGGATAATATCTAACGCAGGAGCTCAGGCTTACAAACCAGCAACCTCTACTATCAATTGCACAGTGTCGGGGATTGTGCCCGATTCGATGCAGGGTATTCTAGAACGCAATGTTGAGGCAGGACTAACACTTAAAGCTGGATGCGGTATCGGCTATGAATTTTCAACTCTGCGACCGAAAGGAGCCTATGTCTCCGGTGCTGGCGCTTATACATCTGGTCCGCTATCGTTCATGGACATCTTCGATAAGATGTGTTTCACCGTATCTTCAGCCGGCGGGCGTCGAGGAGCGCAAATGGCGACGTTTGATGTAAGCCATCCAGACGTACTCGACTTTGTCAAAGCTAAAAGAGAAGACGGACGGCTCAGGCAGTTTAATTTATCGTTGTTAATTACTGAAGAATTTATCAAAGCGGTAAACGAGGATGCTGACTGGGATCTAACTTTTCCAGTAACATCAAAGGAAGTTGAGGGAGGGCTTGACCTTGAGGACAATCAAATTATTTGGAAGTCCTTTCCTACAACCGATGGTTATGAAGTAAACGAAGACGGCCAGGTCGCATGCCGCATATATGAAACAATTCGAGCCCAGAAATTGTGGAATGCCATAATGGCATCGACATATGATTATGCCGAACCGGGTTTTATTTTGATTGATGAGGTCAATAAAAAGAACAATAATTGGTTCTGCGAAAATATAAGAGCAACTAATCCCTGTGGTGAGCAACCGCTACCGCCTTATGGCAGCTGTCTACTCGGCTCTATAAATCTAACCAAATTTGTTCGCGAACCTTTTACTAGCGGAGCCTACTTCGATTGGGTCGAATACTCAGAGGTGGTCTCAGTCTTTACCAGAATGCTTGATAACGTGGTGGAAATAAACGGGCTGCCATTGGTGGGGCAACGCGAAGAGATTCAACATAAGCGTCGGCATGGAATGGGGTTTTTAGGGCTAGGCTCTACCATCACAATGTTATGCATGAAATATGGTGACAAGAATTCTTTGGAATTCACCGAACGTGTGGCCCAGGATATGGCCATCGCCGGTCTAAAGACTGGGCTGGAACTAGCCCGTGAAAAAGGCCCCGCACCCATCATGGAGGATACATTTAAGGTCACCGCTGAGATGCTTTTTAATCAACCAGACCTTGCAAAAGATGGCATAAAGGTCGGAAGCAGACTCAAAGGTAAAGTGCTATTAGGGAAATATAGCCAATATATGCAGCAAGTTGCAGCAGTCGAACCAGAACTTGTCGATGCCATTATAAAAGAGGGCTGCCGCTTCAGTCATCACTCCTCCATCGCTCCCACAGGCACAATTTCTCTATCTTTAGCCAATAATGTCAGTAATGGCATAGAGCCGAGTTTCGCCCATCATTATTCTAGGAACGTGATTCGAGAGGGACGTAAAACTAAGGAAAAAATAGATGTTTTCTCTTATGAACTCTTGGCATATCGTGCTTTGATCAATAGCGAGGCCATGCCTTTCAGTGACCAACCTGAGCAAAGCCTCCCTGACTATTTTGTGACGTCGGAAAATATCCAACCTAAACAACATGTTGATATCCAAGCGGCAGCTCAAAAATGGGTTGACTCTTCCATCTCAAAAACGATTAATGTCCCAACAGATTGCAGTTATGATGACTTCAAAGATGTCTATTTATACGCTGCAAAAAAAGGCCTCAAAGGATGTACTACCTTCCGGTTTAACCCAGAGGCATTTCAAGGGGTTTTGGTAAAAGAACAAGACTTAGAAAACACAATTTATAGTTTCACGCTAGAGGATGGCTCCACCATTGATTTTAAAGGGAATGAGGAAGTTGAATACGACGGAGAAACTCATACGGCAGCAAACCTTTTTGATGCCTTGAAGGAAGGTTACTACGGAAAGTTCTAGACCTCTTCAGCCTAGCTGAGAAATTATCAGGAGAAACAATATGGTAAAAAAAATAGAAAAAAAGATAGTCAGCTATAAAGTGGCCAGTAATGACGGCATTGAAGAAGAAGCCACAAAGCCGACACAAACGACTGAAAGTAATATAATTCAGATGCATGAAAAGGTTTCGAGACCAGAGGCCTTATCCGGAAGCACTTACAAAATTAAAACGCCTCTATCAGATCACGCTCTCTACTTGACAATCAACGACATCATTCTCAATGAGGGCACCGACCACGAGTTGCGGCGACCTTTTGAAATTTTTATCAATTCAAAAAATATGGACCACTTTCAGTGGATCGTTGCACTCACACGAGTGATATCAGCCGTTTTTCGCAAGGGAGGAGACTGCACCTTCCTTGTAGAAGAACTCAAAGCAGTTTTTGATCCACAAGGCGGATACTTTAAGCCAGGAGGGAAATTTATGCCCTCGCTGGTGGCCGAGATTGGTTGGGCCATAGAGGACCACCTCCAGAAAATTGGCCTACTTATTGCACCCAAAATCCCGGAGCACCAGCAAAAAATATTAGACGCCAAACGGTCTGAGTTTGAGACCAAAACGACATCGGCTGAATCGGGAAGCTTTCCGTCAAATGCCGAGGTCTGCAAAAAATGCAATGTCAAAGCCGTAATATTAATGGATGGATGCATGACCTGCCTCAATTGTGGCGACTCAAAGTGTGGTTAGTCTCAGGTCTTAAATCTTTTTCGCAGCGGATCCAGTGTTTGCGCAATTTTCCTGCTCATTCAATAACGCGCACCGGAGCTCAGTATTTTGAGTGAATTGCATGAATTACTTTGTCGGAATTTTTCTTGGGCGGACAAAATCAAAAGCCGCTCGCCAGACTTCTTCAAAAACCTATCGGAGAGGCACAGACCAAAGTACCTCTGGATTGGCTGCTCCGACAGCAGAACGGCACCTGACCGCCTTCTTGATCTGCCCTCGGAACAGATTTTTGTTCATCGCAACATAGCAAATATGGTGCATTCTGATGACGCTAGCTGCATGTCAGTAATCCAATACGCAGTTGACCAACTTAAGGTCGATCATATCGTTGTTTGTGGTCATAGTCATTGTGGCGGGGTGAGAGCGGTGCTTGAGGAACAAACCAGCGGTCCAATAGACCAATGGTTGAAACCCCTGTCTGTTTTGAAGACCTCGATCGCCGGAAAGCTTAAGCAAGCATCTTTAAATGAGAGGTCTGTCACCCTTGCGGAGTTGAATGTTGTAAAACAGGTAACCAATGTTTGCAAGTCCGCAACAGTTCAAACCGCCTGGGAAATGGGAGAAAAGCTTTCTGTTCATGGATGGATCTTTGATGTAAGTACCGGCATACTCAAAGACTTGCTGGGCGACATTACATCAGCACGATCAGCTGCCGCTGTTAAAGAGCAATATTTCTAAGTCGTACCCTTAAATTTTTCTAATAGCTGTCTCGCAGCTAAAGTAGGGTGCAATGCTCCGGAAAACACGGCTTTTTCAATTGATAGGACGCTCGAGCGAACTCCTGGATTATCTTTAAGATCTGAAAGGACAAGTGCTGTAGTTTCGCCCCACATCCAGGCTAGAGCCTGGTCGGCACGATGCGTCTCAAATTCTCCAGATTCCTTCAATGCCAATTGCATCTCAATCAAGTGTTCCCACACCTCTGTAATACCATGACCATCAAAAGATGAGCAAGCTGAAACAATTGGTTTCCAAGCGTTATGCCGCGCTTTGATAAATTGTAGAGCTGATCGATACTCGTCAGCAGTTCGCTGAGCAACCGCACGTTGCTCGCCATCTGCTTTGTTAACTAAGACAATGTCAGCTAATTCTGTAATACCGCGTTTAATCCCCTGCAATTCGTCTCCGGCAGAGGGCAATAAAAGCAATACAAACGCATCAACCATATCGGCTGCCCTAGTTTCTGATTGCCCCACACCCACTGTTTCAATGATTATTACGTCGAATCCCGCAGCCTCACAAAGCAACAACGACTCACGAGTGCGTCGCGTGACACCCCCAAGCGTCTCACCTGCAGGCGAAGGCCGGACAAATGCATTTTCGCGCATCGAGAACGTCTGCATTCGTGTCTTATCACCTAAGATTGAGCCACCGGTAAGCACTGAAGAAGGATCCACCGCTAATACCGCCACCTTATGACCAATGTCGATCAAGTGGTTCCCGAACGATTCGATAAATGTTGATTTCCCGACCCCAGGCGCACCGGAGATGCCAATTCTTATCGAATTTCCCGAATGAGGGAGCAGTTTCTGGAGCAATTGATCCGCCGACTGCCGATGATCCAAGCGAGATGATTCAATTGCAGTAATTCCCTTAGCAAGGGCACGCCGGTCTCCATCCAATATTTGTTTCTCTAAGGATAGCTTCTCAACCATAATAAAACCCTACTCCATCCTTGTAACTAGCCACTCCGGCGGAGGTTTATTCAAATTCCAAAATGACCTGATCAACCGCTACACTATCTCCCACTGCGCTGCGTATCGACGATACGACACCATTTTGTATGGCCTTTAAACTGTTTTCCATCTTCATGGCCTCTATCACCGCGAGTTCGTCCCCCGCTTTAACAGTATCACCAATTGAAACAGAAATACCGATCAGAAGCCCTGGCATCGGGGAAATCAAAAACTTCGAAAGATCCTCGGGCTCTTTGTGGAGCATGTGAACACTTAGCTCCGATGCTTTTTGTGATAAAACGTGGGCGCTTATCTCGGCGCCTCTGTAATTAAGAACATACTGGTTAACAGAGGCTTCTATTTGCACACAAATCAAGCGACCTTGAATTTTCGCATTAAAAATAGGATCTCCTAGCTTCCAATCAGTGCTAATGTGATGGTCGACGCCTGAAATTTTGACAATATGCCCTCCCGCGTCTAGATGCCGAATACTAGCCTGGGTATGCAGATCCCCTATCACCACCACCCAATCCTCTGGCGGCTGATATTGGTGTCTTGAAAGTTGGCCAGAAAGCTTAGTTCCTCTGAGCAGACGTAAGTGATTCGCTAGAACAATTATCGCAATCATTATCATGAGGTCATCAGGTGGCACCGAATCAACAGAGAATCCTTCGGGATACTCTTCGGCGATAAAATTGGTGGTTAAATTTCCTGCCAAGAAACGAGGGTGGTTCATTAATGAATTCAGAAAGCTAATGTTATGATTTACCCCGCGAATATAATAAGTGTCCAAAGCCTTGGACATTGAGGCAATAGCTTGATCGCGATGCTCCCCGAAGGTAATTAATTTAGCGATCATCGGATCATAATAAATTGAAACTTCTCCTCCCTCACAAACACCGCTATCAACGCGAACGTCCTCCCCAGTCGGTTCCTCGTATTTAGTTAATCGACCCGTAGAGGGCAAAAAGTCGCGGAGCGGGTCTTCAGCATAGACTCTAGTCTCAATGGCCCATCCATTAATCAGGACATCTTTTTGCCTGATTGACAACTCACCTCCTGAGGCAACAATGAACATCATCTCTACGATATCCAGACCAGTAACTAACTCGGTAACCGGGTGTTCGACTTGTAATCTCGTATTCATCTCCAAAAAGTAGAAGTTTCTATCCTTATCTACAATGAATTCTACGGTTCCGGCCGATCGATAATTTACAGCGCTCGCCAATGCACAGGCTTGTTCCCCCATTGCAATGCGCGTCAGCTCATCGATAAAAGGGGATGGCGCCTCCTCAATCACCTTTTGATGACGACGTTGAATTGAACATTCTCGCTCCCCGAGATAGATTGTATTCCCACTTCCATCAGCAATTACTTGTATCTCAATGTGACGAGGCTCTTCAATAAATTTTTCAATAAATATCCGATCATCTCCAAAGCTGCTACTCGCCTCGTTCCGAGCCCGCTGAAAGCCTTCTCTGCACTCCTCTTCGTTCCTGGCAACCCGCATACCTTTTCCACCGCCACCAGCAGATGCCTTGATCATGACTGGATAACCGATCTCTTGACTTATAATGGCTGCGTGATCCGCATCTCTCACGACGTCAGTGTAGCCCGGGATCACATTAACGCCCGCTTTCTCAGCAATTATCTTCGAGGTGATTTTATCTCCCATGGACTCAATTGCCAGCTTTTCTGGACCAATGAAAATTATTTTGGCCTCGTCCAGCGCATCCCTAAACTTAGCATTCTCCGACAAAAAGCCATAACCGGGATGAACTGAGTCAGCACCACTTTCTTTACAGGCTTGAACAATTTTTTCTATGCAAAGATAACTCTCAGTTGCCGCTGCAGGACCTATTGGTATTGCCTCATCAGCCATTGACACATGGAGCGAGTCTCTATCAGCGTCTGAATAAACAGCAACGGTCGAAATGCCCAACCGTTTGGCCGTGTTAAAAATACGGCAGGCTATCTCACCGCGGTTGGCAACCAAAATCTTTTTTAACATATGGTACTAGTCTCTCAATCGTTGGATAGAAAATTTGGAATAAATAATGTTAAAGAGGAATATTTCCATGCTTTCTCTGAGGGTTTTCTATCGACTTAGACCTCAACATGGAAAAGGATCTCGCAATGCGCATCCGAGTGGCATGCGGCATGATTACATCATCAACATAACCTCGTCTGCTAGCTATGAAGGGATTTGAAAACTTTTCTCTGTATTGCTCGGTTAATTGCTCAATCCGAGATTCATCACCGAGTTCCTTTCGAAAAATTATTTCTACAGCTCCCTTTGCGCCCATAACGGCAATTTCCGATGAGGGCCAAGCTAAGTTTACATCCCCACGCAAATGTTTCGAGGACATAACGTCATAAGCGCCACCATATGCCTTGCGGGTTATTAGTGTTACCTTTGGAACGGTGCACTCAGCATAAGCATATAACAGTTTGGCTCCGTGCTTTATTATTCCTCCATACTCCTGTGATGTGCCTGGCATAAACCCTGGCACATCGACCAGGGTGAATATAGGTATGTTAAAAGCATCGCAGAAACGAATGAAACGCGCTGCCTTCCGAGACGCATCAATATCCAAGCATCCTGCCAATACCATAGGCTGATTCGCTACGATACCGACTGAGGAGCCCTCGATACGAATAAAGCCAATGATAATGTTCCTTGCATAGCTAACTTGTAACTCAAAGAACTCCCCCTCATCAGCAATTTTTAAAATTATTTCATGCATGTCATAAGGTTTGTTTGGGTCCGAGGGTACAACTGTATCCAATGAGATATCAGCCCTGTCAGCTGGATCCTCGGTCGGCCATGTAGGAGGTTTCTCTTTATTGTTTGCAGGTAAGAAATTGAAGAAATGTCTCACCCTGCTGATCCCTTCGATATCGTTTTCAAAGGCCAAATCGGCCACTCCTGAAATACTGGAGTGCGTGACCGCGCCGCCAAGTTCCTCCGCGCTGACTTCCTCATGCGTAACCGTCTTCACGACATCTGGTCCGGTAACGAACATGTAGGAGCTATCTTTGACCATGAATATAAAGTCGGTAATTGCGGGAGAATAAACTGCACCCCCTGCACAAGGACCCATAATCATCGATATCTGCGGAACAACTCCAGAGGCCATAACATTTCGCTGAAACACCTCA
>MDTB01239827.1_pt1 | contig 11925 bp, 9 predicted proteins | sample 811161 | NCBI WGS metagenome assembly MDTB01 (sample SAMN05326650, study PRJNA326480) | marine metagenome | isolation source: seawater | place: Mediterranean Sea | collected 2009 | reverse complement strand
TTATCAGGTTTAAGTCTTTTAATTATATCTTTTAAACCCCTTGATTCTAATTGAAAGACGCCATTTGTTTTTTGTTTTCTTAATAGTTGAAATGTTTCTTCATCATCCAGAGTAATTTCATCTAAACGAAATTGCTCATCAGTATCTTTATTTCTATTAATAATTTTTATAGCATTTTCAATAACTGTTAATGTTCTTAAGCCTAAAAAATCAAACTTTATCAAACCTATTTCTTCAACATCATCTTTATCAAGTTGTGTTAATAATGAGCTAGTATGTGTATCTCTGTATAATGGCGTGTAATGTATAAGTTTTTTTGGAGAAATAACTATTCCACCGGCATGGGTACCTGCATTTCTTGGAAGGCCTTCTAATATCATGGCCATATCTAAAATTTCCTTTACATCATCATCAGAATTATATAGTTTCTTTAAATCTTGATCCTCAAGTGCTTTAGCTAATGTGATACCTATTTCAAATGGTATAAGTTTTGCAATTTGATCTACAAAAGGGTATGGATATTGCAATACTCTACCAACATCTCTAACAACAGCTTTTGCCGCCATTGTTCCATAAGTAATAATTTGACTTACCTTATCTCTTCCATATTTTTTTGCAACATAATCGATCACGCTATCTCTTTTATCCATACAAAAATCAATATCGAAATCTGGTAGGGACACTCTTTCAGGGTTTAAAAATCTTTCGAAAAGTAAGTCATATTTAATAGGATCTATATCTGTTATATTTAAGACATACGCTACAAGTGATCCAGCTCCGGAGCCTCTTCCAGGACCTACAGGTATATTATTTTTTTTTGCCCATGTGACAAAATCTGAAACAATTAAAAAATAGCCTGAATATCCCATTTTTAGAATTACATCTAATTCAATTTTAATACGCTTTATGTATAGCTCTTTGTTTTTAATATTTTTATCAATAATTTTTTTACTTAAGCTTTGTTCTACTAAAGATTTAAAATATTCATTTTCGTCTTGCCCATCATCTAATGGGAAAATTGGCATTGCTGTATCACCTAAAGGCAATTGAAGGTTACATCTTTTTGCAATTTCAAATGAGTTTTCAATAGCAGCAGGTATATCAGAAAATAGCTCTTCCATTTCATCGCTTGATTTAAAATACTGATTTTCATTGTATTCAGAATTTCTTTTTTCATCTTTTAAATAACTTCCATTATTGATACACACTCTAACTTCATGTGCTTGATAATCTTTTTTATTAATAAACCTTACATCATTTGAAGCCACAAGAGGTATGTTGTGTTTTTCAGAAATTTCTTGAGCGTAGGAAATATATTCATCCTCAAAATCTTTTCCTGTCCTTGTAATCTCTATGTAAAAACTATCGGGAAAATTCTTTTTCCAATAACTTATGCTTGAATTTATTAAATCCTGTTTACCTGATCTTATTGAATTTGCTAAATCCCCATATATACCTCCAGATAATGCTATTAATCCTTCTGATCTTTTTGACAACTCTTCTTGAGATACTAGAAAGTTATTTCCTTCATTAAGATTTAAATATGAGTCTGTAATTAAATTACTTAAATTTTTAAAGCCAACCATATTTTTACATAGCAAAACTACTCTAGAAAAAGAACTTTTAGAGTCATTACTTTTCATATCAACTTCAATACCAATTATTGGCTTAACTCCGTTGTTAATTGCTAACTTATAAAATTTTACTAAGGAAAATATATTATTTTGATCAGTTATAGCAACTGAAGGATAATTATTACTCGAAGCTTCTTCTATTAGATTATTGATTCTTATCAGGCTATCAGATATAGAATATTCACTATGAAGATGAAGGTGTATAAAACTTTTTTTCATAAGTATTTTATTGGTCTGAAGGTTTTTCTATGGTGTTTGCATATGCCATATTTTTTTATCATATCGATATGATATTTTGTTGGGTAGCCCTTATTTTTTTTAAAGTCGTACTCAGGAAACTCTTTATCCATTTCTAACATAATATTATCTCTTGTAACTTTAGCGATTATTGAAGCAGCACTTATTACAGGAACTAATCTGTCACCATGTTTAATAGCATATAAATTTCCCTCTATATTAGGTGTGAATATTCCATCAATATAAACTTTACAATTTTTACAATTTATTTTTTTATACGAATCCTTCATAGATAGCAATGTCGCATTATGAATATTAATTTTATCAATTTCTTTAGGGCTAACTATGCCTATGCCGTATTGTATTGCGTTCTTTATAATCACTTTATATAAATCTTTTCTATTCTTTTCGCTTATTTTTTTTGAATCATTTATATTATGCGGAAGATACTTTTCTTCTATTAAAACTGACGCAGAAACTACCGGGCCTGCTAACGGGCCTCTTCCAGCTTCATCTATGCCAACAATTGTATACTTTTTTTCCATAAACTAGATTATAATAATTATCAATTATCATACATCAGTAGCATAGATAGAAAAATATATTTTATCATGAGTAAAGTCAAAGTTGCCGTAATTGGTATTGGATATCTTGGAGAATTCCACGCACAAAAGTACAAAGCAAATAAAGATGCTGAATTGGTAGCTATTGTGGACACAAATAGATTAAGGCGAGATGAGATTTCAAGACAACTAGGTGTTAAATCATATAATAACTTTGAAAGTGTTCTTGATAAAGTTGATGCTGTAAGTATAGTCGTTCCTACCAATCTACATTATAAAACTGCTAGTTATTTTATAAAAAAAAATAAGCACGTTTTAATAGAAAAACCTTTTGCAAGCACTGTATCAGAAGCAAAAAAACTTAAAAAATTAGCTTCTAAAAGAAATATTGTATTGCAAATTGGGCATCTAGAAAGATTTAATAAAGCTTTTATGAAGTTAAAAAATGAAGTTAAAAATCCAATTTTTATAGAATGTAATCGTATATCGCCTTTCAAAATAAGAGGGACAGAAGTTAATGTCATTATGGATCTAATGATTCACGATTTAGATATAGTAATGTCACTAAATAATTCTAATATAAAAAATATACAAGCTAGTGGTGCAAGTGTTTTAACAAATAAAACTGATATTGCTAATGTAAGAATTACATTTGAGAACGGGTGCGTTTGTAACCTTTCTGCAAGCAGGATCAGTGAGAAAATAGAAAGAAAAATGAGAGTATTCCAGAAAAATTCATACTTTTCTCTAGATTATCAAGATTGTAATCTTGATTCATATAAAAAAGTAATTTCTGGTAAAATAAATAAGATTGAAAAAAATAAAAATAATTTTTTAAATAATGATCCTCTTAATGAAGAAATTAAAAGCTTTATAGAGTGTACAAAAAAAAATAAAAGACCAGTTGTTGATGCTGTTGACGGTATAAAAGCATTACAATATGCTATAAAAATATCTAACTTAATAAAAAAATGATACCACAATTTGATTTAAAAAAAGAATATGCTCTTTTAGGAAATGAAATTCAAGGCGAATTAAAGCAAGTTTTTTCTAAAACAAATTTTATTGGTGGTGATAATGTTCGATCTATTGAAAAAAATATTGCTAATTATATTGGAGTGAAATATGCAATATCATGTAATTCAGGTACTGACGCCCTACATTTTGCTTTAAAATCTTTTGGAATTGGAAAAGGGGATGAAGTTATTACAACTCCATTTACATTCATCTCAACTATTGAAGCAATAATGTATTTGGGTGCGAAACCAATATTTGTTGATATAGATTTGAAATCATACAATATTAATGAGAATGAAATCTTAAAGAAAATAACAAATAAAACTAAAGCCATACTTCCTGTCCATCTTTTTGGAAATCCCATCAATGTCAATAATATAAAAGATAAAATTAACAATAACTCTATAAAAATTATAGAGGACTGCGCACAAAGTTTTGGATCTGGAATTAACTGCCAAAGGGTTGGAAGTATTGGAGATATTGGCTGCTTTAGTTTTTATCCAACAAAAAACCTAGGGTGTTACGGAGACGGAGGCATGGTCACTACAAACTCGCAAGAATCTTATGAGACCATTTTAAAACTAAGAAACCATGGAAGTTCTAAAAGATACCATCATGATATCATAGGTTATAATAGCAGATTAGATGAAATCCAAGCTGCAATACTAAATGTTAAATTAAAATACATAGATCAATTTAATTTAATGAGAGCAAAACTAGCAAGTATTTACAATGATAACCTTAAAGGACACAAAGAAATCATGTTACCAAATAAAAATAAAAATGCCTTCCACGTATATCACCAGTACACAATAAATTCAAAAAATAGAAATAAAATAAAAGAAGAGCTTGAGAAAAATAATATAGGATCAGCAATATATTACCCAATTTCTTTAGAAAAACAAAAAGCTTATAAAGACGTATATAAAGACACTGTTGAATGTATAAATTCTAATTATTTATCTAATACTTGTTTATCTTTACCAATGTACCCACAACTTTCAGAGGAAAATGTAATAAAAGTATGCGAAGTTATAAAACAAATAAAATAAGTTACCTTAAAAAAATTATTATAGTAGCTGGCGAGGAATCTGGAGATATGTATGCTTCTAAAATAATTAATGACTTTTCTAAAAAAGAAAATTTAAAATTTTACGCAATGGGATCGAGTAAAATAAAAAAAACAAAAGCAAAATTGCTAGTAGATTCATCAAAATTGTCAGTTGTTGGTTTTTTTGAAATACTAAAAATATATCCAAAACTCCTGAAATCCTTAAATATAATGAAAAGATCTATAGATGAAATAAAGCCCGACTTGCTTATTTTAATAGATTATCAAGAATTTAATATGAAGCTTGCGAAATATGCAAAATTAAACAATATAAAAGTATTATTCTATATTAGTCCCCAAGTATGGGCGTGGAGAGAAAATAGACTTAAAAATATAAAAAACTGTATAGACGAAATGGCTGTGATATTTCCATTTGAAGAAAAATATTATAAAAATCTTGGGATAAGCTCTCACTATGTTGGCCATCCATTAGTAAAAGATGAGATTTATAAAAAAAACTACTCAAAAGATAAGAATAACATAGGTTTTTTTCCTGGCAGCAGATTGTCAGAAGTAAACAATCATTTGCCAATTATAAATAAGGTAATAGAAAGTATGCACAAAAAAAACTTAAAAGAAAAATTTTTGATATCAAGATCAAGTAATATTGATATGAAAATTTACGCTAAATACTTTTCTAATAAAAAATATGTTTCAATTGTCACTAATGAAAATATTTATAAAACAATAGATATGTGTAAAATTGCGGTTGCTGCTTCCGGAACAATAACACTTCAGATTGCTCTTAAAAAAATTCCTATGTGCGTATTTTATAAGTTGTCAGATGCTACATATTTTATAGTAAAATTCTTAGTTAAAACAAAATTTATTTCTTTAGTAAATATAATTTTAAATAAAAAGGTTATAGAAGAGTATATTCAAGGTGCTGCTTCTGCTAAAAATATTGAAAACGAAATAGAGAAAATAAATAATAATGAAATCTATAGAGAAAACTTAATCAAAGATATTGGTATGATTGAAAAAATACTGTCAGACAATTCTCGTGCAACGAATATAAACGAATTAATTGAGAAATCTCTTTCAAATTAATCTTGTTTTATAGATTGTATTACTCCTCTTTCACTTTGCTCTATAAAATTTAATAAATGTGTTACCTCACTATATTCTCTGCTTAGATTTTCTAATTCTTTTATATTGCTCGGATTATTACTTGATCTAAATATTAATTTATATGCTTTATGTAAAGAGTTTATTTTCTTTTGATCAAAATCATTTCTTCTTAAGCCCTCTCTATTTAATCCATGTGTTTTTGCAAAACTTCCTGTCGCTAGTAAATATGGAGGAAGGTCTTGATTTAATGCTGCACCCATTCCCGCGAAAGAATAATCTCCTATTCTGCAAAATTGATGAACCAGAACATATCCAGCTAAAACTATATTACTACCCATGCTAACATGGCCTGCCAGTGAGGTTGCATTTGACATAATATTCTTATCACCGATTATACAGTCATGTGCGATATGAACATAGGCCATTATCCAGTTATTATTACCTACCTGTGTTATAGATTTTCCACCAGCTTTTGTTCCTCGATTTATTGTGCAATATTCCCTTATGGTATTTCCAGATCCTATGATTAACTTACAGTCTTCTCCCATATATTTTTTATCCTGAGGTATTTCTGAAATTGAAGCAAACTGGTATATTTTATTATCTTGTCCAATCTCGCAATCACTAGAAATTACTACGTGTGGCCCAATGATCGTATTTTTATCTATCGAGACATTTTTGCCGATTACTGAGTATGCTCCTATTTCAACTGATGTATCTATACTTGCTGATGGGTGCACTATTGCTGTTGAATGAATTTTTGACAAAATATTTTACCTATAACTTTTCTGGCAACTCTTTAAAGCCACACATTAATTCTGCTGATGCCACAGCTTCTCCGTCAACTGTAGCTAAAGCATCAAATACTGCGAATCCACCTTTGTTTTTTTTAAGCTCAACTTTTAGACTTATCTGATCTCCTGGGACAACTGGCTTTTTAAATCTTGCTTTATCTATACCAACAAACAAATATAAACTTTCATTTGGAGGACATAAGCTTGGAGTTTTAAAAACTAATAATCCTGATGCTTGCGCTAGCGCTTCTAATATTAATACACCAGGCATTACTGGGTATCCTGGGAAATGGCCATTAAAGAAAGACTCGTTAAAACTTACATTTTTAATTGCAGTTATAGATTTACTGTCTTCAAATTCCAAAATTTTGTCTACCAATAAAAATGGGTATCTATGGGGAAGAAGATTCATTATCTCTATAATATCGCCATTATTTTCCAATACAAAACTCCGCTTTATTTTTATTTATTTTTATATTTTAGGAATAATTCATTTAGCTTTTTAAATCTTGCTGCATTTTTTAACCATTCCTTATTAAGCATTAATGGTGTTCCTGAAGTATACACGCCAGCTTTTTTTATATCACATGAAACCTTTGTCATTCCAGTAATTTGCGTATTATCACATATACTAATATGCCCTTGTATCCCTGCACCCCCGCCTATAGTGCAATTTTTTCCTATCTTGGCGCTTCCAGCAATTCCAACACAACCTGCAATTGCTGTATTTTCGCCAATTTCAACATTATGCGCAATCTGTATTTGGTTGTCTATTTTTACTCCATTTCCTATAATTGTATTATCTAAAGTACCTCTGTCTATAGATGTATTAGAACCAATTTCAACATTATTTCCTATTTCTACACTACCAATTTGAGGAATTTTAATCCAAGAATTATTTTCATTGGCATAACCAAATCCATCAGACCCTACTACTGTTCCAGAATGTATTACTACATTTCTTCCTATAACAACATTTTTATAAATTGTAACATTTTGAAATATACGTGCTCCAGAGCCTATTTTAACATTGTCACCAATATAACTATTAGATCCTACAAATGATTCGCCGCCAATTGCAACATTTTTTCCTATGACAGTATTTGGCTCAATTAATATTTTATCTCCTAATTTTTTTGTATAACTTATCACAGATTTATGAATATTATAATTTAAGTTAGCTTCTTTATTTATTAGTTGGGATATTTTAGCAAAAAGAAGGTATGGGTTTTTACTTATAATTACATTATTATTACAAAACTCTGCGAATTCTTCTGTTGTGATAACTACTTTTGATTTTGTTCGATTTAATAATTTTAAATATTTTTTATCTGATAAAAAAACTATACTTCTTTCTGTGGCACATTCGATGCTTGAAACTTGATCTATATAAAAGTTTTCATCTCCAAAAAATTTAACATCAAATATTTTTGATATATTTTTTACAGTGTAATTCACAAATTTTAATTAGAATTAAATTTCTTTAATACTTTAGCTGTTATATTAACATTTGATTTATCACTTGCATATGTGACATCTGCATTAGTCAATATTAAATCATACTTTCCACTTTCAGCAATTTTCAAAATAACTTCTTTTAATCTACTTTCGATTTTCCCTAGTTCGTCATTTCTTCTTATCTTAAAGTCTTCTTGTGCTTCTTTTGCATCTCTTTGAAGGTCTCTTTCAGATTTCATAATTTTTCTTTTAAGTGATTCTATTTGATCTTTTGACATTATATCTGATTCTTTTTGTAGTTTTTCTTTAAGCTTATTAGTTTTTTTTGCTTTAGATTCTAATTGTTTATTTCTTGGAGAAAATTCTTGCTCAAGTTTTTTTTGTGCTGCCTTAGCTGCTGGTGATTCATTTAAAATTTTTCCTATATCTACATATCCTATTTTGTAATCGGCTGCGTTTACAGTGCCAATCGTAAATGTTGCTAAAACTAAAAACATTAGATTTTTAAAATTTTTCATCACTGTCACCCTCCAAAAGGAAATTTTTTTTCTTGTATTGTATTTTTTCTCATATTTGTTTTTTTCTTAAATTATATTTATTATAGACTAATGTGATCCGAGATTGAACTGAAAGCTCTCAGTTTTATCACTTTCCTCGCTATTTATTGGTGAACTAACACTTATAGTTATTGGTCCAAATGGTGAAGTATATTTGGCAGATATTCCAAATGATCCTTTTAATTCGTCAAATTCAAAACTGTCATAATCTTTAAATGCCTTACCAACATCTATAAAAAATGATGTTTTGAGACCTGAAATATCGACTGGAGGTTTAAAGATAACTTCTGTTGTTCCAGCAACCATAAAGTCTCCCCCTAGTGGTTTATTCTCAGAATCATAAGGAGATAAGCTATTTTTTTCATAACCTCTAACACTTTTAGAGCCTCCTATTCTATATTTATCATAAAATGGTAGCCCTTTAGTACCTCCATAACCTTGGCCATATGATGTTTGAGCCTTCAATCTTAAAACTATATCCCTTTCTTTGTTAATTAAGTGATATGAATCTGTCCGAAAGTGGATTTTATAATATTCTAAGTCACTTCCCGGTACTAAAACTTCTGTACTTATACTGCTATTAAAACCAGAGCTAGTATTTACCGATCTATTTCTAGTGTCAATTCCATAAGAAACAAGAAATGAAAAATTATCAAAAGAGTCTCCATTCCTCGCTATAAAATCTACTAATTCTGTTGAACTTTTTGAAGTAGCTGTAAGATCCCACTTAATAACCTTCAATTTTAAATTAAAACGATTATTTTCTGACATTGGTAGGCCATAGCTATATGACAAAGTAGCTTTATCTGCTTCATAATCTGAAACAGTATCAGTATTATCAGTTTTAGTTGTTTGAAAATTAAAACCAAAAGATCTACTTACGTTATCCAAATTATGATATGGATTAAAGAAATTAAAGGCGTATGTTTTACTTGTCTTTGCTGTATTCAAATTAAAAGATACTTTACTTCCTGACCCTAAAAAATTATCTTGTTCTATCCCTGCACTCACGCTTACACCTTCACCGGAACCGCCAAAGCCACCACCTAGACTCACGTTGCCTGACAATTTCTCTTGAATTTTTATATTTAAATCAACTTTATTTATTGATCCAGGAACTCTAATCTCTTCAATTTCAACATTCTCAACATAATTTAATCTATTAAGCCTATGTTTTGAAAGCTTAATCGCGTTTGAAGAATACCATCCACCCTCTATTTGCCTTATTTCTCTTCTATATACCTCATCTTGAGTATTAATATTGCCTTGTATATTTATTCTTCTTACATATGTTCTTTTACCAGGATCAATGTAAAAACTCACATCTACTTCGCCAATATTTTCTTCTGATTTCTTAGGCACTGGATTGATCCTTGAAAAAGCATAACCCTTCTCACTTAAAAGAGATTTTATGTTTTCACTAGACTGTAAAATGCTTGCTTTTGAAATGTAGTCACCAGTTTGTATTTCTATTGAGTCTGCAATCTTTTCTATTGGAATGATTAATTTCCCAGCAACATTAATTTTATTAACTATATACTGCTCTCCTTCAACTATATTTATAGTTATATATACTTCCTGTTTATTTTTACTTAAATTAACTTGTGTGGATTCAATTACAAAATCCATAAAACCTTTGTTTTGATAAAATCCTATCAATCTGTCCAAATCTGCGGTTAACATTGGAGAGGAGTAAACCCCTCTGTCTGACCAAAACATGTACCAAACTGGTAAAGCAGTTTGAAAATCTTTTTTAAGTTTATCGTCAGAGTATTTTCTATTACCTATAATTTTTATTTGCTTTATCTTTGCTCTTACACCCTCGTTGACTAATACTCTTAGATATATTCTATTATCTTTTAGTATTGTTTCTTCTATTTTTATATCAACACTATACATACCTCTTGCAAAGCTCTGCTCTCTTAACTCTGACTTTATTCTTTCTAAAACAGAACTATTATAGATTCTTCCAGGTGCAATATTTGCAGCATCTAATATTTTATCCAATTGCTCGTCTTCAATTCCTTCAAAACCATCAAAATCTATATCAACTATTGTAGGCCTTTCATCAAAAATAATTATTAAGGTATTTTCATCTCTTTCTATTACAATATCGTTAAAAAATTTAGACTTGAATAAAGTTTTTATTACTTTGGGTGTCGTTGAAGTATCAAAAACATCACCAACTTCAAATGGGAGATATGAATATATAGTTCCGTTATCAATTCTCTGTAACCCCTTTAAAATAATATCGTCAATTATAAATCTTTCATTAGCATATGTATTTTGAAACATGCTAAAAAGAAAAAAGACTGGAAATATTTTTTTAAAAAAAATCATTACATTATTCTCAATAAATCATTATAAAGAGCAAAAAAAGAAAGTAATATCAAAAGTGTCATGCCAATTTGTTGAAATATTAACTGAATTTTATCAGATATAGGCTTTCTAATAATAAACTCAATTAAATAATACATTAAATGGCCGCCATCTAACATAGGAATTGGTAATAAATTTAAAATACCTATACTAATACTTAGCATTGCTAATAAACCTAAAAAACTTGTAATGCCACTGTTAAATGAGTCTGCTGCATATCCTGCTATTCCCACTGGTCCAGATATACTATTTGCTGAAACTTCTCCTTTTATTAACTTAAAAATAAAGTTAAATGTTAGTAAAGTAAAATCATATGTCTTTATTAAAGATAATTTAATGCTTTCAAAGAAATTATATTTTACTTTAATTTTATTTTCGAGAATTTCTTTTTCTTCTATTAGTGGACTGATACCTAGCCTACCAAATTCTGAATTACCATTTTTAACTAATTCTGGTAAAACTTTAATGTTTATATAATTATTTTCTCGAAGAATATTTAATTTAATATTTACATCTGGATTTTTTTTTATAATACTAACTATATCATTCCAATTTTTAACTTTTAAACCATCTATGGATATTATTTTATCTCCTCTTAATAAACCAGAGTTAAATGCTGGCGACCCATCTTCAACATATCCAATTTTCAGAGATTTACTTATAAAGTTTAATAAACCTAAGTTTCCCAAAATATTTTTTTGCTCAAGAGATATTGCTTCATGACTTATATGATTTAGCTTTATGATGCGGTTTTCTCTTAGAACTTCAAAAATTACATCTTTTTTTTCAGAAGCAAATTTAACTGTTTGCAAAGTAACATCAGACCAAGTTTTTACTTTAACATCGTTTACTGAATAAATAGTATCGTCGACATGCAATCCTATACTTTCTGCCACGCTATAATTTTCAACGACACCAACATTCGTCTTAAATCCATCATAACCACTAATAAATATTAAAAAATAAAAAAATGCTGCTAAAATAAAATTGAATAGTGGTCCTGAGAATACAATAATAGATCTTTTAAATAAGCTTTGATTATTAAAAGCTCGGTTTTTTTCATGATGCCCTACATCACCCTCCCTTTCATCAAGCATTTTTACA
>MDTB01033196.1_pt1 | contig 11925 bp, 7 predicted proteins | sample 811161 | NCBI WGS metagenome assembly MDTB01 (sample SAMN05326650, study PRJNA326480) | marine metagenome | isolation source: seawater | place: Mediterranean Sea | collected 2009 | reverse complement strand
TTTAACCACTAATCAAGAGGAATTCCCTAACTTCGAAATTAAGGTTATTAACGTTTTCGTACCGTATTTAGGCGCCGCACCGGTAGAGGCTGAGAAAGCTGTATGTATCCGCATTGAAGAGGCCATTGAAGGCGTTGAGGGGATCGAAAGAGTATACGGCACAGCCATAGAGGGTGGCTGCTCAGTAGCCGCCCAACTTTTCAGCGATGCCGATGACATCACTGCATCCAACGAAATAAAAAGCCGTGTAGACGCCATAAATAACCTGCCCATCGAGACCGAAAAACCCAATGTGTCGAAAGTCGCGTTCACCCGGAGGGTTATGCAAATAGCAGTGTTCGGCGATGCCACCGAACGTGAACTGAAAGAACTAGGCCGGGAATTACGCGACAAAATCGCCGCCACGGAAGGCATATCCCAGGTTGCTGTGGAATACACCCGCCCCTATGAAATTTCGATAGAAGTCTCTGAAGAAACACTAAGACGCTACGGCTTGACGCTGCAGCAAGTCGCCCAATCCATTCGCACCGGTGCACTGGATATGCCGGGTGGCACGCTGAAGACTGAAAACGGCGAGATTCTTATCCGCACCATGGGCCAAGCCTATCAGGGTAAAGAATTTTCAGACATTGTCGTTATGACGCGCCTGGACGGCACCCGAGTAACACTTGGCGAAGTAGCCGATATAAAGGACTCGTTTGAAGAAGGTGATCTATTAGCCGCATTCAACGGCGCACCTGCCGTAATGGTCAACGTTTCGCAGGTGGGCAGCGAAGACTTGATCGCGATTGCAGCGGATACCAAGAAAATAGTTAAGCAATTCAATGGCGAGCTGCCAGAAGGCATCAGCACCAATATCTGGATCGATACGTCTTTAGAGCTACAAGAGCGAATGTCGGTATTGTTAAAAAATGCCGCCGGCGGCTTGTTGCTGGTGCTGGTGATTCTGGCCTTATTTCTGCAATTCCGCCTGGCCATGTGGGTCGCCATTGGTATCCCTGTAGCGATGATGGGCACCCTAGCGATAGTCCCTTTTACTGATCTAACTATATCAACCATGACAGTTTTGGGATTCATTCTTGTTCTGGGTATCGTGGTGGATGACGCCATCGTTGTAGGCGAGAGAGTTTATGCCCATGAACAGATGAATAAAGAGCCAATGCAGGCAGCGGTTGAGGGAACATGGGAAGTATCGGTTCCGGTTATTTTTGGCGTGCTAACCACCATCGCTGCGTTTCTGCCGTTGATAATGGTCGATGGTCAAATGTCTGGGTTTTTCGCACCACTAGGCTGGATCGTCATTTTCGCACTGGTTTGTAGCATCATTGAATCACAATTAATCCTGCCCTCACACTTAGCGCATCGGAGCCGCAAAGTTGCTGTGACTGGGTTTGCCGGCCGATGGAATAAATTTCAAGGCGGCCTGGCCAAGGGCTTGCAAGATCTCGCCAACGAGACCTATCGGCCATTTTTAGAGCTTTCTATTAGCTGGCGCTACGCCACCGCCACCACCTGTCTGGGGTTGTTGATCTTGGCGTTCGCTCTCATAGCAAGCGGTCGCGTTAACTTTGGTTTTTTCCCAGCGGTTGAGGGCAACCGAATCTATGCCGGCTTGGAACTGCCCGAGGGTGTTGCCGCTGAAACCACCCTGCAGGCCGCACTGCAAATGCAGCGCGGTGCCCAGGCGCTAAACGACGAAATCGTCGAAAAATATGCTCTGCGCCAGCCTCTCGTGCGCAACACACTGTCCAGCGTTGGTCAAAAAGTCGACCGCAACGGCCCTGGCGAACCACCCGGCCCCGGGCGCAGCAACCTAGCAGAAATTGTCATTGATATCGTGCCCTTTGAGCAACGCGGCAAATTGACGGCGAAGGAAATCGCTAGCCGCTGGCGCGAGTTGGTAGGGCCAATTCCCGACGCGGTGAAATTATCTTTTGATGCATCAACCTTTAGCGCCGGAGAACCCATCGAGTTTCGTCTGCAAGGCACCGAGATCGAGGTACTGCGCACCGCTGCCGAGGAGTTGAAATACGAACTCTCAAGCTACCCAGGGGTCTTCGACGTCGCCGACACATTTCGCTCGGGCAAACAAGAGATTCAACTTAAATTGCTGCCAGAGGCGCGCAACCTTGGTTTAACACTAAACGACTTAGCCAGTCAGGTACGCAACGCCTTCTACGGAGTCGAGGCACAACGCATTCAGCGCGGCCAAGACGATGTTCGCGTGATGGTGCGCTTCCCGGAGAGTGAGCGTGCGTCCGTGGGTGACCTTGAGGATATGTACATACGCACCCCCGAGGGCAACCAAGTACCTTTCTACAGCGTTGCACAATTTGAGGTCGGTCGAGGTTTTTCAGAAATTCGCCGCCTCGACGGTCAACGGGTGGTTGAGGTCAGCGCCGATGTAGACCGCACCATGGCAACGCCAGAAAGCATCATGGCGGATATCAAGAACAATCTCATCGGCCAGATGCAAGAAAGCTACCCATCCGTAGTTTTTGATGTTGGTGGCGAGCAAGAGGAGCGAAACTCAAGTTTTATCAGTCTCGGCATTGGACTGTTATTTTCATGTTTTGTCATCTATGGCCTGCTGGCCATCCCATTGAAGAGCTATTTGCAGCCCGCCGTGATTATGAGTGTTATTCCTTTCGGCGCGGTCGGCGCGATCGTTGGCCACTATGTGCTTGGCGTACAACTGATGTTCTTCTCCGCCTTAGGCATTGTCGCTCTTGCTGGAGTAGTGGTTAATTCATCACTGGTCTTAGTGGATTATGCGAACCGCCAGCGCCGCGAGGGAATGGATCCATTGAGCGCCATATGCATCGCTGCGGTGACCCGATTTCGGCCTATCGTTCTTACTTCCGTGACAACGTTTGTAGGTCTTATTCCGTTGATGACTACCTTCAACCCAGCAACCTACCCCTTTCTCCCCATAGCAATATCCCTGGCGTGGGGAGTACTGTTCGCGACCGTCATCACCCTTTTGTTAGTGCCCTGTTTGTACATGATGATCGAAGACTTAATGCATCAGCGTGATCGGTTACTGAGCCTTGTCCGAGATGGCCTAGGAAAAAAGACCCCACCGCACCAGGCCTAAACTCGGACAACAGGTGGACCAAATAATCACCGCAAAATTCGCTAAGGTGAACTTTTGACCATGGGATCGGTGACCGACTTGGGGTAATATCGGGTACATCTAAAGAGACTTACAAGCAAGCAAAAGGGGGCACAACATGGCAGAAGCCGTATTCGAAAACCCAGATCTATTTGATCTGACCATGTCCGATGACGCACAGCCACTGCTCGACGCAGTGAAAAAGCACATCAAAGAAAACGTCGATCCGATTACTGAGGAATATCATCGCCTCGGTGAGGGTCGTAAAGAACGCTGGGGCTACGGCGACGGCCAACTAGAGCTGCTAGAGACCGCCAAGCAGAAAGCCAAAGACTCTGGCCTTTGGAACTTCTTTCTACCCGACGCAGAAACTGGTGAAGGCCTAAGCAACCTAGACTATGCGTTCATCGCTAACGAACTGGGTAAAAGCCCCCTCGCTTCCGAAACACTGAACTGCAGTGCGCCAGACACAGGCAATATGGAAGTATTAGAGCGTGTGGGTACACCAGAGCAAAAGGAACAATGGTTGAAGCCATTATTGAACGGCGAAATCCGTTCAGCTTTTGCCATGACCGAGCCCGGTCTGCCTTCTTCAGATGCAAAGAACATCTGCACTGAAGCAGTATTAGACGGCGACGAGTGGGTAATCAACGGCGAGAAATACTACATTTCCGGCGCCGGTGATCCACGCTGCAAAGTAATGATTACCATGGTTAAGACCAGCCCAGACGCGCCAGCGCACAAGCAGCAGTCGCAGATTCTTGTGCCCATCGATGCTAAGGGTGTAAACATTCTTGAGGGCATGGAAGTATTCGGTCACGACGATGCTCCCCATGGCCACATGCACATCCACTTCGATAATGTTCGCGTACCCAAGGAAAACATGTTGTTGGGCGAAGGCCGAGGCTTTGAGATCTCTCAAGTGCGGTTAGGACCAGGACGAATCCATCACTGCATGCGCTCAATCGGTGTCGCCGAACGCGCATTGGAGATGATGATTCGCCGCTCTACCACACGCCATGCATTCGGTAAGCCAATCATTCAACTGGGCAAGAACATCGAACTGGTGTCGCGCGCGCGTATCGAAATCGATGCCTGCCGCTTGATGGTTCTACAAGCTGCCAAGGCTATGGATACCCTAGGCAACAAGGAAGCACGTGTTTACGTCAGCGCCATTAAAGCAATGGTGCCGGAGAAAGTGTGCAACATCATCGACCAGGCGATTCAGATTCACGGCGCCACCGGTGTGTCACAGTGGACACCGCTAGCACGCATGTATACCGGACAGCGTACACTGCGAATTGCCGATGGCCCTGATGAGGTGCATCACATGGTTGTTGGGCGCAACGAAGTACGCAAGTACGACGGGCAAGCCTATACAGCTATTGACGATAAGCTGGTCAACAAGCCTATTCGTTAAACGGCACTGCTTCGGCGAAAAAAGCCCGCACTGGCGGGCTTTTTTTTGCCTGTAGAAAACGCTGCGCCAAATATTTAAGACAGCTTGGGTACCCTGCATTCATTAATGTATGCCATTATTAGATCAAGGTGAGCGCACCAAATAATCGTATCTCGAACCACGCTCACGATAACCAAGGACCCAACATGCAGAATGCTGCGGATTCATCCAAAAACGCACGGAATGCGTTGGCGTTGTTATTTTGTGCTTATGCGTTATCTATAACTGATCGCATGATTCTGTCGGTATTGTTCGAACCCATTCGTCTTGAGTTTGGCGCATCCGATACCCAGATGGGTCTGCTCGGCGGCCTGACTTTTGCTTTGTTTTACGCGACTTTGGGTGTGCCTATTGCGCGCCTCGCCGATCGCCAACAGCGCCGCTTAATCATCGTATTCTCGCTGGCTTTATTTTCACTTATGACCGCTATGAGTGGCCTCGCCACCAGTTTTTTATTGCTGTTTCTATTCCGCATTGGTGTGGGCATCGGTGAGGCCGGTGTCAATCCGGCTAGCCAATCCATAATCGCCGACTACTATCCACAGCAGCGCCGTGGCATGGCCATGTCGGTACTGGCCGTGGGCGCTCCGGTGGGCATGATTACGGGGTTTTTAGTAGGCGGCACGGTCAGTGAATATTACGGCTGGCGCGCGGCGCTGTATGCCGTTGGCTTACCCGGCTTAGCTTTAGCAGCGGTTATGTTCTTAATGCTGCGCGAACCTGTGCGTGGTAACTCAGACGACCAAACGGCGCATCCTGATGCCCAAAACAGTATCGGTTTCCTCGTCAGCGTAAAATTCATGGTCACCAATCCAGCCATGCGCCAATTAATCATTGCCTCTACCCTTACAGGAATGGGAACTTATGCTGCATCCACCTGGATTCCGACTCTGTTTATTCGCGTACACGAGCTTTCGCAAAGCCAAGTCGGCCTGTTAATGGCGGGGTTATTTGGCGGCCTGGGCGCCGCAGGTACTTTAATTGGTGGCAAGTTATTTGATCGCCTGTCGCTCAAAGCACCCGGCCTAGGTGTACGCATGATCGCCATAGTGCAACTGATGATGATTCCTTTTGCATTGGCCGCCTATTCTTTCGACTCTTTGCCACTGGCGATCGGATTTTTCATCGTGCCCGCCTTCGCGGGGAATTTTTTCTTAGGCCCCTCACTAGCACTGATCCAAACCCTTGCGCCATTGCGCATGCGCGCCACCGCGGCGGCGATCAAGATGTTCTGCCTTAATCTTGTGGGTATGAGTTTGGGGCCGCTGTTTGTCGGCTTAATCAGTGACGCCTTGATGCCAACATACGGCGTGCAATCTTTGCCCATAGCGTTGGGCACTCTAAGTATCTTTGGTGTATGGCCAGCCCTACATTTCTGGCTGTGTGGCCGAGCGCTCCAGCGCGCAGCGACACAAGAAAACTAGGCAGGTTCGGCGACAAAGCGATTATCGATCCGTTGCAGCCATACGCTTACCGGTGCCTGCAATAAATCCACTAATAAAGGCATATCCAATATGTCGAGCACATCGCTCTGCTGCTCTGGGGTAAATGACCGAAAGGCGCGCTGGGCACGCTGACCGAGCCATACGGCGTATAAATCAGTTTTGTGCTCATAATCATCGCCTTCATAACGCACCGTTTCGGCGGCCCACATCGGCTGGTCATGCTCAGAGTCAAGCACTGCGCCCCGCGCAGATGACTGCGCACTCATGACCTGATCAAAGACCAAGGACCCCAAGACAAAGTTTTGACCGAACTGCAATGCGATAAACCTGAGCAGATCAAGAGCTGTGGCCGGCACTTCGTCATTGGGCAGATAGGCAATCGGAACATCGAAAAATTCCGGCGACTGTACCTCCGGCGTCAGCATCTGCTCGACCCAGCGCAGAGTCCGAGGGCCATGATTTTGCATCATCCGCAATCCTGCCGGATCCCGACCAAGGTGCGCGTGCAGAGCGCCCATTATGGCGTAGTCTGCGGCACTGGGATGCCCGCCCAGCAAATACGGATGTTGGACCAAGTGCGCTTCAAAAAGCTCGAGTAACTGGCGGTAGGTCTCATCAAGTTCGGCGCGCAAGTCCGGGGTGGATTCCGGCAGACCATAGCTCATCATTCGATCAGCAATTAAATTACCGTACTTGAGCAATTCCTCATCGCTGCCCTGAGGCTTGAACGAACGACCAAAATCGCTTTTTACAAAAGTGTAGTTTTCGGCAAACAACCAGCGATGCAGCCAGGCCAAGCGCACTAGTCCCTCACTGGCTAACAGTTCCATCAAATGCGTAAAGACGCGCTGCTTGGGTGTTTGTGGAACCGCCGGTATATCCGGAAAACGCGTCTCCAGATAATCCTGAATGGCCACCGTATCCTGCACGACAGTACCTTCTGGGGTGAGCAATTGCGGGATTCGATGGCTTCCGGAAGCCGGTCGGACCTTACTGCGAAACAGGGGATCACTGGGCAGACGCTCTACAAAGGGGATGCCTTTCTTACGCAGATAGCTCCGGCTCTTCGCCGTGTAATAGGACGCATAAGAACCATAAAGAATGTAGTGATCTGCCAACACAACCCCCTAACACCAATCAGTTTTTCTAATGAACAACATTAAACAATATTGCATTGAAACTGTCATTGCAGGCCTATCGCCATCCCTAAGTGGTGCTAAGCTCTGCCTAGTACCGACTCTGGAGACTCAATTTGACACGCACACGCTGGATCCTCCTCGCAATCACCGGCTTGTTAGTGCTGCTCGTTTCAATGTTATTCCGCGATGACCTGCCAGCCGCCGAAGTCGACGCCAAATACAGTAACGACGCATCGCGATTTCTAACCATGGCAAATGGCGCACGCGTCCATTACCGGGACGAGGGTAATGCCGACGGCACTACTGTTGTGCTGATTCACGGCGCCATGGCCTCGTTACATACCTGGGAACCCTGGGTCGCCATTCTGGGTCAAAAATATCGCGTTATCACTCTAGACCTACCCGCTCATGGGCTAACCGGCCAAGTTCCCGAAGGCGCCTATGGCGCTGACGCCTTTACCGAAACCATTCACGCAGTGGTCAACGAACTAGGGGTCGAGCGCTTTGTCCTCGGCGGCAACTCCATGGGCGGAGGCGCAACTTGGCGCTACGCCCTGGCTCATCCGGAGCGCATTCAAGCGATGATTCTGGTGTGCTCAGTCGCCCCGGGCAGTTGGCGTCAATCCACGACAGAAAAAACGGCTACCGACGAGTCAGAGCGCTCTACGCCCATAGCATTTTCGCTCTTGCGCCAAGGCTGGTTCCGCGCGATTGCCCGTTACCTAGATCCGGCGCCACTGGTCGAACAGGGCTTGTTGTCTGCGTATAACAACAGTCCTGTAGTGAATCAGGCACTCATTGACCGCTATTACGAACTAAGCCTACGAGCAGGCACCCGCGCGGCAATTCTCAATCGCTCAAATAGTTACAGCCGCGATCCTGCGTTGGAAGACTTGAGCGTATTGGACCAACCCACACTCGTGATGTGGGGCGCACAAGACAGCCTTATTCCGGTGAGCGTGGCCGATCAATTTGCCAAGCGTCTACCGAATACCCAAGTTGTCGTCTATGAGGATCTCGGGCATATCCCTATGGAAGAAGATCCCCAGCGCAGCGCAGCTGCTGTGCTTAATTTTTTAACGCAACTTCCCGCCGGCGATAATTGAATAGCCGCTATGTCAGACAATAGTAAATGGGCACTGGCGCTGGGTTACGCGGGGGTACTGCCAGTAGCCGGACTGCTGGTTTTGGCCTGGAGCGGCGCCTGGCAGCATCAGGCAGTCAATTCAGCAATAATTTATGCCGGACTCATCCTGAGTTTTCTCGGCGGCATTCATTGGGGATTCGCCACATCAGGCTTTGCATCAAAAAAACATTTCTTGATCAGCGTTGTTCCAAGTCTGTGGACTTGGATGGTTTTTGCCGTTCCAGATTTTTTTACCTTGCTGGGCATCATTTTTGGTTTGATAACATTTTTGGTTTACGAGCAAAGGTGCGATTTAATCGAAAAGTATCCTGAGTGGTATCTACCCCTGCGGAAACACCTAACTTTCGGTTTGAGTATTAGCTTGGCAGGGCTGCTACCGATTGCGCTCTAATAGTTGACGACCTTTCTGAATCTCGCACATCAATAAACACAATACTGTGACCCTAAAATCGGCGTTTTGTCGGAAAAACGGCAAGTAATTGCCGCTTTGCTTTCCTATTTTCAATAAGGCGCCAATACGTTCAACGCTCCAGCTATTCGCCCTTTGGGTATGGATTTTGCACTTTTCAAAGGGATTATTAAAAGCTGTCAAAATTTTTACATCAGGGGAGCCATTCGGTGGTCTAAGCTCCCGATTAAACGACTTTAAATTGGAGGCTGAGTTTTGAGCCTAACGACTAATATTCCAAACGCCAGCTTGATCGCGCAGAGTAGCGCGGTTAGTGCCGAAAAAACTGTCGAAATTGCGATGGAGCGACTGGGAACAGGATTGAGAATAAATCGAGCTGGCGACGATTCTGCAGGCCTGGCAATTGCGCAGCGCCACAACGCTAATATTCTCGGGTTGGCCGGTGCAGTAAGGAACAGTGCGAATACCCAAAGCATGCTTTCAGTCGCCGATAATGCTCTATCTGGGGTCGGCGATACGCTTATCAGAATCAACGAGCTGGCAACTTCGGCCCAGAACCCAGCAATCACCAACAGCGAACTCAAGATGATTCAAACGGAAATTGATCATCTCATCGCCGAAATAGATAGAAACTCAAAAAATACTCACTTCAACCAAACCGCTCTTTTGGACGGAACTTTCAAGAATGCAACTGCCCTGGTAGGCGCGCAAGCGGGCGACGGTATTTCGTTCTCTATCGCCGAGGCGTCTTCATCATCGCTCGGAGCCTATATTTTTTACGCCGACGGTGTCGCTCCAAGCACAGCGGCTGCAAGCGCGGCAGTCAATTCGGTTACGACAGCCGAAGACATTACTATCAGAGGATCGATCGGCTCCTACAAATTCAATGCGATCAACGAGGAATCGGCCAAAGACTTGGCTTCGCGCATTAACGCCCGAAACGAGCTTACCGGTGTCCAAGCACGCGCGAAAACAGAGGCGCTTCTGTCATCCACTAGCGCAAACGATGAGCCTGTCAGGCTTCTGATCAACGGATCTGTCACTGACCAGTTTAGCTTCTCATCGACATATTTCAGTGAGGCTAAGCAGGCGATTAATAGACTTACGAACGTAACAGGCATCAGCGCAGAAGCGACAAATGGTGGAATTAGACTGAAGAGCGCTCAGGGTGACGACATCACAATCGAAAATATGGAAGCAACCACGGGCCTGCGCGTCCGCAAAGTCTCAGCTGACGGCTCAAACTATGTCGGGCCAGAAGTTGAGCTACAAGCCAGCGGTAACAACGACGCTACTCGAGTAACCGGGACCCTTATGTTGTCCTCGAGTGAGTCATTTGGCGTGAGCGAGGATGGCGCTACTAGCAGCGAGAACATCGTAATCCAAACGGACGCTTCTATTTCTCAGACGCTGGGTGATGTTTCAATCATTAACGGCTTTATCTACCTTGGCACTGGAGGCAACGCGGAGGCCATAGGTAGCATCGACCCTATCCAAAACGGGCAGAACGGGCAGCCATTGAAAATCAATCTCGGCCAATTCGGCAATAACGATTTCGAAACTGGGAATTCAGGTGACACGACGATAAGCGGCTGGAGCGTTAGCAATAATCAAATCAAACTGAACGGAGCCAGCACACTTGGTGGCCAACCAACCGCAACGGACACACTCTTTCCAGACATTGTGGCGGCCGGTTACCCCGCGCCCCACGATCAAATGACCCCATCTCGTGCCAGCTATAGCACAGAGTTATCGTCTGATACCTCTAGCGGCTCTGGCTTATCTGTAAAGCTTCGTTCCTACGATGTGACCGTAGACAACTATGGGATACTCCATGGGCCGGCGATTGTTAGTGACTCTGCGGTCAAACTGCACCCGGGCGACTCGATAAGTTTCGAGTGGCGGGCAAGCGGAGGGGAAGACGCTTATGACGTGATCGGCTACCTGGTTGATGAAAATACCGGGCACGTCGAGGAAATCTTGAACGAAACTGGCTCTAACGCCAACGCGTCAACCAACTGGGCAACGGTGACTAGGAATATTTCGACTTCGGGCACATATAAGTTCGTTTTTTCTGCCGGCACATGGGATGCGACGGGTGGCAGAGCCGCAGGCGCCCAACTCTACATCGACAACATAAACGTAACACAGAACAGCAAAGCACCCCTGGCTGATGACATTGTCGAACAAATTCGCACTGCCCTAACAACTTCCAGGGACGGCTATATGCAGCCCCTAGAAACGGTATCCACCGGAGATGAATTAAGCTTTACCGTCACCGAATCTAACGTAGCTAATTTAGTCCCTTTAAAAACGCTTGATCTTGAAGCGCACGATGGAGCAGCAATGGCTAAAACACTCGCGTTCAATAGCCTGAACCAGGTCGTGACCGCGAGGGCAGATCTGGGTGCTTTAAGTAATCGACTAAATAGCGCCGCGGAGTCTGCGACGATTATCAAAGAGGGCGTCACATCCGCAAAAGGGAAAATTCTCGACGCTGACTACGCTCTTGAATCTGCACGCTTCGCTCGAGGCCAAATCCTTAAAGAAACCTCCACTTCGTTACTCGCGAAATCAAACGATTTAAATGAGGTGGTTCTAAACCTGTTAAAAGACGACTAAAACCGGAATTCTCTAGTGCAGTGACTATAAATCTTAGTCTGAATAGAATTAGTGGAGCAACTGGAGAAAGTGTATGACGTCACCGTTTCTTTTAGCCAACGCTCAGCAGCAAGTCGGTCAAGCCCTAGGCATAAGTCCCTGGGTATTTATTGACCAGGTTCAGGTCAACGTATTTGCCGAAGTCACGCGCTGGCGCACACCAGGCCATTGCGACCCCGAGCACGCCAAAACAACCCCCTATGGCGGCACGCTATTGCACGGCTTTCACGCCATCGCCTTACTTTCACATTTCTACAAGAGCTCACAACTGTGGCCCGAGGATGGCCACAATCCCTTGAACTACGGTCTGGATAAGGTGCGGATTCTACAACCGATCATTATTGGCGACGGGGTACGGCTGCGTTCTCATATTTCGTTACTGGACGCCCAGCCCAAAGCCAACGGTGACATGTTACTGAAGACTCAACACGACATTGAAGCGGACGGAGTGGAGGGTAACGTTATCTATGCCGAGTATCTTACTTACTGGCACGGCGTCTGATTAGATACGAGGGCACCGCAACATACTCACTATGTCGCGGCGCCCTGT